>Ga0206679_10001981_pt1 | contig 16625 bp, 12 predicted proteins | sample M110012015metaG_FD_155464 | JGI IMG/M metagenome (GOLD analysis project Ga0206679, IMG submission 155464) | Ammonia-oxidizing marine archaeal communities from Monterey Bay, California, United States - M1 100m 12015 | ecosystem: Environmental > Aquatic > Marine > Intertidal zone | place: USA... | reverse complement strand
GACCAGCGGGGCTGGCGCATCCTAAAGGAAAGTGATCGATGAATCCACCTGTAGCTACCGTTCCCGCAGCCACCATGTTAATGCTAAGAGACACAGCCGAAGGCCTGGAGGTGTTCATGGTTGTGCGCCACCACCAGATTGACTTCGCTTCAGGTGCTTTGGTCTTTCCCGGCGGAAAGGTTGATCCGGGTGATAGCCAGGTGCGGGCGCACTGTGCAGGAATTCAAGATCAGGATGCAACCGCCATCGCCATGATGGTAGGCGCAATCCGGGAATCCTTTGAAGAGTGCGGTGTATTACTAGCGCGACCTGTCGGCAGCTCAGAGTTGATCAGCGGCCAGCGCCTCAGTTCACTGCAACATTACCGGGAGAAACTCCATGATGGCAGCGTAACCCTGGATCAGTTCCTGGAATCAGAACAACTGGTTCTGGCTTGCGATGCCTTACAGGTTTTCGCTCACTGGGTAACGCCAGAGATGATGCCGAAACGGTTTGATACCCTGTTTTATCTTGCTGCCGCGCCACTCGATCACATTGCAGTGCACGACGGTGGAGAATCCGTTGATTCGGTCTGGATCAGACCGCAGGATGCTCTCAAACGAGCCAAATCCGGGGATTACACCATTATATTCCCGACCCGCCTGAACGTGGAGTTACTGGCACAGAGCCGAAGCGTCAAGGATGCCTTTAATCAGGCGGAGAATCGATCCCTGGTGACAGTTATACCTTGGACCGAAAAGCGGGAAGATGGCACCTATATCTGTATTCAGGAAGCGGCTGGTTATGAGGTATCCGAAGAAAAAATGCCTGCAAGCCCCCAAAAATAGAATAACGCCACTTCAAAACCAAATGCCTGGCTTCGTTACCTGGGTTCAGATGAACTAGCCTTAGTCGGCAAGGCTACGCTGCTTTTCGTCCTAATTACCGTCAAGCATACGGCCTAAGCCACCCAGCACCGATCCTTCACCCTTAGCCGACCCAGCAAGCGCGGGCGCATGCTGAATAACTCGATCTGCCAACCTGGAGAAAGGTAGGCTTTGCAGGAAAACCTTACCATGACCACTTAGCGTCGCTAGAAACAGCCCCTCACCACCAAAAAACATGGACTTCAAATTACCAGCACGCTGAATGTCATAATCGATGCCAGGGCTGAATCCGACAATACACCCTGTATCCACGCGTAAAGTTTCGCCTCGTAATTGCTTTTCCACTACCATGCCACCTGCATGGATGAAAGCCATACCATCACCCTTGAGTTTTTGCAGGATAAAACCCTCTCCACCAAAGAAACCCGCTCCTAACTTCTGGCTGAAAGCAATCGTTACCCGAGTCCCCAGCGCAGCACAAAGGAAGGCATCTTTCTGGCAGATTAATTCGCCACCGATCTCTGCCAGATTCACCGGTATGATTTTACCGGGATAGGGGGCACTAAAGGCGGCTCTTTTCTTACCATGGCCCTGGTTGGTGAAATGGGTCATAAAAATCCCCTCACCAGTAATCGCTCTTTTTCCTACATCCAGCAATCGACCCATCACGCCCTGGTCCGGTTGAGAACCATCACCCATTTTTGCTTCAAAGGTAATACCGTCTTCCATCCAGTTCATGGCGCCAGCCTCAGCAATAACCGTTTCGCCCGGGTCGAGCTCAACCTCCACGGTCTGCATGTCATCACCAAATAATTCAAAATCAACTTTGTGGCTTTTCATCACTTTCTCTCTAACATCAATGCCCAGACTTTTCAGTACAGTATTGTACTATTTTCTTACTCTGCCTAGACCCGACCAGGAGCCTCGAACACACCTTACACCTGACTAATTAAAATCCGGTACAAATACTGCCTCGAGTCAGGCTCAAACCCATCTTTTACTGCTTCCAAAAACGAGTTCATGACTCCAAGCCTAACCCGGCAATCAGAAACCGCTAGGCTGTTTTCAACTGGGAAACCACCGCCGGGTTGCTGGCATCACTACTGGAAGGCTGTGCGGGTATGAGAGGATACTTAATACCAGCCATTTTCTGAACGCATCGAACGACCTGGCAGCTATAACCAAATTCGTTGTCATACCATACATAGAGTACTATCTGACAACCACTGACAATCGTTGCCTGAGAGTCGATAATACCGGCATGTCGGTTACCAACAAAATCCGAGGAGACGACTTCACTGGAAACCTGATAATCGATCTGTCTCTGCATGGATGAATTAAGGGAAATGTCCCGGAGATATTCGTTCACTTCCTGCACTGACGATGCGTTTTCAATCGTCAGATTGAGGATTGCCATGGACACATTCGGAACGGGTACCCTGATAGAGTTACCCGTCAGTTTTCCAGCCAGTTCTGGTAATAACTTACCCACTGAACTGGTCGCATTGGACTCAGTCAGGACCATATTTAATGGTGCGCTCCGACCCCTTCTTGATTTCGAATGGGTATTGTCATGCAGGTTCTGGTCATCCGTATAAGCATGCACTGTTTCCATATGGCCGGAAACAATTCCAAACCGGTCATTCACCGCTTTGAGGACAGGCACGATGGCATTGGTCGTACACGAGGCAGCACCAATTAACTTATCTTCTGGAAGAATCGTATTAGAGTTGACCCCGGATACGATATTCTTGATGGTTCCTTTACCCGATGTGGTCAGTAAAACCTTGCTCACACCCACGCTGCTGAGGTGTTGGCTCAGGCCCTTTTCATCACGCCAGGCGCCAGTGCTGTCAACAACCAGAGCATCACTGATTCCATACTGACTGTAATCAATAGCAGCAGGGTCGGCGGCGTAAATAAATTTCACCACCACGCCATTACATATCAGCACCTGGTTTTCTTCATCAACGCGGATAGTGCCATTAAACGGTCCATGCACAGAGTCCCTGCGTAACAGACTGGCACGATTATGGAGATCTTTTATCACATCCTTGGGCGGTCTCAGCACAACAGCTTTCGGGATCAGGTTATGACCCCCACCGGTTTTTTCTAGCAACAATCGCATCACCAATCGTCCAATCCTGCCAAACCCATAAACAACTACGTCACAGGGGTCGTGACCGACTGAGTCCTGCTGACCAATAATTCCAGCACAGTAATGCTCAACGTATTCTCGTGTACTCAGGCCCTGATTGTTGTCCATAAAGGCAGACGTTAACTTGCCCAAGTCGATATGGGCTGGACTCAAATCGAGAGAACTGAGTATTTCCAATAACTGATGTGTTTCAAATTCAGAAAGCTCATTCTGCTCGATCTGACGTACCCGTCTATGCGCTTTCATGATTTCAATGACTGACTGATTAAATACAGGCACGCCCTCTATATATATGACGACGTTACGTCGATAGAGTTTGCCAATCAGGGGGATCATTGCTTCTGCTAACGCTTCACGTTCCTTCCAATCAGCGAAAACACCTTCGAGACCTGGTTTTGTCACCAAAATTCTCCCTTTAATATTTTTTCTTATCACCGTAACCGCGAACGAAAGCTCGAACGGAAACAACCCTTTAATTGCTTGTAATTTCTTGTAATTGCCTGAATTCCTGCCTAAAAAGCCTTTTAAATCGCTAATAATTCAATCGCTGAGCAATCTGGGCCCTATTATGAATATCAGCACAGAGATAAGCAATTACTGAATGAAATTCTTCGCTTATTAAAGCCTCTTTTACCGGATTAGAGTACACTAAGCCTGAAGGCTTGAATCACCTCTGTTAATCTTGAAGCTAACGCGCTAAATGTCCGAACCAAAGTCACTGTTGAATATCAATACCGATCTGTTACCAACGCAGGCCGGTGACACACGACGCTGGCACGGCCTGCATGGCTCAGCCCTGGCACTGGCCATTACCGAAATTCAGCAGATCCATCGCGGCGTTCAGCTACTTATAGCCCATGACTCGCAGAGCGCAGCCCAACTCGAGCAGGAACTACTCTACTATCAGGACCAGAAACACCCGGTTCTGCTGTTCCCAGATTGGGAAACCCTCATTTACGACAGTTTCTCTCCTCACGAAGACATTATTTCTGCAAGAATGTCTCTACTGAACCAGGCGCGAGCGCTGGCTCAGGGTATCATCATTATCCCGGCATCAACCCTGATGCTAAAACTTGCCCCTACCTCCCATATCCTGGGCAACACCCTGCAGGTACAAACCGGCCAGACCATCGACTTAATGTCCATGCGAAGAGGCCTGGAATCGAATGGTTACCGCTGTGTCGAATCTGTCCAAGACCATGGAGAGTTTGCCGTGCGCGGGTCAATCCTGGATCTGTTCCCGATGGGTAACCCAACGCCATTCAGAATAGAATTATTTGATGATGAAGTTGAAACTATCAGGACTTTCGACCCGGAATCACAGAGATCAACGCAGCGAGTCAATGAAATTGATTTACTTCCAGCAAGAGAGTTTCCGCTGTCCGCCTCGGCGATTCGCCTCTTTCAGGATCAATGGCACCAGCAATTCTCGGTCGATGCCCGGCAATGTCCCGTCTACCTCGATGTCAGCCAGGCCTTAGCGCCCGCCGGGATAGAATATTACCTGCCATTATTTTTTGAACAACTCGATTCTTTTTTTGATTACCTGCCCGAAAATCTGCTGGTGTTAACAGAACATATCGAACCTCAACTGGATTCACTCTGGGACAACGCCCAGCAACGCTACGAGAGTCTTCGCTACGACATCTTAAGACCCCTACTGGAACCTAGCGCCTTGTTGCTACGCAGTGATGAGGTCATGCTCAAAATCAAAAGTTACCCGAGAATCAACTTTACTGATAAACCGGCCCGTAATTCACGTCAGTTCGACATTTTCCCAACCCCTGATGTCATCGTCGATGATCGCTCTAACAATCCGCTGAAAAAACTACAGGCCTATCTTGCCGGCAACCAAACCAGATTACTGATCGCAACAGCCTCAGCTGGTCGACGGGAAGTCGTTGATAGCCTGTTCAGAAAAAATGGCCTGGTGGCCAAAGAAGTAAACAGCTGGTCACAATTTGTGCTATCCGATCATTCCCTGGCCCTTGGTATAGCTCCCTTGGACCGATCCATGTACCTGCCTGGCCAGGAGATCGCGCTCATCTCAGAGCAACAGCTCTTCGGCGAAAGGGTCCTGCAGACCAGACGGCGTCAAAAAGAAAGAGACCATGCAGCCGAACTAGTAGTACGCAGCCTAACCGAACTTAGCATCGATGATGCTGTGGTTCACATAGACCATGGTATTGGCCGTTATCAAGGCCTGCAAACCCTCGAAATTAACGACCAGACCCATGAATTCCTTTGTCTGTTGTACCAGGATGAAGCAAAGCTTTACGTACCCGTAAGCGACCTACACCTGGTTTCCCGTTACGCCAGTAGTGAAGGGGAATCCACACCATGGCATCGGCTCGGCGGCGATGCCTGGCAAAAAGCCAAGCGCAAAGCTGCCGAACAGATAAGAGACGTTGCTGCTGAACTCCTTGATATTTATGCTAGAAGGGAAGCTAAACAGGGCTTCTCCTATCCCGTCCCGGATGACGCCTACCTGCAATTCAGTCGAGCTTTTCCATTTGAAGAAACTGCCGACCAGGAAACCGCTATCGAGAGTGTCATCGCCGACATGACATTGGAGCGGCCCATGGACCGCCTCATCTGCGGTGATGTTGGTTTTGGCAAGACCGAGGTTGCCATGCGAGCAGCCTTTTTAGCGGTCCAGAATAATCGTCAGGTGGCATTACTGGTTCCAACTACCTTACTGGCCGAACAACACCTGCAATCCTTCAGGGATCGCTTCGCTCAGTGGCCGGTCAACATAGAGAGTATCTCTCGGTTCAAATCGAAAAAGCAGCAATCTGCTATTATACAAACAGCCCTTACCGGAAAAGTCGATATCCTCATCGGCACCCACGCGCTTATCCAGGATGGCCTGCGTTTTAAGAACCTGGGACTGCTCATTATCGATGAAGAACATCGTTTTGGCGTGCGTCAGAAGGAAAAATTAAAATCCCTGCGCTCCGAAGTTGACGTCCTGACCCTGACGGCAACGCCAATCCCTCGAACTCTGAATCTATCTATGACAGGGATGCGTGACCTTTCCATTATTGCCACTCCTCCACCCAGGCGTCTCTCAATTAAGACCTTTATCCGACAGAAAACCGATCCATTAATCAAAGAAGCTATTCAAAGAGAACTGATGAGAGGTGGCCAGGTTTATTACCTGCACAATGAAGTCAAGACAATCGAACGGATTGCGGACGAACTCAATCAGTTGGTCCCAGAAGCTCGTTTGAGCATCGGTCATGGCCAGATGCGAGAAAGAGAATTGGAGCAGGTCATGTCCGATTTCTACCATAAACGTTCAAATGTCCTGGTATGTACCACCATCATCGAAACTGGCATTGATGTGCCCAATGCCAACACCATCATTATGTCACGTGCAGATAAGTTCGGACTGGCTCAGATACACCAACTAAGGGGACGGGTTGGCCGCTCCCATCACCAGGCTTATGCTTACCTGCTTACTCCGCATCCAAGCGCGATGACAGCAGACTCCGTAAAACGCCTGGAAGCAATTACCCAGGCGGAAGAATTAGGTGCCGGTTTTATATTAGCGACTCACGATTTAGAAATTCGTGGCGCAGGTGAACTGCTGGGTGATCAACAAACGGGAAATCTCCAGGGGATTGGCTATGGTCTGTTTATGGAGATGCTGGAACGTGCGGTAACCTCTATCCGCCAGGGTAAAACCCCTAATCTGGACCAGCCATTGCATGACACCACTGAAGTGGCCCTGCACTTGCCTGCTTTGATTCCAGAAGATTATTTATCAGATGTACACACCCGCCTGGTTCTATACAAAAGAATTGCCAACGCGGAAAATCATGATCAACTAAGGGAACTACAGGTCGAAATGATTGATCGATTTGGTCTATTACCCTCGCCCGTTAAGAACCTGTTCAGGCTGACCGAGATAAAATTGCGGGCAGAACAATTAGGTATCAAAAAAATAGATGTTGGCGAAAAAAGCGGCAAAATCGAGTTTCTACAGGAAACCCGCATCAGTGCCGGCGAAATTGTCAATCTAGTACAGTCAAATCCTCATCGATTTCGATTAACCTCTGCCAACCAGCTTAGTTTTAAGGATAATATGGAAGACAGGGAAAAACGTTTCCAACAGATAGAGAAATTACTTGACCGGCTCTCTAAACAATAATTCAACAATGCAGCCAACACGGACCCGTTTGAGGATCGTTCGAAATCTGCTATCGCTGCTGTTTGCCACTAGCCTGATCTTCTGGCTGCAGACGGGCCGTGCTGAATCTTCAGGCAGCTACTACCAGGTAGAAGTTCTGGTTTTCAAACGCCTCAATCCCGAGCAGAGCCCGCAACGACTCGATCCGGGTCAACCCCGCTACGCTCGAGATCTCTTTGCCATCGCTCCCAACCAGATTAGCGATACGGTGCCGCAACTGCTCAGCCAAACCCGAGACCTGGAAATCATCGTCGCTCCAGTCAAACCAGAGCAGCCGCAACAGCAGCAATTCCTGTTTGCCGATAAAGGCTCTGCCGACTTCAACAGAAGACAACTTGAACGGACCAAAATCAGTCAAATCAAAGACCAGGACCAACCCAAAAAACAAAACGACCTGGATCAGCGACTGGCATTCATCTTCTCCGATCAGACTCAGATTTATACCAGCCTGCCCGCTACCTCACGGGTCCTGAATCAAGAAGCCAGATCAATACGTCGTTCCCAGGGTTTCAGACTACTGAGCCACAAAGCCTGGATTCAACCCATAGCCAGTACTAACAAGACCATTTTGATTCAGGCCGGTGAGCAATATGGCGACGCTTTTGAGCTTGATGGCACAATCTCTCTGCGAGTTTCCCGGTATCTACACGTCGAAACTGATCTATGGTTGACCTCGTTTGAAAGGATCGCTCCTGATCAGCCACTGGCCCGATTCCCTCAGCAGCGCGAAAGCACTGAGACGAGCTATAACGAGAATTATGAAAAGCTGTTAATTGCAGAATCCAGGAAAAACGCCTTCCTAGCCGAACAAAAATTTCCCTTGCGGCAATCAAGAAGGATGCGATCTGCCGAAACGCATTATCTTGATCATCACAGATTCGGCATAATGGTGCACATCAAGCCAACCCAGTTAGGTGCAGAAGCAGGCTGATCATAATGCTCAGTAAGGTCATGGCAGCAGATCAAGCCATGCCAGTCTGGCTTTTGTTGCGTTCGCCCGCCAGTATGCCGGTATACAACCTAAACCCGCTTGGATCAATAAAATCTGTGCGTGGTAGCTGCTGTCAGTGCAGTACCGGGCCATCCCGGAGCCCGCTGTGACTCATTCCTGCTGATTCATTCTTGTTGCCAGGGTACCAATGTTAGCAATAGAAATCAGGTGCGCGTAGATCCAGGCAAGTTCGCCTGACCGAAACAGTGTCAGGGACTTTTCATCATCCAGTTCCAGCAGTTTTTTCTCGTCTACCACGAGCAGACCATCCAGAGCAGTTTCCTGACCGTCATTAGCGGTCACCCGAGCATTTATTTTGGTTAGTAACTGGTTTGCCTGAAGCCTTTTAACCAGAGTTTCCGTACGCAGATATTGCTGCTGATATTCCATCAGAAACTCAATCGCTTTATCCAACACAGGCCGGGCCTTGCCATCTTCAAAAAGGTCTTCGCCATCTGGCTGATTGAAGCCGGCATAGGCCTCATCTATGCAGACAACTTTCTGTTCCTGGTCAGGTGCATCAGCAAGCACAAAGGGATAACGACGGATGAAAGCGGGAACATAACGTCCCAGCCACCGGCCCTGCTCGCTGACAAATAGATTCCTGGTACCCCGTAATCCCAACAGCGCAACCGGTACCAGGCTGTCGCCAGATTTAGCAAAAACGATCGGGTACTCTTTGCATGCCTCAATAAATTCAATTCCCGCCAGTAAAACTGAATTTATATCCGCAGCAAACCCGAAATGCAGGTCACCCCTGCTAATACGCCAGCTACCATGGCTCTTGGCATTCAAAGGCACCGGCTTCTGATAAAACAATAATTCGGACATTATCTCCCCCCGTTACACCTTCTGATGCACTATGCTAAAACTCTACGTCCCCATGCTAAGCAGCATCCCTGAAACTACTGTCTGCCTCCACTGATAAAGCGACGAACCTAACAGGCCCGAATGAACCCTACACAGTCATCTAAAGCAGGTCATTTTCAAGCTTCAGGTTCAATATGGATAGTAGAAGTCGGAAAGGCGATCTCGGCACCATGATCATTAATAATATCAGCAATTCTAATCAGCACATCTTGCTTGATGGCATGGAATTCTACCCAATTGGTGGTTTTGGTAAAGGTATAAACAAAGAAATCCAAGGTTGAGTCGCTGAAAGCATTAAAGTTAACCATCAGGGTTTTCTCACCATCAATATCAGCATGAGTTCTAAGCATGGTTTCGACATCGGCGACGATCGCGGCCATCAGGTTCATATCGACATAACGCAGGCCAATGGTCTCGTATATGCGTCGATTCAACATCCGAGATGGATTTTCCAAAGAGATAGTCGAGAACATGGAATTAGGAATGTATAGCGGCCTTTGATCAAAAGTCCTGATTTCTGTCAGCCTCCAGCCAATCTTTATAACCGTCCCCTCGATCTCTCGATCTGGGCTCCGTATCCAATCCCCGACCTTAAATGGTCTATCCAGATAGATGACCAGGCCACCAAAAAAGTTAGCTAACAGGTCCTGTGCCGCGAAGCCAACTGCTAACCCACCCACACCCCCAAATGCCAGCACGCCAGAAATACTTACTCCAAGCGTCTGCAGCGTCATTAAGCCTGCTGTGATAACAAGTGAGATACGGACCAGCTTAGCGACCGCGGTCACCGTCGTTTCATCAGAGCCGCTAGAGATGTAGGCTTTTTCAATTTCAGTTACAAGACGAACGCAGAAAAAAGCCAGCAGCCCAATAAAAGCGAGATAACGGATCGAATTGATCATTGGGATCTGGACATCATTACCTCGCTCTGCGATCAACTCAGCGGCAATAGAGATACCGAGTATCCAGATCAGCAGGTTCAACGGCTGACTCACTGTTGCCAGCAGCGCATCGTCCCAGAGTGAATCGGTGTTTTTAACCACATTATCGAGCTTTTTAATAAATCGTCTGCTGATAGAATTAACAATGGCCGTACCCAGGACAATCAAAAACACCCGGGCAACCAGGGGATCGGTAAACCAGGCCAGGACTAACGACAGCAATTCGCTGCCATAATTCATCTCACTCACAGTTTTGCACCCCTTTTTGGCCCTGTCTAATGATCTTGCTGCCGAACCAGACTAGCCGGGTTGTACTTAATATCCTCAGCGGAATCTGAGGCACTTAAAGGCACCACCTGCTCAGAGCGCCTTTCTGGCAGGCTATAAGGCATCATATCTTCCTGCATCTCAGCATCGTCCTGGTAATCCATAAAGAACGGCTCTTCAAAACGATTGTCAGCATCCCCTTCTGTTCTGGCCGGCGCCGCAATCAGTGATTGTATGCCAATCTCATCACCCTGAAGCCAGGTTCGCCAATGATCATTAAAACCGCCACTCTCCAACAGCATCAGCAGCCCCTCCTGATCGTTCTCGTCCTGATCCGGTTGAATCAGCAGGCGATGTCGTATAGATCCATTAACCAGTAACGTCTGTATTAAAACCTCCTGGCCGGTCATTTGGGTCAGAACCTGGGCCTGACTCTCAGCTCCTGCTTCTTCTCTGAAGCTGCCGAGAACCCACATCATCCGACCGCTATCAACTGACAAGACCTCTGCTGGAAGCATCAATAGCAACGACAACGGTAGTAAAAAGCGATATTTCCATGTATTCATTAGATGGACCTCTGAAATGAATTGAACACTATATCGATGAATGATAGCAAATCAAATTAGGGTCAGTCGTTGAAAAACAGTTGCTTCCTGTATACTACTGTATATAATCACACCTACTGTATATATAAACATGAGCCCCAATACTGCAGTTAGTTGCTGCCGGCGCTTGGGGACCGGGCGGATTAACGTTGCAAACCACCAGCCTGATTACAATGAAGTAAGCAAAAGACCAGGACAAGACAAGACAAGACAAGACAAGACAAGACAAGACAAGACAAGACAAGACAAGACAAGACAAGAATAAAAAGACAAGAATAAAAAGACAAGACAAGAGAGCAAATTTATGATCAAACTGACGGCGCGTCAATCAGAAGTCCTCGACTTCATCAGGGAACACATAGATCAGACCGGTTACCCGCCAACTCGGGCTGATATTGCCAACAAATTGGGTTTCAAAAGTGCCAATGCTTCCGAGGAACATCTCAAGGCATTGGCCCGTAAAGGGGCCATCGAAATGATCCCAGGTACCTCCCGGGGCATTAAATTACCGGACGCGCTCGGAATCCCGATTGTCGGCCGGGTCGCAGCAGGAAACCCCATTCTTGCTCAGGAGCATATTGAAGATCACTGTGAAATCCCAGCAACTTTCTTTCACCCAAGCGCCGATTACATGCTGATTGTCAAGGGTGACAGCATGATTGAATGCGGCATTATGGATGGAGATCTGCTTGCCGTACACAAAACAAATCAGGTTAATAATGGCGATATCGTCGTCGCGCGTATTGAAGATGAAGTGACCGTGAAACGATTTCGCCGAGGCGAACAGAGCCATCAGATTACATTGTTGCCAGAAAACTGCGACTACCGTCCAATAGAGGTCGACCTGCGCAGTGAGGATTTTGCAATAGAAGGGCTTGGAGTCGGCGTTATCAGGCACTAGCCTGATTTGCTGGCAGACTTCTTTTTCTTCCGTTTCGCAGCGCTTTTCTTCTTTGGCTTGGCTGATTCAGTCTCTACCCATTCGCCATCCTGGTAGTCCGCTCGCCAACCCGAAAGTTTGCCCTTGGATAGCTCGGTAACAACATACTGAAGTTTGGTAGACCTGGCGAATTTAACCAACGAACGCCTTCCCTGCGGATCCTGCACTGGAGCTCTCATGAGAAACTGGTACTTGGGGTCGATTTCATTCTGGTGCGGAATTAACTCATCTATATAAGGCGCACGAGTTTCGCGATTTTTTGGAAACTGGCTGGCAGCCAGAAAAATACCTGCGGCGCCATCCCGAAGCAAGTAGGTATCATCAACCTTCTCACACTGCAGTTCCGGCATTGGAACCACATCCATTTTTGGTGGCGCAGCTTCGCCGTTTCGCAATAATTTTCGTGTATTTTTACACTCTGAATTAGTGCAGCCAAAATACTTACCGAAACGGCCCGTTTTCAGCTGCATTTCTGCACCACACTTGTCACACTCGAGCAAAGGTCCTTCGTAACCCTTTATCTTAAATGAGCCCTTTTCAAATTCAGAACCACTGCAATCAGGATTATTACCACACAAATGCAGCCGGGTTGATTCATCAATCAGGTAGCTGCTCATGGCCGTCTGGCACTTATTACAGCGCTGTTTTGCCAGGAGGATTCTGGATTCTTCCTCATCATCTCCATTAGCACTGACCACCTCATCACCGTCGATTAGATTAATCGTCGTTTTACAGCGCTCCTTGGGTGGTAAACTGTAGCCAGAACAACCCAGGAAGACCCCAGTGCTAGCGGTACGAACATTCATACCCCGACCACAGTCAGGACAAGGTAAATTTACAATAGAAGGTTGATTTGGGCGCATGCCATTTTCTGCGTCACCCGCCTTAACCAGTTTCTCAGAGAAACCTTCATAAAAACGATCCAGTATTACCTTCCAGGACGTCGTACCATTGGAAATCTGATCCAGTGATTCCTCTAGCTGAGCAGTGAAGCCATAATCAAGTAGTTCTCCGAAGCATTCATTGAGCCGGTCAGTGACCAGTTCACCGATTTTTTCGGAATAAAACCGGCGATTTTTTAAGGTTACATAACCCCGATCTTGAATAGTGGTAATGATTGAGGCATAGGTTGACGGCCTGCCAATACCTCTCTTTTCTAATTCTCTCACCAAAGAAGCCTCACCAAACCGAGCTGGGGCTTTGGTAAAATGCTGCACCGGTTGCAGATCCTGTAGGGTCAACTGGCTGCCTACTTTAAAATCAGGTAATTCCTGATCATCTTCTTTTTTCTGAGCCGCATTTTGAACCAGGGTATAGCCATCAAAACGTAAAATTCGGCCGCGGGCTCTTAGCTCCATATCTGCAGCGGTCACGACAACGGCGGTACTGGTGTACTCGGCGTTCGGCATCTGACAGGCGACAAACTGTCGCCATATTAATTCATAAAGCCTCTGGGCATCTCTTTCCTGACTATCCAGAGCTGTCGAACGAACATTCACATTCGAAGGTCGAATTGCTTCATGAGCCTCCTGTGCACCTTCTTTACTGGAATACAATCGAGGCTTAGCGGGTAAATATCGATCGCCATAATCAGCAAGGATGAGATTACGACAATCTTCAATGGCATCCGAACTCAGATTAGTGGAATCTGTCCGCATATAAGTAATAAGCCCGGCCTCATACAAGCGCTGAGCCAACGTCATGGTTTTTTTGACGCCAAAGCCTAGTCGAGTGCTGGCAGCCTGCTGCAACGTAGAGGTAATAAAAGGGGCATTAGGCTTGGTCTGTGTTGGTTTATCCTCTCTGCTCTCAACAACAAACTTGGCTTGCCTTAATTGCAGTAAAGCCGCATCAGTAAGGTCTTTGCTGTCAGGCCGGAAGGCTTTCCCCTGATCACGCATAACCTGGAATTTAGTGACCTGTTCCTGCTCTCCCAATAGGGCAAATACTTCCCAGTATTCTTCGGGTATAAAGGCCCTGATAGCACGCTCCCTTTCAACCAGCAGTTTGACCGCAACCGATTGAACCCGGCCAGCAGAGAGGCCTCTGGCAATCTTCTGCCACAATAACGGGCTCAACATATAGCCGACAACACGATCAAGGAACCGCCTGGCCTGTTGTGCATCGACCCGGTGCTGATCTATATCGCCAGGTTTTTCAAAGGCAGCCTGGATAGCTTTCTGTGTGATTTCATTGAAAACGACTCGCTTGTATCGATCCGCGGACCCACCTAGGGCCTCCTGCAGATGCCATGCAATGGCTTCTCCTTCGCGGTCCATATCGGTCGCCAGATAAATCTCGTCGGCAGCCTTTGATAAAGTGCGAAGTTCCGAAACGACTTTTTCTTTGCCAGGCAGGATCTGGTATTGCGCCCGCCAATTATCGTCAGGGTCTACCCCCATACGTTTAATCAATCGGCTATGTGCCTTAGCCTTCTGATAAGCCGCTTTTTTGGCAGGTTCCATCTTTCTGGTTTTAGCTGCTTCGGCGGCACGAGCTTTTGGTTCAACGGGTTGAGCGGAACCGCTCACGGGAAGATCTCGAATATGTCCAACGCTGGATTTGACAATAAAATCCTTACCCAAATAACGATTAATTGTCTTCGCTTTAGCTGGTGATTCAACGATTACTAATGTTTTTCCCATACTTCTACTTCAACTCTGAACGCAAACTTCTAGGCCGGTGACGGGTGAAGGCTAACCTATTCGCTCTCAATAATTCAATCCTCGAAGACAATTTTCATCTCATATCGGGTAATAATCGAACGAAGTGCGGGTCAAACACGGCCGTTCTCCATCGTGTTCACATCCGTGGACAAACTGAACACATAACAACTAGAAACTGAGCGATTAATCAACGGGTAAACCCGTCAGGGTCAGCCACTATTTTTAAATTTCAGGCCAATTAATACAGTCATCCAGAAAGGAAAATATAGCCTCTGCCTGATGTGCCTCTCCACTTTCAGTCCAGTGCACACTGACAGCACGGTTTTTTTCAGTGACCAAGACAACTGATTCTGGCAAATGCTTCACTTTGTCCGCCAAAAAGAGTTTGAGGGGCTCTGGGTCCTCAAGTCCCGGTTGTTCCAGCCAATGCCAATGTGCTGGCAATGTATCATCACCCTCGGCGACGCGAAGCAGCGACCATGAAATCGCTGCGAGGTCATGTCGGGATTGAGGTCGTTTTCGATAACGCCGGTAAGCCGCCACTTTTAGCACAGGAGAGATTGCCCGGCCTGACCCAGAGACTCTTTTAACGGCTTCTGCGGCATGGTCTGGAATGCTGGTAAGTTCGACACCGATTCCTCTACTCATCGCTGAATTTCGGATCTTCATAACAGCGCGCTGTTTTTGGTTGGGCAATATCGAAACTATCGGAACTACCACCAGCAAAACAACAAGACCGATCAAAAAATATGTCATCATAGTATTCACCTGATTCGCTTGAGGTCGGTTCCAGCGACAGTATCCGGCAAGTGTTTAACCCGCTCGGTGAGCGTTATCCGGGCCCGATCGATCCATTAATATAGCGCTGTTTTAACCATTCGCTCGATGTTCTATTGTTTAAGCTCAAATTACTGTGTAAATTTGCTCATAACAGCCTCACTTTTCAGAAGGTGCACTGCATGGAAAACCCATTTAACCATATTCTGATAGCGGTCGACCTCACCGAGGATGCTCGGGATGTTGCCAAAAAAGCTTGCGCTTTACGAACCGTCTTTAATTGCAAGCTCAGTTGTACCCACGTCATCGAGCCCCTGAGCTTAGCCTATGGCGGTGATGTACCGATGGACCTGTCGACAATCCAGGATCAAATCCAGGATACAGCCAAGAGTCAACTGCAGGAATTTGCCTCCAGCCTGAGTATTCCAGAGGAAAACCAACATCTCGTTTTTGGTAGACCAGAAACTGAAATTCACTCGCTGGCTGCGGAGCTCGAGGCCGACCTGATTGTGGTAGGCAGTCATGGTCGACATGGCCTGGCCCTGCTGCTGGGTTCAACCGCCAACGGCGTACTGCATGGATCTCCTTGCGATGTCCTGGCTGTTCGTGTTGGTAATTAGCCGATAGAGCTGAACCTGGTATAACATCGCTCAAATGCGTATTCGAAATCCCTGCTTATCTGCTGGCTCTAAAGCTTTGAGTCGTCTCTACACTTTTTTAATCGCCAGTAGTTGCCTAACGCTGGTTGATGCAGACCAGACAGTGGCCATCGCCGATGAACTGTTACCTCCTAGCACCACTGCCATCGCGATGGCACAGGAGTCCAGCAATTCAGTTTCGCTTGACCCAGAACAGATGATTAACAGCCCAGATCCACGAGATGACTCATTACTATACAAACAAAGAGGAATCTATCAGCAGACTATCAGTGCTATCCGCATGGGCAGCCTAAGAAAAGCCGAACGCCTGAAAACCGAATTACTGGGTTATCCTCTGCTGCCCTATATCGAGCTGGAACAGCACAGAGCCCGGCTAAGACGAGTTCAACCCGATACTATTCAGCAGTTTATTGATACCCACATCGACTCACCTATCGGAGAGCAATTACGAAATCAATTTTTGAACCAGCGCATGCAGAGAAACCGCTGGCAAGACTTCCTGGCTTTGTATCGTAAAGAGTCAGCGACCCAGGAACAGCGTTGTTACCACGCTGATGCAATGTGGCAAAGTGGCCAGGAACAGCAGGCAAATGAACTTGCTCGACTGCTGTGGCTGAACCAAACCTCCATGCCGAAGCAATGCGATCCAGTATTTCACCGTCTCCGGAAGGCAGGCGGGATAACCCGGCA
>Ga0206679_10001980_pt1 | contig 16632 bp, 8 predicted proteins | sample M110012015metaG_FD_155464 | JGI IMG/M metagenome (GOLD analysis project Ga0206679, IMG submission 155464) | Ammonia-oxidizing marine archaeal communities from Monterey Bay, California, United States - M1 100m 12015 | ecosystem: Environmental > Aquatic > Marine > Intertidal zone | place: USA... | reverse complement strand
CATTGTATCTTGATGTGCTCAACCTGTTCATTGCCCTCTTGAGTATTCTTGGCATAATGGGTCGTGATTAGAATATAGAGGAAAAGAGGCCGGGAAACTAGACATAACCGTTCAGAATTCCCGTGCCTCAATTCTGCCATCTTGATCTTCATACCTCCTAGTTCCTTAATTGCAAATTCGCTGCAATCTGCACATCAGTTATTTAGCTTCAATAATCTCTGCGCCTGGAAGAGTAAAAGGCGTTCTGCATTATTTTTAGCTTTAAATATAAAATTATTAAAAATATATTTGCTTTTTTTATAAGAAAGAAATATATTAAGGGGTTAGATTTACGAAGCCGCAATTCGCGGAAAGCATAATCAAACCCCCTCCACTTGAACCTTGGCCATTTTCCACATGCAAATTGTCTTAAACGACCATCAACGCTGTATTTCCGCTAGCCGGAAAAACATAGGAAAAGTGCCTCTGGAGAATAGATCGGATCAACGCTGTTATCGACAGTCCCGAATTGTGTGACAAAATCAAATTTGCAGGAATTCTGTCTCAAATGAAAGTGTGCTTTCATTAAATTTTCTGCAGTTAAGACCAACAATAACCCTAACCTCAGTCAGTTCATATGCCTTCAACATTAGAAAATCGCCATCGTATTAGGAAGTCCTTCGGAAGTCTTACTGCTCCGATTAAAGTTCCACACTTGTTGAAAGTTCAATTAGATTCATTTGAGCGTTTTCTTCAACGGGATGTACCACCAGATCAGCGTGAAGACAAAGGCCTAGAAACTGTTTTCCGCTCAGTCTTTCCTGTTTCTGATTTTAGTGGTACTTCCACTTTGGAATATGTCCATTACCGTTTAGGTGACCCAAAATATTCTGTTGAAGAATGCAGGGTTCGCGGGGTTACCTTTGCCTGCCCGGTTCGGGCAGCATTGCGCTTGATAGTTTGGGAAAAGGATACTGAGTCAGATGTGAAGCACATTCGGGATATTAAAGAACAAGATATATATCTGGGTGAACTGCCTTTAATGACTCCCACGGGCTCTTTCATTATCAATGGAACTGAGCGTGTGATTGTCTGCCAGATGCACAAAAGTCCTGGTGTCGTGTTTACACATGACAAGGGTAATAGTCACTCCAGCGGAAAACTACTCTATTCGGCACGTGTGATTCCGCAGCGTGGTTCCTGGCTTGATTTTGAATTTGACGCAAAGGACGTGCTTTATGTCCGCATCGACCGCCGTCGTAAATTCCATGCTACTGTTCTATTGAGAGCATTGGGATTTACAGAAGATGAACTACTGAAGTACTTCTATCAGTTTGAGAAACTCGATTTAAGCGATGTCAAGCCTGGAGAAGATCCTGAAGCACAATCCTATTACCGTGTTTTTGATCCGGAAATTATTCTGGATCAGCGCCCGCAACTCCCAATTGCAGACCCAAAAACCGGTGAGGTTCTAGTCAAATCAGGACAGAGGATAAACAAGCGTCTGCTAAAAAAATTAGAGAATGCCAAAGTAAAAAGGCTCAATGCAACTCTCCATGAACTAAAAGGACGTATCATTGCCGGCACCCTTTATAAAGCGGATAGTGAAGAAATATTAGTTCCATGTAATACACCTTTAACGGCAGAGCTGCTAACGACTCTGGTAGAAAATGGGATAAAAGAAGTAGAATTATTACATATTGGCCAACAAAATACGGGCTCAGCTCTTCGTGATACTTTGACGCTGGATAAAATTACTTCACCAGAACAAGCATTGATTGAACTGTACAAAAAAATGAAACCTGGCGATCCTCCCACTCTGGAGGCTGCACAAATGATGCTGCAGAATTTTTTCTTCAAAGGAGAACGCTTCAGTCTTTCAAAAGTTGGGAGATTAAAAATTAATGAAAAGTTAGGACTGGATGATCCGCTGGAAAATACTTTACTTACGAAAGTAGATATCATGAAAACTGTCAAATATCTGCTTGAATTAAAAGAGGGCCACCCGAACAGGATGATAGATGACATTGATCATCTGGGGAACAGAAGAGTCCGGAGTGTAGGAGAACTCCTGGAAACTCAATTCCGAATTGGACTGGTACGAATGGAACGAACCATCAAGGAACGTATGTCTTTGCAGGATTCTGATACCATGATGCTGCATGATATTGTTAACGCAAAACCGGTCGCAGGTGCAATTCACGAATTTTTTGGAAGCAGCCAGCTTTCACAATTTATGGATCAAACAAATCCGCTTTCTGAAATCACGCACAAACGCCGGCTGAGTGCTTTAGGGCCTGGAGGTTTAACACGGGAACGCGCAGGTTTTGATGTCCGAGATGTTCATTCTTCACATTATGGACGGATCTGCCCCATCGAAACTCCGGAAGGACCAAATATCGGACTGATTGCCTCTCTGGCCTCATTTGGCAGAGTCAATGACTTTGGCTTCATTGAGACTCCATACCTTAAAGTCGAAAATGGCGTGGTTACGGATACGGTGGAATACCTTTCTGCAATAGAGGAGGAAAAATACAGTATTGCTCAGGCTAATGCAAAGCTTGACAAAAAAAAGGCGTTTATCAATGATTTCATTACCTCCCGTGTAGGAAGTGATTTCAGCATGGTTTTAAAGGAAAATATTGACTACATTGACATTTCTCCGTGTCAATTGGTTTCTGTTGCTGCTTCAATGATTCCATTCCTTGAGCATGATGATGCAAATCGTGCCCTGATGGGTTCAAACATGCAGCGTCAGGGAGTGCCTCTGGTAAAACCAAAAGCTCCTCTTGTTGGAACAGGCATTGAACATCAGGCAGCATTGGATTCTGGCAGTTGTGTTGTTGCCAGCCGATCTGGAGTTGTAGATAATGTTGATTCAGGCAGGATAGTTATTCAGGCAGATGTTGATCTATCCAGTGAAGATTCGATTGTTCCAGCAAACGTTGATATTTACCACTTGATAAAATTCCGCCGCTCAAATCAAAACACCTGCATTAATCAACGCCCTATAGTAAAAAAAGGAGATCGTATTAAAGCCGGTGATGTAATTGCTGACGGGTCCTGTACCGAAAATGGGGAGCTGGCATTGGGACAAAATATCAACATTGCTTTCATGCCCTGGCGCGGTTACAACTTTGAGGATTCAATCATGGTTTCCCAGCGTCTGATGCATGAAGATACATTTACATCAGTGCATATTGATGTTCTTGATACAGTTGCCCGCGATACAAAATTAGGAAAAGAAGAGATCACTCGAGATCTCCCAAATGTGAGTGAAGAAGCACTCAAGGACCTTGATGAAAGCGGCATTATTGCAGTTGGAACAAGTGTTAGTTCAAATGATATCCTGGTTGGAAAAGTGACTCCGAAAGGTGAAACACAACTCAATCCGGAAGAAAAACTGCTTCGAGCAATATTTGGTGAAAAAGCTGGTGATGTTCGAGACACTTCGTTGCGTGTTCCACAGGGAGTTGACGGTGTAGTGACTAATGTTGTGGTTTTTAACCGTGAAGGTGTTGAACGTGATGAACGTACCAGGCAAATTGAACAGGAACTTTTAAACAGCTATGAAAAAGACCACCATGATGAAATCCGCATAGTGCACAGCAATCTGGTGAATCGAATATTAACTGTTGCAGAAAAAAAACCACTGTCTGCTGATGTACTCTCCATTCAGGGAGAGATGCTTGTAAAAAAAGGCACTAAAATCAGTGAAGAAATTCTACACATAATTCCGCTTAAATCTGCAGACGGAATTCAAGTTACTGATAAGAAAATTAACCTGAAAGTCGGAACATTTGTGCGGAATGCTCTTCAGCAAATGTATTTACTGGAAAACGTTTATCAGGATCGTTGTGAAAAAGTTTCCAAGGGAGATGACCTTCCTCCTGGAGTGATTCGCATGATAAAAGTATTTATCGCCATAAAAAGGAAGCTTTCTGTTGGCGACAAAATGGCAGGACGTCATGGTAACAAAGGCGTTGTTTCAACCATTCAGCCTGTTGAAAATATGCCTTATATGGAAAACGGCTCACCTGTTGACATAGTCCTAAATCCTCTTGGAGTTCCCTCCCGAATGAACGTGGGGCAGGTACTTGAAACACATCTTGGGCGCGTAGCAAACGGACTTGGCAAAAAGATAGAGGAATTTCTTGAGAAAAATAATCCTGCAAAGCAAATTCGGAGTTTCCTGAAAAATGTCTACGAATGTCAGGTTGCACAAAAACATTTTGATTCAATGGATGATCAAACGTTTCTGGAGTTTGTGCAAAAATACAAACCCGGAATCCATATGGCTACTCCGGTTTTTGATGGAGCAAAAGAGTCCGATATTCATCGAATGGCAGAAATGGCGGGATTATCAAAATCCGGACAAGTCTGGCTTTATGACGGAATGACCGGTGAACGATTCAGTCAGAAAGTGACAGTCGGTTATGCATACATACTGAAGCTGCATCACCTGGTTGATGAGAAAATCCATGCCCGTTCCATTGGGCCTTATTCTTTGGTTACTCAACAACCATTGGGGGGTAAAGCTCAATTCGGCGGCCAGCGTTTTGGTGAAATGGAGGTTTGGGCTTTGGAAGCTTATGGGGCTGCTTACACTCTGCAGGAACTGCTGACTGTGAAGTCTGATGACGTGCTTGGCAGGAACAAGATTTATGAATCAATTGTCAAAGGTCGGCATCAGTTGGAACCAGGTATTCCGGAATCATTCAAAGTTCTTATCAGTGAACTGAAAAGCTTGTGCCTGAACGTTGAACTACTCCAAAACTTTGAGGAAGAAGAGAAAGAAAGTCCTGAAGAAACGGAATCTTCTCCGGTGTCAGAAGATGTCAAAGGGGATAAATCCGAGGAAAAAATATCCGAAGCAGGATCGGAAGAGTTAAATGAAGAAGACAATGTGGTAGAAGTTACAGCATAAAGTTTTAAAATAAAAAACCTATAACCAATTAACGAGCAACTAAACATGGCACTCAGAGATTTGTTTGAAACTGCAGTAAATCCGAAAAATTACTCCGCGGTACGGATCAGAATTGCCACTGGCGATGAAGTAACATCCTGGTCTCATGGAGAAGTCAGAACCTCCGAAACCATTAATTACCGTACATTTAAACCGGAACGGGACGGACTTTTCTGTGGTAAAATTTTTGGCCCTGTACATGATTACGAGTGTATCTGCGGAAAATACAAACGTATGAAACATCGGGGGATTACTTGTGAAAAGTGCGGTGTGGAAGTTATAGAATCAAAGGTACGCCGTGATCGCATGGGTAATATCAAACTTGCATGCCCTGTTTCTCACGTCTGGTTTCTCAAGGGTGTTCCAAGTCGTATTGCAACCATTCTTGACATGATGCTAAGGGATTTAGAACGGGTACTCTATTTTGATGCATATATTGTTCTTGATCCAGGAGATTCTGAACTGGAAGAACTGGAACTGGTGGAGGAAGATCAATATCGGGAATTGGAAGAGAATCATCCGGATTTGAAGTTGGGTATGGGTGCAGAAGCCGTGCAGACGCTTTTGCGAAGGATAGATTTAGCCAAGCTGGAAAAACAGTTGCAGATTGATATGCGGGAAGTCAATTCTGAAACACGCCGCAAAAGGATTGCCAAACGACTCATTGTGGTCAGCAAGCTCCTGAAGTCTGGAAATGCGGTTGACTCCATGATCATAGAAAATTTACCAGTCCTTCCACCGGAACTGAGACCCTTGGTTCCTCTAGAAGGCGGACGCTTTGCGACAAGTGACCTCAATGATTTATATCGACGTGTTATTCACAGAAACAACCGTCTCAAACGACTGATTGAATTACGTGCACCTGGAATAATTGTTAAAAACGAAAAGAGAATGTTACAGGAATCTGTAGACGCCCTTTTCGATAATGGACGTCGTGGCCGTCCTATGGTGGGTTCAAATAAAAGGCCGTTAAAATCAATAAGTGATATGCTCAAAGGGAAACAGGGGCGTTTCCGTCAAAATCTGCTGGGTAAACGTGTTGATTATTCCGGACGTACTGTGATTGTGGTTGGACCGGAACTAAAACTTCATCAGTGCGGTTTACCTAAAAAAATGGCTCTGGAACTTTTCAAACCATTTATTTTTCACAAATTGATTGATTATCAGGAAATACACACGATTAAAAATGCAAAGAAAGTCCTTGAAGAAAATCCGCCTGAAGTATGGGCCATCCTTGAAGAAGTTGTACGTGAACATCCTGTTTTACTGAACCGTGCACCAACACTTCACCGCCTAGGTATTCAGGCTTTTGAGCCTATTTTGATTGAAGGGAAAGCTATACAGTTGCATCCGCTCGTTTGTACAGCATTCAATGCAGATTTTGACGGTGACCAAATGGCGGTTCATGTCCCCCTTTCTGTGGAAGCACAACTGGAAGCAAAAATATTGATGATGTCCACCAATAATGTCTTGTCACCAGCAAATGGGAAACCTGTGATGGCACCAACTCAGGATATGGTGCTCGGTCTTTACTGGATTACCAGGGAACGTGAAGGCGCTCTTGGAGAAGGGAAAAATTTCTCCAGTCGAGAAGAAGTTCTAGTTGCTTTTGAACATGGTCGTGTGGACTTGCATGCCAAAATAAAAGTACGTTTGGAACACTTAGGAGAAATATTGTCTGAAGAAAATAATCAAGAATCATCTGCCAGCAAACCAATTGTGGAAACCACGGTTGGTCGTATTATTCTTTCTATGGTAATTCCGGAAGAGGTTCCATTCAAATCAATCAATGTACACCTTAAGAAAAAACAAATGGCCGAACTTGTTGATGAGTCATACAGAAAGGCAGGAAGTGTTAAATCAGTAAAAATGTTGGATGATCTGAAAGATTTAGGTTACCAATATGCAACCAAGGCAGGTTTTTCCGTCAGCATGGATGATATGGTTATTCCAAAAGAAAAGCCCACTCAGTTGAGAAAAGCTCAAGTAGATGTCAACAAAATCAACATGCAGCACCAGGATGGTTTAATCACTGACGGAGAACGCTACAACCAGGTAATTGATATTTGGGCACGGACCACAGAAAAAATTTCTGACCAAATGTCTGCCGGACTTTCTGAAGAGATCATTGATGAAGAAGGTGTTCATAAAGTGAATTCAATTTTTATGATGGCAGATTCCGGAGCTCGAGGTAGTAATCAGCAAATGAAGCAGTTAGCCGGTATGCGTGGTTTGATGGCAAAACCTTCCGGTGAAATTATTGAAACACCAATTCACGCAAATTTCCGCGAAGGGCTTAACGTGTTGGAGTATTTTATTTCAACACATGGTGCCCGCAAAGGACTGGCTGACACTGCATTAAAAACGGCGAATTCCGGATACCTGACTCGACGCCTGGTTGATGTTTCACAGGACAGTGTTGTACTGGAGGATGATTGCGGAACCCTGGATGGCATCGAAATGACAGCTTTGATAGAGTCCGGAGAGATAATTGAATCTCTTGGAGACCGGATTTTAGGACGTGTTTTGCTTGATGACGTGCTCGATCCAAATGTTGAAAATGAAATCATGATTCCAGCCGGAACTCTAATAGATGAGTCAGATAGGGATTTCATTGAAAATTCCAGGATTGAAAAAGTACAAATACGCTCACCTTTGACCTGCATGTCTGAACAAGGTGTTTGCAGGAATTGTTATGGACGTGATTTATGCCACGGTGGTTTGGTCAATTTAGGTGAAACAGTCGGTGTGATTGCCGCCCAAAGTATTGGAGAACCGGGAACCCAGTTGACAATGCGTACTTTTCATATAGGTGGAACTGCAAGTCGTTCGGCTGAACAGAATAAATGGGAAGCAGGTTTTAGCGGAGTTCTTCGCTTTGATGACCTTAAGGAAGTAAAGAACCGTGAAGGTAATTTTGTTGTTCTTGGACGTCGTGGGGAAGCAGTGATTGTTGAAGGTGACAAAAATATATCTGCGTCTGAACTGGCTGACCTTGAAAACGAAAGAGAGCGTGAAAGACGCCCCTTGCCGATGGGTGCAACTCTCCTGAAAAAAGAAGGTGAGTTGGTTGAACAAGGTGATTTAATTGCAGAGTGGGATCCCTTTTCCATTCCAATCATCACTGACGTATCTGGATTCGTTAATTTTGAAGACATCCATGAGGGTGAAACTTTCAAGGAACAAGTCGATGAAGTATCTGGTGTTTCACGGAAAGTAATTCATGAATCCCAAAGTTTGGAACAACATCCATTAATTGCAATTTGTGATAGTAAGAAAAAAACAATTATCCGAAAAAATGATACTGCGACGGAGTTTGCGTTACCGAATAAATCTGAATTGGTAGTTGAAAATGGGGTAGAGGTACATGCTGGAGATGTTCTGGCAAAAATCCCAAGAGAACTTGCCAGAAATAAGGATATTACCGGCGGACTGCCAAGAGTTGCAGAACTTTTTGAAGCAAGAGTTCCAAAAGATCAGGCGGTTATCACTGAAATTGACGGGATTGTAGAATTTGACTTAGATGTGAAGAAAAAGCAACGAATCCGCATCCGTCCTGAAGATGGAAAAGGCGATTCAAAAGAATACCTTATTCCACGCGGTCGTCATATCACCGTACACATGGGAGAGTATGTGCGTGCAGGTGATCCTCTAATTGACGGTTCGCCGAATCCACATGATATTCTTGCAGTTAAAGGTTCAAAAGCTCTGCAAAAATATTTGGTGGATGAGGTTCAACAAGTTTATCGACTTCAGGGTGTTGGTATCAACGACAAACATATTGAAGTAATAGTACGTCAAATGCTGCGTAAGGCTTATGTTGAAGATCCGGGTGATTCAAGCTTGCTGGTTGGTCAGGAAATTGGCCGATCAGAACTGAATAGTTTAAATCAAGGGTTAACTGCACAGGGACTGCGTCCTGCTCGTTCAAAACCAAAATTGCTTGGTATTACAAAAGCGTCATTAAGTACAAATTCATTTATTTCTGCAGCCTCTTTTCAGGATACAACAAAGGTGCTGACAGACGCTTCCCTGGCAGGAAAACACGACACTTTCCGCGGTTTGAAAGAAAACGTCATCCTCGGCCGACTTATACCGGCAGGCACAGGATTTAATGTTTTTAATAACATGGACTATGATCTTGGAGAAGGAGTGATTGACCCGGCAGCAATGCGTAAGGCAGCAGATGAAGCTGCAAGAGCTGCAATGGAAAGGGAATTCAAGGAAGCCGAGAAAAACAAAAAACCGGCAGATTTGGTTTCCGAAGAAAAAATTCCGGAAGCAGCATAAAATACTGCATACAGGTTCATAGTTCAGGATGCTTCCTTCCATTGAAACTTCCCACTTTGAGTTAAAATTGTCAGTTCGGGACTATGAGCTGGACAGTTTTGGTGTGATAAATAATGCGGTATATCAGAATTATCTTGAACACACTCGCCATCAGTTTTTGGAATCACAGGGCCTGAAATTGACTGCTTATTTTGAGCAAGGATTAAGTCCTGTCATTACAAAAGCTGAAATAGAATATCGAAGCTCATTACAAAGTAGAGATGACTTTGTAGTGAGTTTAGAATTGGTTTTGTTAAGCAAAGTAAAGTTCATTTTTCTTCAGGAAATCCGGAGCATACCCGACAAAACGTTGATTCTCAGTGCAAGGATTACCGGAACCATCCTCAATTCTTCCAGTCGTCCTTTTTTACCTGCTGCGTTTCAAAACTTGCGTACTCTTCTTACTTCCAAAACAAAAAACTGATGCAACGGGTGTAGTGTGATTTCTGAAAAACAACGTTCCGCTGAGGCTGCATGTGAATACGTCAAAGATGGCATGATAGTAGGCCTTGGGACTGGTTCCACCGCAGAGTTTGCTGTTAAAAAAATTGGCGAACTTGTCCGGAATGGACTTTCAATCCGCGGCATACCAACTTCAGATGCCACTAAAATATTGGCAGAAAGTGAAGGAATACCTCTGATTGAGTTTTCTGAGACAATGTTCATTGATTTAACGATTGATGGTGCAGACGAAATTGATGCCAACTTAAATATGATCAAAGGCGGAGGTGCTGCCTTACTCCGTGAAAAGATTGTTGCTTCTGCGTCAAGAGAAGAAATCATTATTGTCAGTGGTTCAAAGTTGGTACAGCAGTTGGGTGCGTTTCCTTTGCCGGTAGAAGTTATTCCATTCGGTTGGCAAGTTGTTTTTAATCAACTGGAGTCACTTCAGGGAAATCCAGAACTCCGGCTCAAGCAGGGTCAACCAAGCGTGACTGATCAGGGAAATTTTATAGTTGATTGTCATTTTCGAAAGATTGAAAATCCAGAACAGCTTGAGCAACATCTGAACATGATTCCTGGAGTAGTTGAGAACGGTCTTTTTATCAATTTATGTACACGAATGATTATGGCAGATGGAGAGAATATAATAATAAAAAACCGCAATTTAAAGTGAGCTGCAGGACTTGGTCTGCTGGATTCCCGACTAGACAAATGCAGCAAAACGAACTACTATAATACTGAGAAATAATTGTTTGTGTCTAATATAAAGGAGAAAAATGACAATTAGAATTGCAATAAATGGATTCGGACGCATTGGAAGAATAGTGGTCCGAGCAGCAAATAAAAATAAAAATGTTGAAATTGTGGCAATCAATGATTTGGTACCTTCTGAAAATTTAGCCTATTTACTGAAATATGATTCTACGCATGGACGATTTGATGGTGATGTTCAGGCAGGAAAAGACTGTTTAGTTGTTGACGGAAAAACAATTGAGTGTCAGTCTGAGAGAAATCCTGGAGATTTGCCCTGGAACAAAATGAATATTGATTATGTAATTGAATCTACAGGATTGTTTACTACCAGTGAAAAGGCAGAAGAGCATTTGAAAGCCGGAGCAAAAAAAGTGGTAATTTCTGCTCCTGCCAAGTCGGCTGAAATCAAGACCTTGGTAATGGGTGTCAACAATGAAACATATGATCCAGGTAAAGATAATATTGTTTCCAATGCATCATGTACTACTAACTGTCTGGCGCCAATTGTGAAAGTTGTGCTGGATAATTATGGAATTGAAGAAGGTTTGATGACCACCGTTCACTCTGTGACATCAACTCAACCAACTGTTGACGGTCCATCACAAAAAGATTGGCGCGGTGGACGTGGTGGACCACAAAACATCATTCCTGCTTCTACTGGGGCAGCCAAAGCAGTAGCACTATGTATTCCGGAAATAGCAGGAAAATTAACCGGAATGTCTTTTCGGGTGCCTACTCCGAATGTTTCTGTTGTGGATTTGACCGTAAAACTAAGTAAATCGACTAGTTACGAGGAAATCAATTCCTCAATGAAGGCAGCTTCAGAAGGGAAACTCAAGGGTATCCTGGGTTTTACAGATGAGGATGTTGTTTCCAGTGATTTCATTGGCAGTACTTATTCATCTATTTATGATGCCGGAGCCGGTATTGGTTTGAATGACAGATTTTTCAAACTGGTATCCTGGTATGACAATGAAATGGGTTACTCCACTCGTTTGATTGATCTGATTGAATACATGGAAGGACAAAACTAAATTGGTTTTCTGCTGCAGGCTCAAAGAACAGCTCTTTGAAACCTGCAGCTCTTCTTCAATCTTTACTTCTCCTCTCTTTACAGCCCAAGCCATATATTCTTTTAATCTCCGTAACTAATTTCCCATGCACAAAGTTGAATTAAAAGAAGTTGGTCTCGACATCGGGTTGGCATTCGCCAGGCATTTTTATAAAACCGACTACCTGCATTATGGATACTGGCCAGAAGCATTAAGTGTGGATCCGGCAAATGTGTTAGAAGCTCAGGAAAACTATGCCAATTTGTTGCTAAAACATATCCCGGATGGAGTAAATTCTATTTTGGATGTCGGTTGCGGTTCCGGAAAATTTTCAGAAAAATTGCTCGACGCAGGTTACACGGTGGATTGTGTCTCACCCAGTCCAAATTTAACTAAACATGTGAGGGAGCGTCTCGGAGAACGAGTAGAAATATTTGAATGCCGCTATGAAGATCTGAAAACAAAAAAGTCCTATGATCTGATTTTGTGCAGCGAAAGTTTTCAGTACTTGCTCCTGGAAAAGGCCATGGCACAGACCCAGGAACTACTCAATCAAAAAGGCCATTTGCTAATTTGCGATTTTTTTAAACGTGATGTTGAAGGTAAAAGTCCAGTCAGTGGCGGTCATAAAATTGATAGATTTCTAAAATATATGCAAGCTCAGCCTTTCAGGCAAATCACGGACATAGACATCACGAAAGAAACATCTCCATCATTAGATATTATGCGGGATTTGATTCAAGAAGTAATTGCTCCAACCTGGAACATTTTGGCCTATTATATGACCAGCAACTATCCCCGTTTCAGTAAACTCTTTAGTTTTGCCTTCCGTAAAAAAATTGCTCAGGCCAATCGTAAATATCTTTCAGGCGGCACCAGTGGCGAACAATTTGCCCATTTTAAAACATATCGTCTCTTCCTCTATCAAAAAAACAGCTGAAGATTCAAATCAGAGTTGAAGATTTTTTCAGTTCTACTGCTTCACAAAATGAACTCTTCTATTTAACTTTATTCGGTTCAATCAAGTAATGTCTGATTTAGAAACAAAAAATGCTATTCGCATGATTCTACTTACGGCATCTCTTGGCGGGATGTCGTATCTGTCATTCAATAACGGCATACTGCTTTCCTACTTTTCCCATTTGGGAATTCCCAGCGCAACTATCCTGATTTTATTATCAATCCTGCCGTTAACAACATTTTTAGTCATCATTCCTTTTAGCTATTTTTCAGATATATTTGGTAAAAAACGGATTGGTATTATCGGGATGGTGTTTTCATTTTTCGGCTTTGCCCTGCTGATAGGTGTCAGTTATTTACCGGACTCATTAAGAATAATGGCAGTTGGATTTGGAATTGTTGTCTTTGGGATAGGTTCAGCAATGACTTTGGGAAATTGGTTTGCACTGCTTCACCCTATCATACCAGAAAATATTAGGGGACGTTTTTTTGGACAGTTAAGACTTACTTGGCAATCTATTGGAATCCTCTTCACATTAATAGTAATTTACATTCTGGAACTTTACCCCACCCTGGAAATGTATCAGGCGATTCTGGGTATCATTACAATTCTGATGCTGCTAAGAATGTTTTTTTATCAGCAAATACCTGAATTGGATATAAGTCCTGTTAAAAAAGAGTCATTCCGCAAAAGTTTTTTGAAAGTTCTTAATATTCCAGGATATCTGCCGTTTTGTGCATATTGTTTTTTACTGACTCTTTTCACTGGTGCCTGCCCACAAATTTTTAATTTGATCGAAAAAGATGTGCTTCTGTGGTCAAAGGTTGAGATTGTTTTTATTGGAAATTTATTAGTAGTAGGAGCATTAGCAGGATTCTTTTTAGGTGGCAGAATGATAGATCGTTTTGGTACAAAGTATGTGTTTCTTTGCTGCCATTTTGGCTTTGGAATCATTCTTCTTCTTTTTTTATGGCGCAATCTGTTTACGGAAGAAATCCGGATTGTTGTTGGAATTTTAACGATTCTGTTTGGAATGGTTCAAGCTGCATCCAGTATAGCAATGACCTCAGAAACACTTGCCCTCATTCCTCCGAAAAACAAATCCCTTGCTACCGGACTTTGGTTTACGCTTTATAGTGGAGGAACAGGGCTTTCCGGTATTTTGAGCGGACAAGCCCTTGAACTGGGGGTTTTTAATGAATCATGGATCTGGCTGGGACAGTCAATGAGCAGTTACGATGGTTTGTTGCTGTTGTCAGGAACAATGGTGTTATTGATGACTGTCACACTGGGAATGATCCCATCTATGATAAAAAAGGTGCCTGCCGGATGGATTCCACAAAGCTCGTAATCTTATAATCGTCAGTGGAATCGTCAGGTTTAAAAATTAGAAGAGAAAGGCTCATGTTATTAGTTTTCGTTAGCTGAATCCTCAATAGCTTTTTTAAATTCTCTGGGAATAGACTTGGCCGTTTTCACTCCCAGATTCTTGAGCATCTCTGCCTGTCTAATCATGTTACCTCTTCCGTCACTCAGCTTATTATATGCATTTTCATAAGACTCATGGGCACTCTTAATTTTATCACCAATTTTCTCAAACTCTTCAAGGAATCCACAAATTTTTTCATATAATTTCCCACCCCTTTCAAAAATTTCTTTCACATTCTGCACCTGCTTTTCCTGTCGCCAGAGTTGATTTACAATCCGGAGTGCCATCATTAAACTTGCCGGAGTGACAATGATGATATTTTTTATAAATGCATCAGAAGTTAAGTTGCTGTCAAGGGACTGCGCCAGGGAATATGCCGGCTCAATCTGCATGAACATCAGTACGTAATCCGGTGAACCAAATTCTTCGAAGCCCTCCTGGTAATTTTTTGAAGACAATCCCTGGATGTGATTTCGCACGGACTGCAGATGTTTTTTGGCGTAGGCTTTCCGTTTTTGTTCATCATCTGCAGACATGTAGCTGTTATATGCTTTCAGTGAGACCTTGGAATCGGCAATCAGGATACGATCGTTTGGCAGCTTGATGATAACATCCGGACGCAGTTGAGTGCCGTCATCCGTTTTAATCTGGGTTTGTTTCTGGTAGTGTTCTCCTTCAATCAAGCCTGCATTCTGCAAACATTTTTCCAGGATCATTTCACCCCAGTCACCCTGTTGCTTTGAATCACCTAGAAGTGCCGTCGTTAGGTTTTGAGCTTCCTGACTTAAATTTGTATTAACTTCCTTGAGGTGTTCAAATTCTGCCTTAATTGAAGCCCGGCCAGTTTCATCTTCAAGATGAAATTTTTCTACTTTTTCCTGAAACTCCTTCATTTTTGTTTGAATTGGAGTAAGCAGATTCTGGATACTATTTTTGTTTTCCTCAACAAATTGTTTTGATTTGCTTGTAAAAATTTTGGCAGAAAGATTTTCAAACTCTGTTCCCATCAATTTTTTTGCTTCCTCCAGAAATTTTAATTTTTCTCTTGATTCATTTTCCTTGGATTCCAGCCTTTCTTCCAAAGTTGCATTTAATACCTGCAGAGTAGAAAACTGTTTTTGCTGAAATTTCAGTTCTTCCTCAATTTCCGGAATTCTGTTTGCATCCTGCTTTAAGATGGCAAACTGTTTATCGAGCTCTATCTTGTCTGCCAGGATGGTATCGTATTTTTTCAGAAGTTCATTTAGTGATTCACCAAGTGCATCTATTTCCTGGGATTGAGAAGAAATCATTTTTTTCAGATAGAACCAGCAGAAAAAAATCCCCAGCAAAATACAAAATGCAGTATATAAAATTAAGGTGTAATTAATGGAATCAATGTTCATGGTTGTAATATTTATTCAACAGCATTTAGCAAAAAGTTATTCTAAACTTGCCTCTCATACTATAACAATTGAAAGGAGTCTTGAAAACAATTTTGCTTTGAAAGCAAATTCTGAAACCAGAGAACGTTATCGGCCTGGTTCACTATGATTCTTCAAAGTTTTATTAAAAGTTTCTGATGGAAATAAGTTTTGTTAAAAAAGATCAGAGGCTAGTTTCCCTAAATTCGCTTTGTGGATTGGAGTAAAAAGACGCTTCCAGAAACTTACCGGTGTAACTTAGCTGATTCTTACTGCAGTTTTCCGGAGTTCCTTCAAAGACCAATCTTCCGCCCTTGTCTCCGCCTTCTGGTCCCAAATCAATCAGCCAGTCTGCGGTTTTGATCACTTCTAAATTGTGTTCAATGACCAGCACAGAGTGGCCTTCATCCACCAGGCTGTGCAATATTTTAAGCAACCTTGCCACGTCGTCGATATGCAGTCCGGTAGTGGGCTCGTCCAAAATATAAAGAGTAGGACCATGTGCACGACGAGCAAGTTCTGCAGCTAATTTTAATCGCTGGGCTTCTCCTCCGGAGAGAGTATTTCCTGCCTGTCCCAATTTCATGTAACCCAGGCCAACGTCTTCCAGGGTTTTGAGAATCCGCTTGATGCGCGGCTGTGCCACAAAAACTTCAACTGCTTTGCTGATTTCCATTTCAAGCACATCCGCAATAGTATGCCCCTTATACTTGACTGCCAGGGTTTCCCGATTGTAGCGCTTGCCTTTGCACTGATCGCATTTGACCCATACATCTGACAAAAAATGCATCTCAATCAATTGGGAACCCTGTCCGTCGCAAGCTGGACAGCGCCCCTCTTTTGCGTTAAACGAAAAACGACGCTTGGAAAATCCGCGTTGTTTTGCCTCCGGCATTGAAGAAAAGAGGTTGCGGATCGGTTCAAGAACTTTTGCATAAGTTGCAGGATTTGAACGCGGAGTTCGCCCAATCGCTTCCTGGTTGATCACCATTATAGATTCAAGTTGAGCTATTCCGCTAATTTTTTTGTGTGTTCCTGGTTTAATCTGCTTTCCATTTATTTCATTTTCCAGAGCTCGCTGCAGAACATCGACAACCAATGAGGATTTTCCTGAACCGGAAACGCCGGTCACTACCGTAAAAACTCCGAGAGGAAAGTTGACATCCAGTTTTTTTAAATTATTTGCTGCTGCTCCGGTAACAGAAATTAAATGCTCCGGGTTAAACGGACGATATTTTTTCGGCAGCGGAATCGATTTTTCCCCTCTCATATATTGTGCAGTCAGCGTATCGTGTTTGATTGAGATTTCCTGTGGA
>Ga0206679_10001974_pt1 | contig 16651 bp, 18 predicted proteins | sample M110012015metaG_FD_155464 | JGI IMG/M metagenome (GOLD analysis project Ga0206679, IMG submission 155464) | Ammonia-oxidizing marine archaeal communities from Monterey Bay, California, United States - M1 100m 12015 | ecosystem: Environmental > Aquatic > Marine > Intertidal zone | place: USA... | reverse complement strand
AAAATTGAAAAGATTCGTTCTACTTTAACCCTTATGGGTATTGACGGCCAAACATAAAACACCTTTTTTTTTAATCATGATTCTACATTTTATTTTTGTTATAAAAGAAGAAGACCGACAAAAGCGAAAATTTGAATTTGAGTATGTTAAAAAAATGGCTCAATTTTATAAAGTGTGGATTAATGAAAATTTTGGAATAGATTATGAAATTCAATGTGATGAATTAATTACAAAACCTAGAAGTATTTTTCAGAAAATTGACACTCATACATTAGTACGTGATCATGAACAACGAGGGAAAGATATTTACCATTTTTACTTAACCCATTTCAGGCCAATATGGACTGACTGTACTTGTGAAGGTTATCATGCAGAAAATTTTGGAATGGTGTTTTGGCAATCTCCAAAAGAACCTGATGATGTTTTATTTTTAGCCGAAAAAAATTGTACAACTGTTTCTCATGAAATTCTTCATGAAATGTTGAGAATTAAAAAACATAAAAAATACATTCATGATGTTCATGATGTGTGGACAAAACATTTCTATGATCAATTGGAATTTCAACAATACGGCGTAGATTTTCAAAACACCGAAGACAAGCCTATGTTCTTAACTATGGATATTAGTAAATTCAAAAATTAATTATTTTTAAAATATTAGCACTTAGTAACTGAATAGATATTATTTTCAAAGTTTGCGGTTTTAAAATCTAATTTATTTTCAGGATCGTTATCTCTTGATTTACTTAATTCTTGAAGAGCTATTAGTGCTTCCTTTCTAAAACCTACTGATGAACCATATACCGCATCTGATAGCATTGTTCCGTGGTCTCCTTTTTTAATATCATCCACCATTTCATAAAATCTATCTGTTTCTTTTTTATTAACTGGATTTCCAGTTGCTTTGTTATGTGCAACTGCAATATACATCCCATTGTTTTTTACTGCCACTAGAATTTTGTGATTTTTATCTGTGGCCCCTGGTATGGTTTCATTAATTAAAACTTCACATTTGTGATACATACTTGAAACATATGCAAAAAATCTGTATTGTGCAAATTTCCCTGCACTATCCTCTTCACAATCTACAAAGACTTTGTGCAATAGATGCAATGCATCATCATTCATACTTTGTAATCTGTCATCAATTCTGCCTCTTTCCAGTAATTCTGATTTACACTCTTTGGCAATCAAAACTAAAATGAAATCTGGTAAATTGTAATTTTTTAGTGCAGCAACAAATGAACCTGCTTGGGACATTCCAAATTTTGGAAATCCCTTATTGACCATATTGTAATCCTTCTTTAGAAAATTTTGAACTAATTGACAACGCATTAGAAAGATGAGGTTTGCTTATAATTGTTGAGAATTATCATGCCTAATTTGCCCTTTTTCTTTATTCTTAAATTGTAAATATTAAATTCGGGAAGAATTTCTTTGATATTATGGAAACTTCTACCAGTGCTGAACTTGTTTCTAATGTTTATTCCAAATTAACCAAAAATATTGCAAAATTTAGAAATGTTGTAGGGCGACCTCTTACACTTACCGAAAAAATTCTATCAGGTCATTTGAATGAAATTGATGAAACAAATTTCTTAGGTGGAAAGGATTATGTTTTTCTAAAACCTGATAGAGTTGCCTTACAAGATGTTACAGGACAAATGGTGATGCTTCAGTTTATGCAAGCTGAATTGAATCAAGTGTCGTTGCCCACCACTGTTCATTGTGATCATTTAATCCGAGCAGAAGTACAAGGCGATGTTGATATGAAAGTTTCACTGGATGAAAATAGCGAGGTCTTTAAATTCTTACAATCTGCATCTGCAAAATATGGGTGTGGATTTTGGAAACCCGGTGCAGGAATTATTCATCAAGTAGTTCTTGAAAATTATGCATTTCCTGGTGGATTGATGATTGGAACTGACTCACATACTCCTAACGCTGGTGGTCTTGGAATGATTGCAATTGGTGTTGGGGGTTTAGATGCTGCAGAAACTATGGCTGGACTGCCTTGGGAACTGCTTTATCCAAAAAGAGTTGGAATCAAATTAACTGGTAAACTTGATGGCTGGACTGCACCAAAAGATATTATTTTAAAAGTCGCTGAAGAACTAACTGTTTCTGGTGGAACCAATGCTATTGTTGAATATTTTGGCCCAGGTACAAAATCAATTAGTTGTACTGGAAAAGCTACTATTGCAAACATGGGTGCAGAAATTGGAGCAACTTGTTCTGTATTTCCATATGATGAACGAATGGAAACTTATCTAAACTATACTAATAGAAAAGAAATTGCAGAACTTGCAAATCAAAATAAGGAGTTACTAGTTGCAGATCCTGAAGTTGAATCAAATCCCGAAAAATTCTTTGATAAAATAATTGAAATTAATCTATCCACCTTAGAACCTCACATTGTTGGACCTCATACACCTGATTTAGCAAGATCCATTTCTGAACTTGCTAATGACGTGACATCTAATGATTATGCTGATCCAATTTCTGTTGCATTAATTGGAAGTTGTACAAATTCTTCTTATGAGGACATGTCTAGAGCTGCAAGTTTAGCTCAACAAGCAACATCTAAAGGAATCAAATCAAAAATACCATTACTTGTAACTCCTGGGTCTGAACAAATTAGGGGCACTATTGAAAGAGACGGTCAAATGGATTCTTTAAAAGACATCGGAGCAACTGTTTTGGCAAATGCATGTGGTCCGTGTATTGGACAATGGAATAGACCTGAATTAGAAAAAAATAAAAAAAATTCTATTGTTACCACATTTAACAGAAATTTCCCCGGTAGGAATGACGGTCAAAGAACTACTTTGAATTTCATTGGTAGTCCTGAAATGATAATTGCATTGGCACTTGGTGGACGATTGTCTTTTAATCCTTTGAAAGATGATCTTGTTGCTGCTGATGGAAGTAAATTCAAACTTGAACCCCCAAAAACTGCCCCTGAAGTTCCTGAAGATGGATTTATGATACCTGATAATATTTTTGTTGCACCGCCAACTGATTCTAGCAATGTTTCTGTGATTATTGATCCTAACAGTAAACGTCTTCAGCGTTTAGAGCCATTTACTAAATGGGGCGGATCCGATTTTGTTGAACTTCCTATAATGGTCAAAGCAAAAGGGAAATGTACTACTGATCATATTTCCCCTGCTGGTGCATGGTTATCTCTTAGAGGCCATTTGGACAATCTCAGTGATAATATGTTGTTAGGTGCTGTAAATGCCTTCAATGATGAAGTTGGTCAAGGTAAAAACATTTTAAATAATGAAACTGAATCTTTTTCAAAAATTGCTAGACAGTATAAAGAGCAAGGATACAACTGGGTAATTATTGGGGATAATAATTATGGCGAAGGAAGTAGTAGAGAACATGCTGCTATGACTCCTCGTTATTTGGGATGTGTTGCTGTAATCACAAAAAGTTTAGCAAGAATTCATGAAACAAATTTGAAAAAACAAGGTGTTTTGGCATTAACATTCAGCGAACCAAACGATTATGAAAAAATCCTTGAAGATGATAAAATCAGTCTAATTAATTTGGAGAATCTAGAACCTCAAAAACAAGTAACTTGTGTTATTACTCATATTGATGGAAATAAAGAAGAAATTCTATTAAATCACTCTTACAATCAATCACAAATTCAATGGTTCAGACATGGTTCTGCATTAAATGTTCTAAGAAATAAAAAATAAAAAATGGGCCCGATCGGATTTGAACCGACGATCGATGGTTTTGGAGACCATCGCCCTACCAGGCTAGGCTACGAACCCACAAGAATCGAAACATTTTGCTTGAATTTTAACTTATTTTTAACCAAGATTTATTTGCAATAATCGTTAGTTTCTTATTGATAAGCAATTATGGCAAAACCCATTTACTTTCTTTTAGGCGCAATTCCGGTAATTGTTGCATTATTAATTTCAGTCCCGTTGATAACAAAAAATGAAATTCCTACGTCAGCTGCAAATTATGCTGATAAAATTGAAATAGAGTATACAAAACATCAATTAAAAAAAATATCTAATGGTATTACTGAAAGAATTGGCGCACAAAAAACTGAAATTCTTTTAATAAAAAATGATGGGGATACAAAATATACTATTACTGAAAAGGGTTATCCTCAACCTGACATTCGTTCAAATATTGATGAAAAAAATTTGGATAAAATTAAATCCCTCATCAAAGAAACAGGTTTTATTGCAATACCTTCTAACTCATTTTCCATTTTTGAAAATGTAACTGATTATCAAAAGTCTTCTGTTAAAATTACGCTTAATGGACAAGTAAATCAAATTTATTGGCCTGAAACAAGTGCAACTCCTGATTTCATTCCACCTATAATCACCATGGTTGAATCTGAATTGGATAAAATAATGTCCGAAATTAGTGAATAGGTACAAATAGTCTTTATCAAAAATTAAAACATGCTTCCATTGTATGGGGAACGAACCAATGCTAAAGGAATTATTTCTGAAAAATTAGATTCTGTTGACACTCTACGTGGCTCATCAACTCTAAAACGTGGATTTGCTCATATGCAAAAAAATGGGGTTGTAATGGATGTCACAAATGTTGAACAAGCATTGATTGCTCAAGAAGCTGGTGCGGTATCAGTAATGGTTTTAGATAAACTTCCTTCTGAAGTTAGAAAAGCCGGTGGTGTTGCACGTACTGCAAGTATTAGAATTATTGAAGAAATTATGGACTCTGTAACTATTCCTGTGATGGCAAAATGTCGAATTGGACATGTCAATGAGGCATTAGTTCTACAAGAAACTGATGTTGACATGATTGATGAATCTGAAGTTTTGACTCCTGCTGATGAATTACGTCATATTTGGAAATGGGATTTCACAACACCTTTTGTAAATGGTGCAAGATCTTTGGCTGAAGCTTTAAGAAGAATTGAAGAGGGTGCATCTATGATTAGAACAAAAGGTGAACCTGGAACTGGAAATGTTGCAGAAGCTATTACTCATATTAAAAAAGTTAATGATGAATTAAGAACTATTAAATCAATTTATGATTCTGGAGATAGTCAGGATTTAGTTCGAATTGCTAGGGAATTCAAAGTCTCTTATGATCTTGTAGAGCAAACTGCAAAACTTGGAAGATTGCCTGTTGTAAATTTTGCAGCAGGTGGAATTGCAACCCCTGCTGATGCTGCATATCTTATGTCTCTTGGATGTGATGGCATCTTTGTTGGTTCTGGAATTTTTAATGCTGATGATGCACAAGAAAGAGCAAATGCAATTGTTCTGGCAACTACTTTTTGGAATGAATCTGATAAAGTAAAGGAAGCTCAAAAAATGATTGATGAAAGACAATCTATGCTTGGATTGGATGTTAAAACTTTAGACTTACGTATGCAAGATCGTGGTGGTTCAGCATGAGTCTTAATCTTGGAGTTTTATCTATTCAGGGTGACATTCTAGAGAATGTCATTTCTGTACAATCCGCTATTGATGCATTAGATATTGATGGAACTGTTTCTAGTGTAAGAACCCCCGATGAAATATCTCAAGTTGATGGTCTCATAATTCCAGGTGGTGAAAGTACCACTATTGGGCAACTCTCTTTGGCTAATGGAACATTAAAAATTCTAAAAGAAAAAATCGAACAAGGGATGCCTGTATTGGGAATTTGTGCTGGAATGGTGATGTTGTCAAAAACTGCTCAAGATAAGGTTGTAGGTAAAATCGATCAACCTCTCTTAGAAATTCTTGATATTAAATTAGAACGAAATTCTTTTGGACGACAACGAGAATCTTTTGAAACTGATATTTCTTTAACCCCTCTTGGAATCCCTACATTTAATGGCGTTTTCATTAGAGCTCCATCCATTTCTGATGTTGGCTCTGATGTGGAAATTTTATCAAAGTTTAATGAAAAAATTATCGCTGTTAAAAAAGATAACATAATTGGAGTTGCATTTCATCCTGAGTTAACTACTGACACTTCATTACACAAATATTTTGTTAATCTTGCAAATACTTTAAAAAATTAATTATAACAATTAAAAAATTATTCTTAATCTAATAAATTATGCATTGATTTCAAGTCTTTGGCAAATGGTTTTAACATTTCTGGGATTTCAACTTTAATCGAATCTTTTAAAGACAAATTTTGAGATTTCTTCTCATTCCATACTTTTGAATTAAATTCTGATATTTCTTTAGATATGTCCGTTTGAGCTTCTATGTTTTCGGAATTAACTTGTTTTTGTTTATGTATACTTTCATTCGAGTACAATGTTTTCCAAAGATGTTCTGTAATGAATGGTGTAATTGGAGCTAATAATTTTAAAATGGTTGATAGTGTTTTGTGTAGTGTAAATATTGCACCATCCCTTTCTTCATCTGAAAACCCAATTCCATATGCTCTTGCTTTGACCATTTCAATGTAATGTGCTGCAAATACATTCCATGTGAATTCTCTAATTGCAATTGCAGGAATAAAGAAATTATATTCTTCATAACCTTTTTTGCATTCTTTTACTAGATTATCTAATTCTGACAAAATCCATTTATCTGATGCATTAGGTACTCCCGAATCAATGACTGGAAAACTAGATAGAAATCTGGAAACATTCCATAATTTACTTAAAAATTTCTTAGTTGATTCAATTTTTTGCTCATTACATCTAAAATCATATCCATGATTAATCTCGCTTGCACTCCAAAATCTGAAAGTATCTGCACCCAATTTTTCAATTACAGGTAATGGGTCTATTGCATTGCCTTTACTTTTACTCATTTTCATTCCTTTCTCATCTAAACCATACCCCATAACCCAAGCTTCAGACCATGGTTTTTCCCCTGTTAGTTCCTCACATCTCAATAATGTGTAATACAACCATGTTCTCACAATATCTTTTGCTTGTGGTCTAATTGATGCAGGGTATACTTTTTTGAAAAACTCGTCATCTCTGTTAAATTTACTAATGAAAAGTGGTGATATGCTGGAATCCATCCATGTATCAAATGTTCTTTCTTCTCCAATAAACTCTGTAGATTGACATTTTGTACAATTTGTAATTGGACATTTTTCACTCCATGGTCTATAATACTTTCCAGGCTCTGGAACATGTGGTTCAGAACAATTTTTACAATACCAAATTGGAATTTCTGTACCATAATATCTTCTTCTTGAAATTGGCCAATCAATATTTATGGATTCTAACCAATTCATCAAAATTTGCTTGTGCATTGTAGGATGAAATGTGATTTCTTTTCCAACCTCTTTCATTTTTCCAATTTTTTCTTTTTGCTTTAGATAATATTCTTCCATTGGTATGATTTCAATTGGAATTTTACTTCTTTCTGAAATTGGAGTTCTATGAATGATATCTTCAACTTTTTCAACAAATCCTCCTATTTCTAAATCCTCTATGATTTTTGTTCTTGCTTGTTTTGGTTTTAAGCTTGCATATTCTCCTGCAACCTCTGTCATTCTTCCATCTAGTCCAATTGCAACTATTTCTTCTAATTGTAATTCTCTAAATAATGCAACATCATTTTGATCACCATAACTACAAACCATTACTGCACCTGAACCAAATTCTTGTTTTGCTGAATGGTGTGTTGTCAATTCTACTTCTGCATTGGTAATTGGTACGATCACTTTTTTACCAATGTATTCTGAATATCTTTCATCTTCTGGATTAACAATAATAGTTCTACATGCACAAAGCAATTCTGGTCTTGTACTGGCAATGATTATTTCTTTATCTGTATCTTTAATTTTAAATTTCATGTAAACAAGTTTTGTTTGTAAATCATCATAAATTATTTCAGCATCTGCAATTGTTGTTCCTGAAACCCAATCGTAATTGTTGGGTCTATTTGCAAGATAAACTTCTCCTTTTTTCCATAAGTCAATGAAAGTTGATTGTGTTAATGATCTATATTCTTCTGAATCTGTTCTATAGTAATTTGTAAAATCTCCACTTAATCCCAAACTTTTCATAATTAGAATCATTTCTGCTTCTAAATCGTCTAATGCATTTCTGCATAAGTTTAGAAATTCCCCTCTTTCTGTTTCTCTCATTCTTATTTTGTGCTTCTTTTCAGTATAGAGTTCAACTGGTAACCCATTTCTGTCAATTCCAATTGGAAAGTACACATTTTTTCCAGCCATTCTTGCTGTACGTGCAATCATATCTATCTGTGAATAATGTGCTGCTGCACCAATGTGCCATGGTCTGCCTGAAGGATATGGTGGTGGTGTATCTATTGTAAAATTATTTTCTTCAGGAGTAAAATCATAAACTTTGTCCTCTTCCCATTGTTTTAGAATATTTTTTTCTAATTCTGGATTCCATGCTTTTTCTGATATTTTAGGTTCCATTTTCTATCTTTCAATATTTGAAATAATGTGGGATCCCTTGTTGTATCCTTCATAAATGTAAACGCCAACTGCTTCAACATTTTCAGGCATTTTTGGAGCTAATAATTTAATAATTTCACTTGAAAGATTTTCAACTGTAGCTTCCCCTTCTAACAGATATGTTGTATGTTTTGGAACTTGCAAGTCGAACATTCCTTTTGGTCCATCAAAACTAATTTCATAATGTGTTTCATCTTCTTTTTTTAGATATTTTCTATTAATGAAAAATTTATGATCAAATTCATTGATAACTTCTTTAATGATTTTTTTAGCTATTCCAAAATCAACTAGTAGGTTATTTTTCATTTGTCCAACAAGTTCTACCATTACCGATGAAGTATGTCCATGTAATATTGAACATTTTTCAACTAATGGAAGTATGTGTGCATAATCAAATGAGAATGATGCATCTTCTAAAAATATTGAACCTGTTTGTGGTGTTTTATCATAAAATACAATATCTTGTAATTCTTTAATCTGTGCAACATATTTTGCATGTCCAATTGCCATTATTTTTTCTTCAGGAAAATCTTCTTTGATTTGTTTATATTTTTCAATATCTGCATCATTATCTATTACTTCGATAAATCCTTTGGACGTTTTAAAATCAATTTTTACTTTATCACCGCTTTTTAGTGTCATTTCATAATTGTACTCATATTCATTTTCTAAAAATGCAAGCATTTGTGCTACCGTTAACTCTGTTCTTGTTTTAAGCAAATTTCCCTTTTTATCGATGTATTTAAAATCTGAATCTAAAATTGTGGGACTTGTAGTCATGTGAAAATTTTTGACTATGGATATAATATAAATTCTGTAATGACGTGCCTGAGTATTATTATTTTATACTTAAACTAATGAATTCAAAATTTTGGCAAGGTTTACATCATTATTTGTAATGCCACCTGCATCATGAGTTGTTAATTCCACTGTAATTCTATTGTAAACATTAAACCATTCTGGATGATGATTCATTTTTTCAATTTCCATTGCAGCTCTAGTCATAAACCCAAATGCTTGATTGAAATTATCAAATTGAAATTCTTTGTGCAGTTTATCGTTTTTTACACTCCATCCTGGTAATTTTTTCAATTCTTCTTCTATGTTTGATTCTGACAATCTCATAATATTGATTATTTGATGTTATTAGATTAAAAGATTGATGAATTATTATTCTTACCAAAGATTTCCTTGCATTTCTAAAATCAATTTGATATCTTTTGAAATTGTATCTAATGTATACAAATCATAATTCGTATTTGTAAAATCTATTGATGTAAAAGTTGCACCTTCAAAATTTGTATGTCTCAAATTTGCCCCACTTAGATTTGTGTTTCTTAAATCCGCATTTCTTAAATCCGCATAAAACAAATCTGCTCCACTGATATTCGTATTTGTAAGATCAACCCCATACAAGTCAGTATCCCAAAGTTTTGCATTTACAAGTTTTGTATTTTGTAAATTGGCTCCTCTTAGTTTTACATCAAATAATATTGTATTAGTTAAATCTGCCTCACTTAAATCAGTCCCACTCAAATCTGCATTGTGGATGTCTCTATTTTTAAGATCAACCCCTTTCAAATTAGTGTTTGATAAATTTCTCCCAATTAATTCTTCATAATCAAAATTAACTTTTGATAAATTTCTTTTCTTGAAAATATCCCCAGGCTCCATTGTTTCTCAGTAAATTGTTACACAATTATGATGTTTATGACTATTTTCCCTATGTGTTCCTAGTTTATGGAAATATATGTAAAATTAATTCCATAGTTTATTGTATACGTATGGATTTAATCAATCAAAAACTACTAGAAAATATGATCAATTCTATTTCTGATGTAGTTCCAAAAAAGAAAATAGGTATTGCTTTTTCTGGTGGTGTTGATAGTACATTAGTTTCAAAAATATGTACTGATATGGGTTTTGATGTTGTTTTACTAACTATTGGGTTTTCTGAATCCCATGACATTATATTTTCTAAAGAAGTTAATGAACAATTGAATTACTCTCATCATATTTTAGAAATTGATCCTGAAACATTTCCAAAAATTACTTCAAATATCCATAAAGTAATTGCTACTGATAATTTATCTTGGAATGAAAATTGTATTGCTTTCTACTATGTTTCAAAACTTGCAAAAAGCTTGAATCTTGATATTGTAATCACTGGTAATGGTATTGATGAATTATTTTGTGGATATAATGCCTATCGTGAAGCCTTTAACGGTGGTCAACCTAAAATTAACGAAGTAATGGATTCAAAATTAGAAAATGAATTAAAAATGATGAAAGCTGTCAATGTTATTGCTTCAGAGTTTGATGTAAAAATTCTACAACCACTACTATCTGCTAAATTCATTGAATATGCCAGAACTATTCCTATTACTGAAAAAATTCATGGTTCTGATGATCTATATCGTAAGCATATCATACGCAAATTAGCTAGTGATGTAGGTGTTCCAGAAATTTCCTGTGGTAAAAGAAAAAAAGCATTACAATATGGTTCTAAAATTCATAAATCTTTACTAAAAACTAGATGAATTTTTTCACAGTTTTATGAACTGATTTCTCTACATTGCTGATGATTTTTGGTGATGCTCCAAGATGTTTTTCTGGTGAAAAAATTGCATCGATTTCATTATTTGTTAATTTTGAAGAAAACGCCTTATCATTTTTAATTGCATCTTTGTACAGCATTCCTTTGTCATTTGCCTCAAATGCAACTCTTTGCACATCTCTATATGCCACAAATCTTGGAATGCCTTTTTTGATTAGTGCTTCTAAAACAAATTCTGCAAAGATTTGTCCTTTTGTAATGTATAGGTTGTCTACAATTCTCTTTTCATTTACCATCAAATTTGAAACAATTCTCGTCATTGTTTCCAACATTTCATCAACTAAGATGGATACAGTAGGAATTACAAATCTTTCATTAGCTGAATTTGAAAGATCACGTTCATGCCATAATGGAATATTTTCAAAAGACAATGCAACTTGACTTCTTACTAATTTTGATAATGATGATACTCGTTCACTCTTTATTGGATTTCTTTTAACAGGAACTGCACTACTTCCCATTTGACCTTTTTTGAATTGTTCAGCTACTTCTCCTATCTCGGTTCTTTGTAAATTTCTAATTTCTATTGCAATTTTTTCTAATGTTGCACCAATTAATGCTAATTCAAATACATATTCCGCATATCTTTCTCTAGGTACAACCTGTGTTGTGACTTCTGCTGGGAACAATTTTAATCTCTTTGCAGCTCTTCGTTGTACTTCCAGTGATTTTGCACCCATTAGAGAACCTGTCCCAACAACTCCTAATGTTTTACAAATTAAAATTCTTTTTTTAATTTCTTCAATACGTTCTACATGTTTTGCCATCTCTGCTGCCCAATTAGCAAATTTTAATCCAAATGAAATGATACTTGCATGTTGTCCATGAGTTCTACCTACTGCTGGTATCTTTCCATACTTTACAGATTTTTTTGCAAGAATTGATGCCATTTTTGCAACTTTAGGTTCAATAATTTGTAATGCGTCTCTCATTTGCATGGAATTACTTGTATCAACTAAATCATTACTTGTGAGGCCATAGTGAATCCAAGGCCTTGCATTTTTAGAACATTTTTCACTTAGTGATTCTACTAATGCTGCTGTATCGTGATCACTTTTTGCTTCCAATTGTTTAATTCTTTTTGCAGTGATTTTGCCTGACATGGCAGCTCTGTGAATTTCTTTACCTATTTTTTTTGAAATCATTCCTATTTCACTTTGGGAAATAGCAGCAGCTCCTTCAATTTCTAATTGATAATCAACTTTTTTTTGTTCACTAAAAATTTCCATCATTTCTTTGGTACCATAACGACCATTATCAATAGGTAAAATTGCCAACATTTTGTTATCTGTATATTGGAAAATAAATCTATCTGGATTTACTCTTAATTATACAAGTAATCACTTTACTTTTTCTGTAATTATTGATTTATCTGACATTTTAATTTGAATTCTTATTGAATTAAAATTATTCTTAGAATACTTATGATGATTTAAATTGGATTGAAAGAAAATTCTACCGATACTTATGTCCTCAGCAAATCCAAAGAAAATTGGAGAAAATCAATATCAAATTGATGCTGATCCTAATCTTGGAATGAAAGTACCTGTTAGAATTTATGCAAATGAACCATTACTCCAAAAAATGTTGTCTGATAGAACTATTATGCAGGCTCGAAATGTTGCTTCTATTCCCGGAATTGTTAGTCACAGTGTTGTTTTACCTGATGGTCATGAGGGATATGGTTTTCCTGTAGGTGGAGTTGCAGCTATGGATGCTGAAGAAGGAATGATCAGTCCTGGCGGTGTTGGATATGATATTAATTGTGGGGTGCGACTGCTTCGTTCAAACTTAACTGAACAAACTGTTCGTTCAAAATTAAAGGATCTTGTTAATGATTTATTCAGTTCTATCCCTTCTGGAGTTGGCTCTAAAGGTGCAGTTCGTCTAACTAACTCCGAACTTGATGAAGTTTTAGTAAATGGTGTTAATTGGGCTATTGATCATGGATATGGTTCAACAAATGATTCTGATGTTTGTGAAGAAAATGGCAGAATCTTAAATGCTGATCCGAATAAAGTTTCTGATAAAGCACGAAAAAGAGGAGCACCTCAACTTGGAAGTCTAGGTTCTGGTAATCATTTTCTTGAAATTCAAAAAGTTGCGGAAATACATGATGAGGAGGCAGCTAGTAGAATGGGAATTAAAGAAGGAACAATCACAGTTTTAATTCATTGTGGCTCCCGAGGATTTGGTCATCAAGTTTGCAGTGATTATTTGCGAGTTGCAGAACAAGCTATGGAGAAATACAACATCAATCTACCTGATCGAGAACTTGCCTGTGTTCCAAATAATTCTGAAGAAGGTGAGTCGTATCGAAAAGCAATGTTTGCTGCATTAAATTTTGCATGGAGTAATAGACAAATGATTACTCACTGGACTAGAAAATCATTTGAACGTGTATTTAATCAAACAGAATCTGATCTTGATATGAAATTAGTTTATGACGTGGCACATAATATTGCTAAGGTAGAAAAACACAAGGTTGATGGTCAGGATAGGAAATTAGTTGTTCATAGAAAAGGTGCAACAAGAGCATTTCCTTCAAATCGTAATGAAATCCCTTCTAGGTATCGGGATCTGGGTCAACCTGTTTTAGTTCCTGGTTCTATGGGAACTTCAAGTTGGATTCTACTTGGAAAATCCAATTCCATGGATTTGAGTTTTGGTTCTACAGCTCATGGAGCAGGAAGAACTATGTCCAGATCAAAGGCTAGAAGAAATTTTACTGAGGATAATGTGAAAAAATCCCTCAATGATAAAGGGATATTTATCAAAGCATTAACTCGAGATGGGGTTGTTGAAGAAACACCTGAGGCTTACAAAGATGTTGATTCTGTAGTTAATGTTTCACATAATTTGGGAATTGCTACTAAAGTTGCAAAATTAGTACCTATAGGTGTGATTAAAGGTTGAGCGATAACGATTCTGAACTTCAGAGATTACAGGCTAAACGTCTCGCTGAAATGCAAAAAAATATTTCATCACGTGAAATTACCGAAGAAACTTCAAAATCTACCGAAGAAACTTCAAAATCTACCGAAGAAAAAATTGTTAATCCTCGAGATCTGTTGATCAAGCAATTGGGATTTAGAGGATTGGAAGTTTTAACAAATGCTGAATTTCAATTTCCAAACGAAACTAAAGTTGTAATTGAAAAATTATCTGAATTAATCAAAACTGGTGAAATTACTGAAATTCTTGATGGCGGTAAATTGTTGGCACTATTTCGTTCGATTGGATTGAGTATTAGGATGGATACAAAAATCAACATTCAACAAGATGGAAAATTTGTATCTTTAACTGATAAGCTTAGCAATACATCAAATAATGATGATGTGGAATGAGTATAACTTTAGAAATTGGAACAAAAAATTATCTTGATGACTTACTCTGTATTAAAAAACACCTTTCTCATATGGAAACCCTTCTAAATTGCCATGCAAGCTATGCTATTAGTGAACCATCTTCAAAGTTTGGTTGGACATTCTTTAAATTAGAATTTAAATCCAATTTACAAATTAACATCTCTGAAAAATTTTCTGACATTCTTGTAAAATATCAGTTAAATGATGAAGCAGGAAGGTTTACAAAATTTATGAGTGATTATTTTGTCTCTAGAGGCTGTAATGTAAAAATAAATTTAGTTACCTAAACTCTTCTTCCTCTTTTTCCACCTTTCTTTCTGGTGGTGTCATGAGGAATTGGTGTTACGTCATCGATTCTTCCAATTTTGAATCCTCCTCTTGCTAATGCTCTGATAGCTGCTTGTGCGCCTGGACCTGGAACTCTTGAACCAACTCCTCCTACTGCACGAACTTTGATGTGAAATCCTGTGAATCCTTTTGTTCTTGTTGACTCAACTACTGCATTTGCAGCTTTCATTGCAGCAAATGGTGATGATTCATATCTGTCTGCATTTACGTGATTTCCTCCAGAACTAATAGCGACTGTTTCTCCACCTGTAAGATCTGTCATGTGGATGATTGTATTGTTATAACTACTGTAAATGTGGGCAATTCCCCATTTTTCTGGACCTTCTTTCTTGGTCTCTGGTTGATTTTGTGTCTCTACTGTTGCCTCAGCTACTTGTTCTTCTACTGTCTCAGTTGTTTCAACTGGTACTTCTACTTCGGCTTCAATTTCTGACAATGCTTATCAGATCTTAAAGGGTTTAAAAAACATTGATTTCCTAGAGTTGTTTCAATCTGGTTATTCGGCTTAAAATTCTTCATTATTCATATACTGTCATTTACTGGACAATTTTGATGGCTTCAATTATTTTATTGGCAATTGTAGTTGCTGTAGCTGTTGCATTGATGGGGTCTGTATTGATACAATCTATGACGCCGATCGACACTGTAATTTTATCGCCATTAGAAAAAAGATGCCAAGAAATTGCTAATGAAGGATACAAAATTCACACACTTTATCCTAATTCTGATCCTGATGAACTTTTAGAAGATGATATGGAACGATTATTGTATTTTGATAATTTGTGGATGAAAGAATGTGTTTCTGTTTTGCCTTCTGAATCTATTTTTTATATTGTAAATAATGTTGAAAGGGATTTTTCTTATGGTGAATGATTATTTGAAATGTTTCCACCCTAAATCTTTTAACAAAATGCTTCTGTTGTCTTCTTTTAGATAAACGCCTTTCCCTGATGTAACATAACCAATTTCGATAATTGGCGTTTTCAATACTTTTGAATTCTTCATTATGGTTTTTTTATGTTTTGCAGGTATTGTAAATATGAATTCATACTCTTCCCCTCCGTGAAATACTGTCGAATTAAGATTCATTTTTTGTTTTCTTATGTAGTTTTCTAAATCTTTGTTTGAAGGTATTTTGTTAATGACGAATTTTTTTTTACTTTGTTTTGACATTTCATTTAAAGTAGTTGATAATCCATCACTAGAATCCATTGATGATGAAAAATATTTTTTATTTTTTAAACCGTAGCTGAGCTTTGGTTTTGGATTTGTAACTGATTTGATAGCTTTTTTTATAAAATCACTTTTTTGATTTTTATTATTCAATAATATGTCTAGTCCTACCGACGTGTATCCAAATGGGCCTGTAACAAATATCAAATCCCCTTTTCTGGATCCTTTTCTAGTAATTATGGAGTTTGAATTTCCAAAAATACAAACGTTAAACACAATTTCTTTTCCTTCATTTGTATCTCCGCCAATTATCGAAATACCGTATTCTTTACATGCTTTTTTAAACCCATTTGCAATGCTGTCTATTTTTATGCGTGAAATTGATTTTGGTAAATTTATCGAAATAATTCCGTATTCTGGTTTTATCCCCTTAGATGCAAAATCACTTACACAGGCGATTACGCTCTTTCTTGCCGCATCTGATAGTTTCATCTTTTTTGGAATATCTGTACTTTCCACCATTGTATCTGTTTTTGCTACAATCTTGGTTTTGCCTAAGGTAAATACTTCGACATCTTCTGAAATAAATTTTTTATTTCCTAACTTTGTTTGAAAAATTTTAATTATTTTGTTTTCATCTAATTCTGTCATAGCTTTCTTTTACCATTTGTTTTGTATTGTCGATTATAATTTTGCATTTTTCCTCACTATTTGATTCTGCTGAAATTCTTATGAT
>Ga0206679_10001966_pt1 | contig 16708 bp, 11 predicted proteins | sample M110012015metaG_FD_155464 | JGI IMG/M metagenome (GOLD analysis project Ga0206679, IMG submission 155464) | Ammonia-oxidizing marine archaeal communities from Monterey Bay, California, United States - M1 100m 12015 | ecosystem: Environmental > Aquatic > Marine > Intertidal zone | place: USA... | reverse complement strand
CCGCCGAATCCGGGCGAGAACGTAGTCCCGCCAAGGAGGTGAAGTCTACCCGGCCGCCATCTTCCAAGGGCAAGCCTGGGCCGTCGTCGCGCACTTCGAAGGCGATGCCGCCTGGGGATTCCAGTACGCGCAACTCGACTTGGGATGTAGCGTGTTCAAGGGCGTTGCGCACGAGATTCTCCAGCGCGCGCAAGAGGCGCGAGCCATCCGCATCGATGGTGGGCAGGCCGCGTGCCACTTGCACCAGCAGGGTGCATTTTTTCTCTTCCGCAAAGCCAGCCATGATTGCCTTGGTTTGGCGCGCGAGTTCACCAGGGGGCACGGGTTCCAAGGCTAGGGCTTTTTCCGTGTCCAAGCGCGCGATGTCGAGCAAGTCATTGGTCAGGGTGCGAAGGCGGATGGCATCGGTGAGGGCCAGGGAAACTCGCCGCTGGACCTCGTCGGTCTGTTCGCTACTGGGAACCTGAAGCAGCTCGATCTGGGCCCCTTCCAGGCAGGTTGTCAAAGCTGTCAGAGGAGTGCGTAGGTCGTGGGAAATCATCGCAATCCAGCGCCGACGCTCGCTGTCCTGGTTGGTCAAGTCTCCGATTAGGGTGCGAGCTCGATTGCGGAGATCGCCCAGGGCTAAAGTTAGCACAGCAATCTCGTCGCCTCCTGCGGCCGCCTCCAAGGGAGTGTCGTCCCCGTCTTCTAGGGGTGTCGCCGCGTGGCCAGCTAACATGGAAAGCCGTCGGGTCACCATGCGCGTCAACATCAGACTGCTCAAGAGAGCCACCCCCAGAAACAGGGTCAACTCGATCCAAGCCCCCAAGCGCTCGCGGCGGGCCAGTCGCGCAGGGCTCATGCCCGCTTCGGGTTCGTCCTCGGGACTACCGGGAGCCATCAGTCCTTCGACTGGCCTGGTCCTGGTGAATAGGTGCAAGCGACCGCAGGATTCGCCGGCCATGACCACTGGCATGATCACCTCGAACACGTTGGGGTGGTCGAGCTCTCTGGCCGCAGCCTTGAGCAGTTCGGATTCCGCGTGGGGCCGACTGATGGGGATCTTTTCCCCTGGAACTAATTCGAGTTCCGGGCTGGCGGCGATCATGCGCCCCCCAGCATCGGTCCAAGCGAAGGCTTGCCCATATATCGCGAGTTCGCTGGCTAACTGTTCGACGACCGCCTTGGGGGGCACCCAGTGTCCCGGAGTTTCCTCTTCCGACCAGGCCAGCAGACGGTGAACCAGGTCACTTTCGTCCATGGGTACGTGCAAGAGGTCCACATAGGGCGCTTGCAATTCCCCACCGAGGGTTATGTCCACATGGGGTGGCGCAGATTCCTCTGGTAAGGGCGAGAAGCGGTCGAGGAGGTTTTCGCCTAAGCCCTCTAGGCTTGGGGCGGCGAAGTACGAAACCAGCAGGAGACTTACGAGGATCAGTGCAAACCGCACCCACAGTCGACGCCAGGGCCGAATGGAAGGGGTAACGGGTTGCTGGTTGGGGGCGTTCACGGGTAGGGCCTTCAGTCAGAGGCTGCAGTGTCCAACATGCGATAACCCACGCCCCAGACCGTGTGGATCAAGTGCGGATCCCCCGGGTCATCTTCAATGCGCGTGCGCACACGCCGGACATGCAAGTCCACCGTGCGTGCGTCGCCTTTGTAGTCGTTGCCCCAAACCTCATCCAACAGCTGGTCCCGGGTGAAAGTCTTACCGGGGTGTTGCACCAGGAACAGTAGCAACTCGAACTCGCGGGGTTTGAGGGTCAGGGATTTACCAGCGCGATGGGCCATGCGGGATTCCGGGTCCACAACGAGGTCCGAGTAGTGAATAGGTCCCGAACCAAAAGTTCGGCCGGAGCGCCGTAAAAGGTTTTTGATGCGCGCGATCAATTCGGGCAGGTGAAAGGGCTTGACCACGTAGTCATCCGCACCGGCTTCCAGACCCTGGACCCTTTCTTCGGGGGCATCTCGGGCGGTCAGAATTAGGATCGGAAGGCCGCGGCCCTTCGCGCGTAATTCGCGCACCAGATCCAGGCCATTCCCATCGGGCAAACCCAGGTCCACGATCACTGCGCCAAACGAGGTTTCCAGAGCGACGCGAGCATCTTTGAGGGAGACTGCTACTTGGGTGTCAAAACCTTCCTGATTCATGGCCTCCATTAGTTCACAGCGGATGCGGTGGTCGTCTTCAATAACGAGCAGGCGGTCGTCGTGTCGGTGCATGGGCTAGGTGAGGGACGGGTGAGGCAGGTTTTAGGGTAGCCAGTAATAAGGCCTGCTCACAGGGCTGAATCGGGGCTGGGCTGCTAAGGATGGCGTACCTGCTGGGGCGGCGGACGCCGGGGGCATAGCCTACCCAATCTCAGAAGGTTGGTTTCGTACTTGTACCGAACCCTTGCGCATCCCACCATCGTGCCCTCATGCCTGGGCTCGTTCCAGGCAGAGGCAGCCCGATCGGCTGCGACCCCTGGAATTGAAGAATCTTAGAAGCCCCATGGACAACACTCAAATCCGCGTCGGAATTCTCAGGGAGACTTTCTCTGGCGAAACCCGTGTGGCCCTTGTGCCCGACGCTGTACCTAAGCTGCAGAAGCTGGGCGTGGAAATTCTGATCGAGCCCGGTGCGGGTCTTGCTTCGGGTTTTACCGACGAGGCTTACCTGGCTAAGGGCGCCAAGATCGACGGAGCAGCTGGCGAGGCCGAGGTTGTGATTGCCGTGCGCCCGCCGGAAGGCGCGAGTTGGAAGGCGGGTCAAGTGCTGGTGTGCATGATGGACCCTCTTGGATCTCCCGCTGCCATCGGCGAGTTATCCAAGACAGGAGTCAGTGGCTTTGCATTGGAGATGGTGCCGCGCATCAGTCGCGCCCAAGCCATGGATGTGCTCTCCTCCATGGCGAACGTTGCGGGCTACAAGGCGGTGCTTTTGGCCGCTGCGCGCAGTCCCAAGTTATTCCCACTGATGATGACCGCTGCTGGCACCGTGCGACCGGCTAAAGTCTTTGTTCTGGGCGCGGGGGTTGCGGGCTTGCAAGCGATCGCAACCGCTCGGCGGCTGGGCGCTGTGGTAGAAGCCTATGACATCCGTTCCGATACCAAGGAGCAGGTCGAGAGTTTGGGCGCGCGCTTCGTCGAGTTTGATCTCGGGGGTGCCGAGATGCAGGACGCAGGCGGTTATGCGAAAGAGCTGACCGATGATCAAAAGGCTCTGCAGGCCAAACTGATGGCTGAGGTGATTCAGGCGGCGGACGCGGTGATCACCACCGCACAGGTTCCTGGCCGCAGGGCACCGCGCTTGATCCCCGAAGAAGTGGTGGAGGGCATGAAGCCTGGCGCCGTGGTGGTGGACATGGCCGCCGAGAGCGGTGGCAACTGCGCCTATTCCGTGCCCGACGAGGAAGTAAACCGCGGTGGGGTGATCATTCTTGGCCCCAGCAACTTGCCCGCCACCGTAGGCTCGACCACCAGCCAGCTCTATGGCCAGAACCTGATCGCTTTCCTGGGCTTGATTGTCCAAGAGGGCGTTATTTCCATTGATACCGAGGACGAAATCCTCGCAGCCGCCCTGGTTTGCCAGGGGGGCGAGATCACTTCCGAACGGGTCCGGGAGGCCCTCAAAAACTGATGTTTGCTCTTCTTGTTGAAGCCGCGCCGCCTGAGCTCTCCCCCGAGACCCTGATCGCGGCGGTGACCGTACTGGTGCTTTCGATATTCTTGGGATTCGAGCTCATTAGTAAAGTCCCGCCGACTCTGCACACGCCCCTGATGAGTGGCGCGAACGCAATCAGTGGCATCACCATCGTCGGTGCTTTGACCGCAGCCAGCGTGAGCGGCGGAATTGGAATGGAAGGCCTGTCGGTCATCCTGGGCAGTTTAGCCCTAGCCCTTGCGACCATCAATGTGGTCGGCGGGTTCATGGTCACCGGACGCATGTTGTCCATGTTCAAGAAGAAGGCAGACTGATCATGATTTCGATCGAAAATCAATTGGAGTTGTGCTACCTGGTAGCTGCGGCCATGTTCATCTTTGGCATCAAGGGACTTGGTTCTCCGCGAACGGCTGTTCAGGGTAACCGGCTAGGTTCCATCGGCATGTTGATCGCCGTGATCGCCACGGTGATCATGATCCAGCGCGAAGGAAGTGTGGGCGACTCGCCTGCCCAATGGACCTGGGTCCTGATCGGTCTTGGTGCTGGAGCTCTTGTGGGAGCGGTGCTGGCCAAGCGGGTCGAGATGACGGGCATGCCCGAAATGGTTGCCTTGCTCAACGGCTTTGGCGGCGCTGCATCAGCGTTGGTAGGCTTGTCCGAGTTGCTGCGACTGGGTCCCCAGGTGTTGATTTGGGACCAGGCGGGTGCGGGGAGTGACTACCACCTTTGGCGCACGGTATTGGTGGTGGCGGTTGGCGCCTCCTCCTTGATTGGTTGGCTGACCCTGACTGGGTCCGTGGTGGCCATGCTGAAACTCGCGGGGAAATGGAAATGGAATCTTGCCTTTGGCGGGGTCAACTTCATCAAGGGCGGCTTGCTGTTGCTGGCGGTGGTTTCCAGCGGAATGTTGCTCCAGGACCCGACTCAGATGCTTTGGATTGGTCTCTTGACCGGATCTTCCGCGTTGCTCGGGGTGATCTTTGTGGCGCCCATCGGCGGCGCGGACATGCCGGTGGTGATTTCCTTCCTGAATTCCCTCTCGGGCCTCGCCGCTACCGCCACAGGTTTCGTGGTCGGCAATAACGCGTTGATTATCTCAGGTGCCCTGGTAGGCGCTGCTGGCTTGATCCTGACCGCGATTATGTGCAAGGCCATGAACCGCTCGTTCCTCGATGTGATGTTCAAGGCCTATGGGGCGAGTTCCGCCGGGGCCTCCGGCGATGGCGAGAAGCGCTCCGCACGGGGATACGAAGCGGATGAAGCGGCCTTGGCCTTCGATGGTGCGCGGCTGGTGATCGTGGTTCCCGGCTACGGCATGGCAGTCAGCCAAGCCCAACACGCGGTGCGCGAATTGGCGGAAGAACTCGAGTCCAAGGGCACGGATGTGCGCTATGCCATCCACCCGGTGGCGGGACGCATGCCCGGTCACATGAATGTGCTCTTGGCTGAGGCGAACGTGTCTTATGACAAGCTCTTTGAGCTCGATGACATCAACAGCGCATTTTCCGAATGCGATGTGGCTTTGATTGTCGGTGCCAATGACACGATCAACCCTGCCGCCCACACGGACCCGGGGGGCCCCTTGGGGGGCATGCCCATCCTCGATGTGGAAAAGGCACGGACCACGATCATCGTCAAGCGTTCCCTGTCACCGGGATACGCGGGCGTGGACAACGACCTCTTCTATCGCACCAGCACGATGATGCTGTTTGGTGACGGCAAGCAGAAGATTGTCGAGTTGCTGGGAGCAGTCAAGGAACTCTAGGCCGATCCGCTCTAGGCCCGATGACTAGATCGCGGGGCCAGCTTGGGTTAAGAGCAGAAGGGTGGCAGGGTCCTGGTCGGGTTTATTCCTCGGGACCGAGGGAATCCACCAGCATTTCGTGAAAGTCCAGCATCTCTTGGCAGGTGTCTTCGCCCTTATCACGGACCTCTTGCAGAACGATGAAGGTCTCGGCTAGCCGGCGTTTCTTGCCTTGTAGGATGCCGTACACATTGGTGCGGAATTCCATTTCGCCCCAGGGGATGACCATGCGCTTGCCCGCGATTCTGAGTCCGTCCACCGTGAGAGCGGGAGTATCTTCCCAGATCACCGTGCCGTCCCCGACTTCGCTCAGAGCGTCGGAGAAGTACTCGGCAAATTCATCGAGGTCGGTCGCGAGAGGCATGGCCTGCACGATCACTGTTAGGTCGTTGCCCGAAAGGGTCCAGGTGCTTGAGCCCTCGCTTCCGTCAAATTCAAAGGTGAACAGACTCGGGTAATCAAAGCAGGCTCTAGGGACACACAGGCGGCGGGTAGGCAAGAGGTCAAGGGTTACCGTGTGCGTGTCGTCCCCAAGTTGGATCTGGAAGGGCGTGTTGAGGGATACGACCCGTTCCGGCCCAAGGCCTTGGACGCGGACGCTCAGGGGCGGCTCATGGTCCTGCTTGATCTCGCCTGATGGAAGGGCGCGCGAGAAAGCGATCAGGCTACTGCCGAGGAGGAGGCTTGCCAGGAGGGAATTGCTCAGGAGGGAATTCCATCGGAGATATTGGGAACCAATCATGGGCCCATTCTAGGGCGGGGTCGTCCCCTACGCGCACGGGGTTTGCTCAGGTGCTCTTAGACCGCAACGGGGATCTCCATCATCACCGCTCCATATAGGCAAGCGCAGCCACCGAGCACGAATAGGTGCCAGATCAGGTGAAAGCCCCGGCGATGGTCGTTGCGATAGAAAACCACCCCAGTGGTAAACAGGAGTCCCGCGATCACAAGCAGTGCGAGGGACACCGCCAGCATGTTCTCTAGCATGGGGCCCACGGCCACTAAGCTCATCCAGCCCATGCCCAAGTACATTCCCAGGGACAGTCGTTCGTAGCGGCCCGTGTGGAATAATTTCAGCACCACACCGAAGGCTGCGCAAGTCCAAACGATTCCCAGCAAGCTGATGCCCATGGCGCCGCGAATGCTCATCAGGCAAAAGGGCGTGTAGCCCCCCGCAATCAGTGTGAAAATCGTCGCGTGGTCCGCGATGCGCAACAGTCGTTTGCGCGCAGGATGCTGAGTCCCGTGGTAAAGGGCGGATGCGCCAAAGGTGGCGAACATGGTCGATCCAAAAATGGCACAGGCAACCATGTGCCATAGGTTGTCGCTCTTGGCCGCCTGCATCAGCAGCAAGGGAAGGCCAACCGCGCTCAAGAGGGCTCCCAGTCCGTGGGACAGGGAGTTGAGCATTTCTTCGGTGGAACGAGCGGTTTGGGCCATGAACCTTCATCGTCAGGGTGGCGGTGGATTTTGATTCCAGAGGCTGGGGCCGGTCCCACGGTGGGGTTCATGAGTAGTTAGGGGGGCTTCCCTAGAGGCTCAGTCCCTCCTCAATTGGCTAGGTCAAACCCCGTGGGCAAAATTGCGACTGCCCCGGGGGCGCGGGGTATGTGCTTTCGATAAGGTCCCGCTGGAGACAACCCCATGAAAAAGACATTCATTCTCGGCCTCTTGGCTCTTTTGGCTTTCGCTGCCTTCTATCTCAACCTGTTTGGCTCCTTGATCGGCGAATCGAAGATGGTCGAGGAGCCCCTGCAGGTGACCTTCCGGGCATTGGAGCCTGTTCCCCTGGAAGGGTCCGAGCCAATCTCTGAAGTCCGGATTACGGAGGCGACGCTGAGTGAGTCCGATATGGCGGACGAAGCTGCGGCACCTCTTGAGCAAACCACATGTCACGTACGCTTTGTGGATCCTGACGGATTTCCTGTGCCTGGGGTTAAGGCTTACTTTCACCGACACGAGGATACGGCCGCATTTTCGAATGGTTTGGGGGATGCCTCGGTGAGCAAGGCCGTGGGTGTGCGGAATTCGTACTTAGGGTGGGGACTCTCTTACAGTCATCCGGACTTTGCCCCGGGGAGGGTCGACGCTAAAATCCCAGCGGGGGTCGAGACACAACTGGGAGAGGTGACGCTGCTGCCCGCGGGTTCGGTGGAGGTCTTAGTCTTGGATCCAGAGGGTGCGCCACTTGCGGGAGCCTGGGTGCAGTGGACGGAACATGGGGCCCACGGTCAGATGCATTCCCGGCTTGAGGAGCAGCGATTAGATGCCACGCGCGATGGATTGAAAAGGGCGCAGGTTCGCATCCCCCGTTTCACTAGGGCTGGTCAGCGCCTTGACCATGAAGAGGTGCCGCTGACCAATGATCGCGGGATCACCTACTTGAATCGGATTCCAGAAGGCCAGATTCGGCTGTGGGCCGGGGCGAAGGAAATGGGGGCGGTTTGGTCGTCGCCGGTGGAAATTCGACGGGGGATGATGACCAGTCAAGTGACCTTGACCCTTGGGGTCATCAATTTCAATAACTTCATTCGCGTGCATGTGCTTCGGCCCGATGGAGAACCCTGCGCACATGTACAGCTCAAGCATGAGTATCGGACTCCGTTTTCGTCGGGAAGCGGTTCGACATCCCTGGATGAAGCGGGCTTTGGGGTGCTTGCTTGTGATTCCAAACGCACCTATGACCTCCGTGCAAATGATCGCCGGGGGCGTTATGCCAGCGTGCGGTATGAAGGCGCTGAGGGTGGAGATGACTTGGTGCTGCAATTGACCGAGGCCCAGTTTACCGAATTGCGGATCACTGTCGAGAACGGGCCGACGCAGACCTTGAGCGTGGGTGTTCTCGACAACGACCATGGCTACCTGCCTGGCCTGAAAAACATAGATCCCCTAGGGGAAACACAGCGTTTGGCCCTGCCGACGGAAGATTTCATGCTGGTCGTCAAGGCCGCTGGACACGAGGCTTTGGAACTCGGCCCCTTCCCTGGCCTCGAAACCCCAAAGGAGATCAGCATCCACTTGAAGGCGATTCCCACGATCTCTGGCCGTGTGCTTGCGAACGGTGAGCCTCTGGGTGAGGCAAGGGTGGAGCTTTACAAAATAAGGGATCGTGAAGGGAGGGTGAACGGCTATTCCACCCGGGTGGACGACAGTGCCAAGGCGAATGGAGTCAGCAGTGGTAATGGGACCTTTGAATTGACCCTCCGAGCGTCTGGCCGGTACTTCTTGCGGGTAGAGGCCCCGGGCTACGCGCCTTTCGAACAGGGCCCCTTCGGGATCGACGTGGATGAAGGACTTACAGACCTCGAAGCGAACTTGACCCCCGGTGGCACGATTGAAGGTAAGGTCCTTGGACTCGCAGAAAATGCGGGACACATCGTGGTGGCTTCCCGGGGTGATGGAAAAGCAAGCACTACGCGCAGCGCTGGGGATGGTTCCTTTCGATTCGAACGACTGACCCCCGGGCCCTGGTATGTGGGTTTCGCTGAAGAGGAGATCTCACCCAGTTCCACTAGCAGTTCGAGCTCATCTGATCCTTTCCAGGAGTCCCAAATTAAAGTCAATTGCACTGTGGTCGAGGGCCAGATCACCAAGCACACATTGCTCCTCCCGGACGCAAACAGCAACCTGTTGGAGGGGACGTTGATGCTCGATGGCCTGCCGGCCAGCGGTTGGGTTGCGAGCATCCGCAAGGGGAGCACCCTGACCATGACCTCCGGGCGAGCGGTGGAATGCGAGGTGGGCTCGGATGGGGCGTACCGGCTGCAAGCGCCTGAAGCGGGGGCTTACACCTTGGTCCTCCAACACCCCAAATCCATCCTCATGCTGACCACCACGGTGGACATCGGCGGCGTCCCAGCCACCTGTAAATGGGCCTTCCAAACCGGGGCCTTGCGACTGACCCAGATGGTCCCCACGAGCGCCGAAAACCCGGTGGTCACGATGGTTCGAGGCACCCACGGGTCCATGAATCTGTTGATCGCCCCTCCTCCGGATGCGGCGGGCACGGTACTCATCGGGGGGATTCCGATCATGCCCAGTGAGCTGATCCGGCTGGATTTCTCTGGGTTCGGCGACCCGTTCACCGATGGCAAGGTCCTCGCGGCAATTGAGCTTCTGCCCGGGGAGACCTTGGACGTTGCGGTACCGAAGTGACCCTCAGTTATCTCCGCCGTGATGGTCCACTAGGTTGGCGTGGGTCTCGGGTTGGAGTTGCTGGTATTCTTCGCTCACATGGTCGCCGGGTTGGGCTTGTCCGGTCATGCGCACATACATGTCGTAGAGCTTGCGTTCGATGCCTAGGCCATAGGAGCCGTGCTTGAGGCGTTGGCCGGCGATTTTGGAAAGCAGCTTGCGCATCCAAAGGGGGCCTTCCTGGTTGTGCATGTCGTAGATCGCAGCGGTGTGGTTGTAGCGCTGCCAGATTTGACGCACGGAGGCCGGAAGCTCGCTGTTCTGGTCATTGTACTTGTACTCAAAGCAATTGCCCCACTCGTCGAAATTAGTGGGGGCCTTGTAGCCCAGGCGTACGGCGTGGTCGAAATCTTCGGTGCCCGGGATCGGACGGAAGGGATAGACATCGGACCCTGCGGTGGGGAACTGGCGCTTGATCCGGGCGGCTTGGCGCAGGGTGGCTTCCATAGACTCTTGGGATTCCCCGGGGTAGCCGATGATCCAAAAGGCGCCAGGAACAATGTTGCGCTTGACGAGTTCACCGATGGCAGTGGGAATGTTATCAATGCCGATGTTCTTCTTGATGCGCTCTTGCATCTCCTTGGTGCCTGCTTCGGCGCCGAGCCAAAGCAGGTGACACTTGGCTGCTTCGAGGGCGTCCAGGGTCTCCTCTTTGTAGCGCATGATGGTTTCGATCTCGATGGTGCCGTTCCAATGGATCGGCACATTGAGGTCCACAAGTCCATCGCAGAATTCCTTGGTGCGCTTTTCCGCCACCCCGAAGTTGGCGTCCTGGAAGCGGAGTACATCGAAGCCGAAGCGCTGCTGCAACTCGGCGATTTCCTCCGCTAGTTGTCGTCCGGCTACTGCTTTCCAGCGGCGGCCTGTGATCAGCGGCGAGCAGCAAAATGTGCAGGGTTCGGGGCAGCCAAAGCTAGAGAAGAAGCTGAATCCCTTGGGCGGGTTTTGAGGAGTCCAGTGTCCAGGCAGGGGGAAGCGGTGTCGGATTTTGAGGTTGCGGTGGGGCTGAAGCTGCAGCTCCACATAGCGATCGTATTCCAGCAATTCCCAGGGCACGCGTTCTAGGGTTTCAAAGCCCACCACTTCGCGGTGCGCTGTGTAAAGAGTCTTGCCATCACGGGGGACAGCCAGACCCGCCACATCTGCCAGATCTTCACCATTGTCGACAGCCTGCACCACTTCGCGGAAAGTGATTTCACCTTGACCGATGCACACAGCCTCGGCGATGTCGTGTTCGAAGTACAGCTCTGGGATTACGCTGGGGAACCAACCGCCCCAGATGATGGGCAGGTCCGGGAACTTGCCACGCACCATTTTGGCGGTGAGGTAGCCGTCGTAAACTTGATAACCAAGAATGCAGCTGGATGCAAACAGGAGTGCCCCTTCGCATGCTTCAGCGACCTTGGCCATGTAGTCCGGCTCGATCATGGCATCGATCATCACCACTTCATAGCCGTCTGCAATGGGGCCGCTGGCGATCTGGAGCAACTCCAGAGGTAAAAGATCGGCACTGAAAGTTTCGCCACGGCCCGGGTCGGCGCGGTGGGGAAGGAACAATACGATGCGCTTCTTGCGTTGGATCATGTCTGAGGGGCGGGGCTAGAGAGGCGCAGAGGGGGTCACACCCGGAGTTCGGTCAAGCTCTTGGCCGGACTCGGCTGTGTTGGCTTTGAGGTTTTGGCCGGTGGACTTCACATAGGCGTGGAATAGGCGGCCTTCGATCGGTACGGAGTAGTTGTTGTTACGCAGTCGCCAGCCGGAGATGCCGCGCATTAGGTCGTGCACCCAACCGGCGCCTTCCTTGGCCAAGCCGTCGTAGAACGTGGCTGCAACCCCGTAGCGACGCCAGGTGCGCACCACGTCCTCGGGCAGTTGCAGGTCGTCGATCTCTAGGCGGTACTCGAGCATCGCGCCCCAGCCTTCCAGGGTCGTGGGAGGCTGGTAGCCCATCTTGACCGTGGTGTCGAAATCCTCTGTGCCAGGGATCGGGCGGAAGGGGAAGATATCCGAGGCGGAGCGACGGAACTTGTACTTCATCTCGGCCGCCACGCGAATGGTCTCGCGCATGGACTCGGGGGTTTCGTTGGGGTATCCGATGATCCACGAACAGCCGGTGGTGATGTCCCGATCGTTCATCTCGCGCAAGGAAGACTCGAAGTGACTGACGTCAATCTTCTTCTTGATCCTATCCTGCTGCTCCTCGGATCCAGCTTCTGCGCCCACGCTGATCATGTGGCAGTGTGAATCACGCATGAGATCCATGGACTCTTTCTTGTAGCGATGGATGGTCTCGATTTCGTAACAGCCTGACCACCAGAAAGGGGAGCCGGCTTCGATCAGTGCCTCGCTGAAAACGTTGGAGCGATGTTCCTTGACGCCGAAGTTGGCATCCTGAAAGCGCATGACGTTGAACTTGAAACGATCCTGAAGACCTAGCAGGCGCTCGGCTAGCACATCGCCGGGGATCGCCTTCCAACGGCGGCCGGTGACAATGGGTGAGCAGCAAAAGGTGCAGGGCTCAGGGCAGCCAAAGCTTGAATAGTAGCTGAAGCCCCGAACCGGTTCGTTCGGGTCCATTTTCCAGGGATCCGGGTACTTGTGGCGCACCTTCCAGGGACCCGTGTCGTTTTGGCGGGCGACGTATTCTTCGAAGTCGATCAGGTGCCAGGGGACATCAGGGATCTTCTCGAAACCCACCACGGCGCGGTGGGGTGTGTAGAAGGGCTTGCCGTCGCGCTCCAACACAAGGCCCGCGACGCTCTCCAGACTTTCGCCGGCGGTCAGGGCTTGAACAACATCCCAAAAGGTCAACTCCCCTTGGCCTAGGGCCACCGCATCAGCGATGCCTTCTTGTAGATAGAGTTCAGGAGCAACCGACGGAAACCATCCACCCCAAATCATGGGCAGGTTCGGATACTTGGCACGGATCTTTTTCGCCACCCGGGCGCCGTGGGCCACTTGGAAACCAAGGATGCACGAACTGGCGAACAGCAGGGCGCCATCGCACAATTGATCGAGACGCTCCATGTAATCCTCATGGACCATCGCATCGATGATGTGCACCTCGTAACCATTGGCCTCGGGCAGGGCGGCGATCTGCAAGAGCTCTAGGGGCAGCAGGTCTGCGGCCACACGCACCCCTTGATCCGGGTCAGCCCGGTGGGGGAGGAACAAGACTAGGCGCTTCTTGGGTTGGGTCATGGACCGGTGGGAGTTGCTAAAGCTGATGTGTACGGGAGAGTGCTGCACGGTAAGGGCGCCCTTTCTCCTCGACCAAAAGGGGGCTGAGCCTTCAGCCTGATGGGTGTAGTGGAGTCCAGGTGGGCAATTTGGCACCCCCGAAGGTCCCAGCCTACCCCCTTGGCCCTCTTTGGGGGGGGGTGATTCCGCACCCCGATCTGGTTAGAATCGGCCCATCATGGCCCGTTCACGCCCCCGATCTTTGCTCTTTTGGCCTCTGCGGATGGGATGGGTTCTGCTGGCCACGATTCTGGGGGTCGAGGGGGTTCTGAGTCTGGCCCTCTTTCATCCAGGGTTGGTGCCCTACTCAGGCAGGCTGGGCAATCCCGAGCAGTACTTTTATGGGGAGACCCCGGATTTTTGGCTTCTGAGGGCCATGATTCGGGGCCGCGGGGAGGATGGCCCGGCGGAATATGCCCATCCCCTGCTGGGTTGGACCAGCGGGCGATTTGACTCGGAAACTTATTCCCATGTGGACGAGCTCACTCTCGCCGGGCGCCGGCCAGTGATTCTGCTGGGGGATTCCTTTGCCGCTTGCCACGGGCAGTTGGACCGCCGGTTTGAAGAGATCTTGGATGAGGGGCCCTTTGGCGAAACCCATGCCCTGCTCAACTATGGCGTGGGCGGCTACGGGGTGGACCAAATTGCACTTCTCGGGTTGGAAACTCTAAAGCGCTTCAAAGGCCAGGACGCCATTTTCGTTCTTAGCATCCTGGTGGATGACGATCTCAATCGCGTGATCCTTCCGTTTCGCGGCCATCCCAAACCATGGATCAAGGCAGAAACCCAGCGCACCATAGGCATCGTTCGCTTGCCCCAGCCCTTGGACCCGGGGGAATACCTCGACCAATACACGCCGAATGTTCCCTGGTGGACCCTGCGTTTGGTTCGTCAGCAACTGTTGAGGAGCCCTTCTGAGATGCGCGCCGCATCCGGCATTATTCAGATGCAGGAAGACATGCGTAAGAGCGTCGCTGCGGCGATCCTGCAGTTTCACGACCAGCTCATGGCCCAGGGGGACGAGGGGTTTGTGATGCTCTTTCTCAATCGCAGTCGGCAAGAGGGGCAACCTCGCCCTGGGAGTTGGCTCGGTTGGCTCGAGAGTCTGTTGGAGGGTCACCAGGTTCCTTGGGTGCGAGCTTCCCGCGAGATCGATCTTCACCGCGGGCGTACGGGCAGATCTATGGATGCTTACTTCACCACGGAAGGACCAGGGAAGGGACACTACAGCGCCTTGGGGAATGAGCTGACCCAGTTAGCACTTGAGCGCGGAATACGAGGAACCTATGACGGCCCCAGCTATGTCCTGCATGAGAGTGCGGCCCGGAGAAAGGAGGGCGAAGGGGCCTATTCTCGCTGGGAGCGCTTCGCCTATGGGGGGTATCAGGAGGCGGACCTACCCCACACTTTGATGCGCCCGGGGGTGGCTGGCTTTGCGAGTCAAAAGTTCGACTTGTCGCAAAATGCGCGCCGCTTCCAGGCCCTCTTGCGCCCGGTGTCTAAGGCGGAGGGTGCCACGCGGCTGGTGGTACGCACAGAGGCTGGTGACGTAGCCGAGTTCATGGTCCAAGCCGGTGCGGAAGACCTCTCGATCAGCGTTCCCCTGGGCGAAGTCAGGGAGTTGGAGCTGTTGGCCTTCCCGGTGGAAGGGCAAGTGCCCCTTGCATTCTTCTTGATCCACCCCAGCTTGGACCATCACCGCCACGGTCCGATGTTGAAGGCCGACTAGGTCCCGTCCAGGGCCCTTACTTGGTTCCGTAGGTCTCCAGCACCCAAGCCTGCCACGCTCGCTCGAAGCCCACCATGGTCATGCTCAGTCGCTCCTTGAAGAACTCGCGAGTTACGTCATTCACTCGGCCGCCATTGGGCATGAACTCGTCGTTCAACAGTCCTGAGACTTCACCCAAGAGATCGCCAATCAGCCTTGGGTCCCTCTTTTGCAGGTAGTCCACCATGGACCAGGTGGTGAAGTGCTCGGGCAGCTCGAACTCGCCAAAGCCATTGATGCGCATTAGTTTCCCCATGCTCGAACTGTCGCCGCTGGACACGAGCTGCCTTGTGGGGGGTTCCCAGTTTTCCTTACGCGTGATCGATGCGCTGGCTCCTTCACCACCGTCAAAGGTGTTGTACTTAGTGGTGATGCGTCTTTCGAACCAGTGAGCCAAACCCTCCATCAGCCAAAGGGGCTTGTCATAGGAATAGTACTTGTAGCCGTTCAGCAAGTTGTGCACGAGGTTGAAAACCACATGCCCGTGCAGGGCTTCATCGACGCGAAGCTTGCCCTGTTCCAAGTGCGTGATCACGATCAGCACACCGCGATCAATGATGTGCCAGCGTTGGGCAGACTTAGTTAATAGCCCAAAAGTGGAACGCAGCCACCCCGAGCAGTTGTTCATGTTTCGAATGACCAGCAGCTCGTGCTGTTTCTTCATGCCCAGGTGAGGCCCCAAGCCCCAGTAGGGCTTGGCCGGATCGAAAGTCGTGACCGCCGTCTTAGGGAAGGGCGCATCTTCCACACCTAGCAGACTGACCAAGTCCTTGTAGAGACTCTGGACCCGTGCTGCGAAGATATGGGATCGCAGCCAAGGGTCGAGGACACGCACTTTGCCGGGAATTTCCGGCATGACCTTGCGCAGTTCGGCGAGCTCCGCTTCGAGCTTGTCCTTTTCCTTTTGGGGAATCTTGTAGGGTTTGAGTTCCAGGCCCAGCTTGAAGTGCTCGGTCTCGATCCAAAAGATGTCGAAGCCCTCGAAATCTTGATCCACAGTGGCTGTGGTGCCTTTGGCAAACTCAAAACCGCCGTGGCTGATGATGCCGGCCGCTTCCATACGCTTGGGGTCACCGCCGCAATAGGGGCATTGCTTGGGATGGTTGACCGGCAAGTCCTTGAAGAGCTTCTTTTGAGCCGTGGCGGGCGCGGCGAGGATCCCCATAAGAACCAACGCGCTGAGCAAGCCGCGAAGCACCATGAATTTGGGGTGGCTCACAGGCGTGCCCTCCATTCCTTAGCCAACTCAATGGCCTGAAACGCGGAGAGACGCGGCAAGGGCAGGTCTCCATCGACGAGGCCTCTGCAGGTGTTGATTGCCTCCACACGGATCGAATTGTCCGGGCTGTCGAGGTGCGGAGCGACTTGCATGAGGACCGAATCGTCACCGCAGCCCGCGAGCATGCGCAGGGACTGAACCACGGCTTGGCGTTCGCCCGACAGGCCCTCGGCACATAGCTTGGAGGCGGCTGCCCCCCGCGTACCTTCCAGGGCGGTGCGTAGGCTGACTCCTTCTTTACCCCAGTGCTTGGATGCCATCAAACCCAAGATGTCAAAGCCCTTGAGGGACCCCGCGGCTCCGCTGGCCAGAGCCGCAGCGAACTGTTCATTCTCGATCTCTTCATCTGTGCCTCGTTTGCGCTTGCGCGCGGCGACCAGCGCTTTCTCTGCGGCCGCTTGCAATGCACTGTCTGGAAAGAGGGCAGTTCGCCGCAAACTCCACACCCGCACGGCGAGCGTGCGGTTCCCAAAGGCCGGCTCGATCAAGCGTGTGTGGGTGCCATCGGTTATCAGGTCCAAAACCGCCACCATCCGTGTTTGGGCTTCTAGGTTTCGCTCCTTGCCGAGGCCCGCGATCAAGAGCGGAGCGACGCCCGCGCCCATATCCACCAATGCGGCGTGAGCTTGGGTGCCCATTTCTTCCGTGCGCGCCTTTCGTAGGCGGGTGACCTCGGTCTTACCCCCGGGCAAGCTCTTGAGTTTGGGCCACTGCTTGAGGTGGTTGTCCTTTTTGGCGGGAACTTCAGGCGCGGGCTTTTCAACGGGCTCTTGGGGAGAGCCGGGAAGGTCCAGG
>Ga0206679_10001963_pt1 | contig 16714 bp, 14 predicted proteins | sample M110012015metaG_FD_155464 | JGI IMG/M metagenome (GOLD analysis project Ga0206679, IMG submission 155464) | Ammonia-oxidizing marine archaeal communities from Monterey Bay, California, United States - M1 100m 12015 | ecosystem: Environmental > Aquatic > Marine > Intertidal zone | place: USA... | reverse complement strand
TATCAGTAATTTCAGAATCTTTTCTTTTGAGGCCATTTTATTTAATTTTGATAGTTTCAGGGTTAATTTCAATAATTAATAAATTTACAAAATAGAAAAAAGAAATATGAAAAATATACTAATAACAGGAGGAGCTGGTTTTATAGGAACTAGATTATGCGAAAAATTGTTCGATAAAGGATATAAAATTACAGTTTTAGATAATTTATCTCCTCAAATTCATGGAGATGGTGAATCTAATCTTTTTAAGAAAATAAAAGATAAATGCATTTTTATTAAGGGGGATGTTAGAAATAAAGAAGATTGGAAAATAGCAATAAAAGGACAGGATATAATTGTGCATTTAGCTGCAGAAACAGGAACAGGACAATCCATGTATGAAGTAGAAAAATATAATGAAGTCAACATTATGGGGACAGCCCATATGCTTGAATTATTATCAAACACTAATCATTCCGTTAAAAAAATGATTGTGGCATCATCACGAGCAATTTATGGAGAAGGAAAATATATTTGTGAAAATCATGGAGAAACTTACCCAACACAAAGAAATGATTCTGATATGAATAAAGGTGAATTTAATCCGAAATGCAATATTTGTAATAAAGAATTAATGTTATCCTCAACTGATGAAAATTCTAAGATACATCCCTCATCAATTTACGGAATAAATAAACAACAACAAGAGCAAATGGTTATGTTAATGGGAGAGTCTTTAGGTATTCCATCGGTTGCATTCAGATACCAAAATGTATATGGTCCGGGTCAATCTTTATCAAACCCTTATACAGGAATTTTATCTATTTTTTCTACCAGGATTTTAAATGGAAACGATTTGGATATTTATGAAGATGGATTGGAGAGTAGAGACTTTGTGTTTATTGATGATGTTGTAGATGCTACAATTTTAGGAATAGAAAAAGAAGAAGCAAATTCAGAAATATTTAATGTAGGGTCTGGAGTTGCTACTACTGTTAAAGAAGTTGCGGAATCTTTAAAAGATTTCTACAGTTCAGATATTAATATTTCTATTAGTGGGAAATACAGACTCGGAGATATTCGTCATAATTATGCAGATTTAACAAAAGCGAAAAATTTACTTGGTTTCTCTCCAAAATTTGACTTCAAAAAAGGAATTTCTGAATTTGTTACTTGGGTTAAAACTCAAGAAATAAAAGAGGATAATTATGATAAGTCTGTGAAAGAATTAAAGGATAAAGGTTTGATGAAATAATGAAACTGAAACAATTATATTGGATTTTCTTTTCTTTTGTTTTTTCTTGTAATGCTCAGGAAAACACAACTAAGTTAAATGCAAATGTTTTTGGTTTTTGTACATCTAATACTTTTACATATTGTGATGTAGATGACACATCTTTCACCAATAGCGTTCATAAGATAAACCCTCAGGTTTTAAGGTTCCCTGGAGGTAGTTTAGGTAATTTTTATCATTACGATAAGCAGGGATACGGGTTTAATTTTGATGAAATTAATGATTGGCATTCTCAGAAATTTGCGGATAGAGTGTCAGCATTAGTTAGGACTCAACAAAGAAAAGGTCATCATCATAATTATATTAATGACTTTATCTTTTTAGCTAAACAAAATGATTCTAAAGTTATATTAGTTGCAAATATTCTTACCTCTAAAGATGAGGAAATAATAAAAATTATAGATAGATTTATTGCAGAAGATATAGAAATTTTAGGAATTGAACTTGGCTCAGAACTTTCTAATAGAGCATATAAGAAACATATTAATTCTGTGGAAGATTATATACAAATAGCTCAAAAGTATTCTCAAATTATAAAAGAAGAATTTCCAAAAATGAAAGTAGGTGTAGTTGCTGCTCCTATTAAAGAAAACACACCCAAAAGACTTTTAAATTGGAATACAAAACTTGCACAACAAACATTTTATGATGCAATTATTCATCATTCCTATTTTAAGGTAGTTGATGGAGAAGAAGATGCAGGTGTTATGGTTTCTGAAAAAGAGGTAACAGAAAGCAAAGAAATTCAGTTTGAACTATATAAAGATAGAGTTTTAGATTATTTTAACGAAGGATTTGAGAAAGAGATAAATGAATATAATACTATATTTAACAATAAAGATATCTGGATTACAGAATGGAATTTACAGATGACTAAAACAACCGGAAATACTCTCTTGCAATCTTTATTTATTTCTCAATATTTATTGGAACTTTTATCAAATCCTAATTTGCAAAATATTAAGATTGCTACTTATCATAATTTGGCAGGTAGAGATGTTTCTGGTTCAATTTTTAAAGGAGTAAAAGATGGTTTTGAAACGCATTCTACATATTATCCTCTTACTTTTTTATCTGCAATATTTAAAAATGATATTGTAAGAATTGATAAAGATAAATTTAATAACATATACACTTATAATTGTTTGGATAAAAATGATAAGTTAGTCTTTTCTTATAATGTGGATTGGGAGATGAATCACTTTAGATTAAATTTTAAAGAGACAACTAAAATATATGGTAGTAATAATTTGTTTGACAAAGAAAATCAGAATGGAGTACTTCACTTAAAAACAGATTTGAAAATTAAATATTAAATTGACTAATACAAAACAAATATTTGTAGTTGGCAATAGTAGAAGTGGTACTACTATGATGGGTAGAATATTGAATAATCATTCTGATATTTTCACTTTTAAAGAGTTGCATTTCTTTGGACAATTATGGTCTTCTGATGATGAAAATAAAAGACTATCTAAATCAGATGCAGTTAAACTATGTTCAAAATTATTGTGCATTCAAGAATTCGGTATTCTCAATCAAGAAACCCCTGAGCAATTTAATAATATTTCAGACAAAATAATTTTGGGAGATAATAATTCATCCTTAGATATATTTAAGTTGTTTTTAAATTATTCTGTAAAGCAAAATAGTTCTATTATTTCTTGCGATCAAACTCCCAGAAATGTATTTTATATTCAAGAAATTTTAGATAATTTCCCAAGTGTGAAAGTTGTAAATTTGGTAAGAGACCCTAGAGATATTCTTCTCTCTCAGAAAAATAAATGGAAAAGGAAATTTCTTGGAGCATCTGGAATTCCGTACAGAGAAGCGATTCGTTCGTATTTTAATTATCACCCTATTACAATTTCAAAAATTTGGAATTCAACTATAAATAGTGCTGATAAATTCAAGAAAGATGAAAGAGTTTTCACAATAAAATTTGAAGATTTATTAATAAATTCAGATGTAGTTATTTCTGATTTATGTGATTTTTTAAATATTAGTTTTGAAGACAATATGGTTAAGGTTCCTAATGTAGGATCTTCAACATCAAAAGATATAAGTAAAAAATTGGGATTAGATAAGAGTAAAATTTCAAAATGGAAAAATGGAGGATTGAGTTCTTCCGAAATTTATCTTTCTCAGAAAATGTGTTCAGAAAACATGTCAGAATTTCAATATCCTACTAAGAAATTTTCGATTTTACCATTGTTTGTAATTTTTCATTTTCTTACTTTTCCTATAAAGATTTTTATTTCATTTCTTCTTAATTTGCACCGCATAAAAAACCTAAAAGAACTAATAAGAAAACGGATCCTAAATTAATGAAAGTTGGAATTTTTATAGTTGGAGCTCCAAAAGCAGGAACAACATCTTTGCATCAATATATGAATGCGCATTCTGATATTTTGATGAGTGCAGAAAAGGAACCTGATTTTTTCTCGGATAAAGAATTATTGGAACAAGGACTTTATTATGGAACTTCTCGCATTGATACAATAGAAAAATATCATTCTCTTTTCTCAGAAAAGAAAGAGGAAAGTTATTTTGGAGAAGCATCAGTTTCTTATCTATTCTATCCTGAAGTCTCAAAAAGGATAAAAGAATATAATATAGATTCTAAAATAATTATAATGTTAAGAAATCCTATTGACAGAGCTTTTTCTCATTATTTAATGGATTACAGATTAGGATTAATTTCTGAAAACTTTGAAAAAGTATTTGAGAAAAAACAAGGACTAAATTTCCAACAATATTTTGAATTAGGACAGTATTATAATCAGGTTAAAAATTATTTTGATGTGTTTGGAAAGGAAAATGTACACATTATTTGGTATTCTGATTTTAAGGTGAACACAAAGAAACAAGTTCTAAGTACATTTCACTTTTTAGGAATCAATTCTGATGAAAATATTGATTTTAAAAAAGTACATAATAGTTTCTCATTACCAAAAAATAATTTAATAAGAAGAATTTATTCTGTTGTTTGGTTAAGGGAAATTTTTTCTTTTTTATTCCCAAATAAAGTTATAAAATTTATAAAATCATTATTATTCAGAAAAGGCAAAAAACCTAAAATGAATATTGAAAGTAGAAATAAGATATTAAGATATTATCTTGATGATATTTCCAATTTAGAAAACTTACTTTCTGTAAATTTAGATAGATGGAAAAAATAGGATTAGTTACTATAACATATAATTCTGCAGATGTAATTAAAGGTTTTTTAGACTCTACTTTAAATCAAACTTTTCAAAAGTTTGTTATATATATTATTGATAACAAATCTAATGATGATACTTTAAAGATTGTTGATTCTTATACTGACGAAAGAATAAAAGTTGTTAAAAATTCTAAAAATTTTGGAGTTGCAGAGGCAAATAATCAAGGTATTAAGTTATCCATTAAAGATGAATGTACTCAGGTTTTAATTGTTAATAATGATGTGGAATTTGAATCCACTCTACTAGATAAGATGTTTAAGGTTCAGAAAGAGAATGATTGTTCTTTGGTAGTTCCTAAAATGATGTATTTTGATAATCCTGATCATATTTGGTATGCAGGAAGTACATTTGTAAAAAGAAAAGGTTATCTACCAATTCATAAAGGAATTAAACAGAAAGATGAAGGTCAATTTGATGGAATTTATCCTGTTGAGTATGCTCCTACTTGTTGTTTGCTTGTAAAAAAAGAGGTGTTTGAAGATGTTGGTTTTATGGATGAAAAATACTTTGTTTATTTTGATGATACTGATTTTTCTTACAGAGTTCTTAAAGATAAAAACCATAAAATGTATTTTTTCTCGGATGTAAAATTTTATCATAAGGTTGGGAGTTTAACAAAGTCTGTAGAAAAAGAAAATAAAAAAGAATACAGAGGTGATTTCTTTATAATGCAAAACACCAGAAATCATATTTATTTTTTAAAGAAAATTGGCAGTGTTTACGCTTACTTTTTCATTGTTTTTTTATTTTTTAAAAATAATTTAAGAATACTTACAAATAAAAATCTCCGGACAGATTTTAATACTTGGAAACTTATTATGAAATCGTATTTTGAAGGTTTAAGAATGTAATATGAAAGAGAAAATTGCAATTATAGATTCTTTAGGGTCTCACGGAAGTTCTCATCATTTTTATCTGTTTGGACAAGCAAAAGGTCTTTCAGAAAATGGTGTAGATATTAGAATTTATACAAATAATGTTACAGAAAACCCAGACTATGATGGAGTCAAATTCTTTCAATTTTACAATAATATATTTGGAGGAAAATCAAAAATATTAGCAGGATTAAGATATGTTATAGGGTCTGTATTTTCATTGATACACGCTAAGTTTTCTGGAGTTAATATATGCCATTTTCATTTGTTTCATGTTAATGTGTTAGTATTTTTTGATTTTATTCTTTCTAAAGTATTAGGTATGAAAGTTGTTTATACTATACATGATGTTGTAAGTTTTGAAAATTCAAAATCTTCAGAAAAATTATCTAATTTTATTTATAAAAAAGCAGATAAAATACTAACTCATAATAATTTTTCTAAAGAAATTTTTAAATCTCATTATACTGAAGTAAATTCTAATTTAGATATTATTCCTCATGGAAATTATGTTCCGTTTTTAAATATTAAAGAGGATATGGATCTTTCCAGAAAAAAACTCGGAATCCCTAAAGATAAAACAATGTTATTGTTTTTTGGGATGATTAAGAAAGTGAAAGGTCTTGAAGTATTACTGAACGCTTTATCATCAGTCGTGGAGAAAAATCCGAATGTTATTTTAGTTATTGCTGGTAGAGTATGGGAAAATGATTTTTCAGTATATCAAAAAATAATTGATGAAAATAATTTGTCAGAATACTGTATTATTCATAATAAATTTATACCCCATGAAGATGTAGACCATTATTATGCTTCTGCAGATTTGGTTGTTCTTCCATATAAAAGGATTTACCAATCAGGAGTATTAATGATGAGCCTGAGTTATGAGAAAGCAGTTTTAGTTTCAGATTTACCACCTTTAATTGAAGTTATTGATGATGACAAAACTGGTTTTGTATTTAGATCAGAAGATGCATTTTCTTTATCAGAAAAGTTAAATAAAATATTAGAGAATAAACTTAAAATGGAGGAGGTTAGAATTAAAGCTTCTGAAATTGTAAAAACTAAATTTGGTTGGAACGAAATAGGGAAATTAACTAAGAAAAGTTATAAATCAATTTTATAGTATCTTAGCAAATATATAAGAAAATGAAAAATAGAATTATTAAATGTATTGAAGATTCAATAAGTGTAAAACAATTAGTTTTAACTAGTGAAGGATTAATTAATAACATTCAAGAAATTGTACAAAAAAGTGTAGAAGCATTTAAGTCTGATAAAAAAATGCTTTTATGCGGAAATGGGGGTTCAGCATCAGACGCTCAGCATATTGCAGCAGAATTAAGCGGAAGATTCTATAAAGACAGAAAAGCTCTTTTTGCTGAAGCTTTACATGTCAATTCATCTTTTGTTACTGCTGTTGCAAACGATTATGGTTATGATAATATTTATTCCAGAATGATTGAAGCGGCGGGTAGAAAAGAAGATATTTTTATTGGAATTTCAACTTCAGGAAATTCACCGAATATTGTAAATGCTGTTAAAAAGGCAAACCAAAACGGAATGACAACGATTGGTTTTACAGGAGAAGATGGAGGAGAAATGAATAACCTATGTGATATCATGATTAAGATCCCTTCATCTGACACTCCAAGAGTTCAAGAGTCACACATTTTAGTTGGACACATCATTTGTCAACTTATTGAAGAAGAACTTTTTTAATGGATTTAAAGAAATATACAACTCTTTTTTTAGATAGAGATGGAGTGATTAATCATAAAATTGATGGTTATGTTCAGTATTTGGGTGAATTTAACTTTATAGATGGAGTGTTAGAAGTTTTCCCAAAATTAACAGATTATTTTGATAGGATATTAATTGTTACAAATCAGCAGGGTATTGGAAAAGGGTTAATGACTGACAAAGACTTATTAAATCTTCATGATCAAATGAAAGGTAAAATTGAAAATTTTGGAGGTAGAATTGATAAGATATATTTCTGTCCTCATCTGGAAGAAGAAAAATGTAATTGTAGAAAACCACAACCAGGAATGTTACTCCAAGCAAAGTCAGATTTCCCAGAGATAGATTTTGAAAGATCTATTCTAATAGGAGATTCTGATACTGATATATTAGCAGCTAAAAATGTAAATGTAGATTCAGTTCAAGTTTCACCTGAATATACCTTAAGTATGTGGGCTAATAAATTTCTATCAGATTAAATAAATATCTTTATCTTTACAGCCTAAAACAAGTAAAATCAGATGAAGAAGGCGATAATAACAGGAATTACCGGTCAGGATGGGGCTTATTTAGCGCAATTATTATTAGATAAAGGTTATAAGGTTTTTGGTGCATATAGAAGAACCTCCTCTCAAAATTTTTGGAGAATAGATTATTTAGGAATTAGGAACAACCCAAATTTAGCGCTTGTTGAGCATGACTTAATAGATGCTGCAAGTACAATAAGAATGGTTTCAGAAATAAAACCAGATGAAATTTATAATCTGGCAGCCCAAAGTTTTGTTCATGTTTCTTTTGATCAACCTTTAGCTACATCAATGATTACAGGTATTGGAGTTACTCATATGTTGGAAGCTATTCGGATTGTAAATAAAAATATTAAATTCTATCAAGCTTCTACTTCTGAACTATATGGAAAAGTACAAGAAGTTCCTCAAAAGGAAACTACACCTTTTTATCCCAGAAGCCCATATGGTATTTCTAAGTTGTATGCACATTGGATGGTAACAAATTACAGAGAATCCTATGGAATGTTTGCTTGTAGTGGTATTTTATTTAATCATGAATCTCCTTTAAGAGGGTTAGAGTTTGTTACAAGAAAAATTTCTGATGGAGTAGCTAGAATTTATGAGGGATTACAAGATTTTATAGAATTAGGAAATTTGGATGCAAGCAGAGATTGGGGATTTGCCCCTGAATATGTTGATGGCATGTATAAAATGATGCAACATGACACTCCAGACACTTTTGTTTTGGCTACTAATAAAGCTTATACAGTAAGACAATTTACAGAATATGCATTTAATGTTGTTGGAATTGATGTGAAATGGGAGGGAAGTGGAATTACTGAAAAAGGAGTTGATAAAAAGTCAGGAAGAACAATAGTAAAAGTAAATAAAGATTATTTTAGACTTGCGGAGGTTGACGCCTTAATAGGAGATTATTCGAAAGCAGAAAAAAACTTAGCTTGGGTCCCTATGACTGAGTTAAAAGATATGTGTAGAATTATGGTAGAGTCTGATTTAAAAGCTCTTAAAACTAATCTAAAGAGTTAAGGTGTCGGATTGGATTTACAATATAATACTTCCGTTGGTTACTTCTTTTGTTGTAACATTTTTAGCAATTCCAAAAATCATTCATTTTTCAAGGTTAAGTAGATTGTTTGCCTTTACAGGAGAAAGGAATTCTCATGAAGGAGAAGTTCCTGTATTTGGAGGGATAGCTATTTTTGCGGGACTTCTCTTTTCGTTAATATTTTGGTCAGAGCTAGAAGAAATTCAATTTATATTAGTAAGTTTAATTATTGTGTTTTTTATTGGTGTTATAGACGATTTATTATCATTATCGCCATTAAGAAAGTTAGTTGGCCAAATTTCTTCTGTTTTGGTTCTAATATATCTTGGAGGGTTGCAAATACATAGCATGCATAATTTATTTGGAGTAAATGAGCTCCCAGATTGGATAGGGGTATTGTTCACTATTTTTGTTGTTATTGTAGTAACTAATGCCTATAATTTAATTGATGGGATTGATGGTTTGGCTGGAGGAATTGGTATTGTATCCTCTTTTGCTTTCGGTGTAATATTCTTATTAAATAATGATCTACAGATGGCTATTATATCATTTACTTTAGTAGGATCCCTTTTAGCTTTTCTCAAATATAATTTTCATCCAGCAAGTATTTTTATGGGAGATACAGGGTCATTAGTAATTGGTTTGATTTTATCAGTTTTAGCTATTAGAGTGATAAATAATGGAATTAATATCCCTACAGATAATTTTCACACTCAGAAGGGGCCATTTATAGCGATATCTCTTTTAGCTATTCCTTTATATGATACTTTTAGAGTATTTTTTATCAGAGTTTTATCGGGTTACCACCCTTTGCACCCAGACAGAAACCATATACACCATGCTTTGTTAGATTTAGGATTTAGTCATAAAAAATCTTCTATTTTACTCTATATTTTTAGTGTGTTTATTGTTTTTATATCTTATTTTATGATTGATATGAGTTTAGGGCTTTCGATTTTTATATTGTCAATAATTGTTTTAGGAATTATCGCTGTACCTTTTATTTTAATTCAGATCAGAAACAAGAAAAGTGAGAAGTAAAATATTCATATTATTTTTTGTTATTGTATCTATTTCATTTTCATATTCGCAGCAATCAAATTCTACTTTTTCAAGAGATAAAAATATTTTTCTGGAATCAGAGATAAACAGTTTTAAAAATAATTTCCATACATCAGTTAAACCATTTTTACTCTCAAACCTAGATTCAAATATCAAAAAAAATGAAGGCACTTGGCTTTATAGAAAGTGGAATAAAGAACACTTTCTGCAAGTAGAATCTGAGGAATACACATTAATAGTGAATCCAGTTTTAAATTTAGAAATTGGTAGAGAACTTGAAACAAATAAAACTATCTGGACAAATACTAGAGGAATTATTACTGATGGAAAAATAGGAGAAAGGTTTTCATACTATTCTTCTTTTTTAGAAAATCAATCTAGATTACCTTCTTATCTAACAGACAACATTTTAAAAAAATCTGCTTGGATCATTCCCGGTCAAGGGGAGTCTCGTTGGTCTTCTGATAGTACTTTTGATTACACTATGGCTTCTGGTCATCTTACATATCAAATGAGTAAATTTTCTGCTTTACAATTTGGTACTGGTAAAAATTTTATTGGAGATGGTTATCGTTCAATGATTTTGTCAGATAATTCATTTAATTATCCTTATCTGAAAGTGCAAACAAATGTTGGAATTTTTCAATATACAAATCTGTACATGGAACATATGGACTTGTCTTCTAACCCTTCTGAAGAATTTGTATATGATAAAAAATATATGACTCTACATCATTTAAGTGCTAACATTTCTGAAAGATTGAATATTGGAATTTTTGAGTCAATTGTTTGGGAAAATAATAGAACTCCAGAAATATCAGGTTTTGATATTGCTTATCTTAATCCGATAATATTTTTAAGGCCTATTGAGTTCTCATTAAACTCATCTGATAACGCTTTGATGGGAGCTAATTTTAAATTTAAAACAACAGAAAAGTCAAATATTTACGGACAATTTGTTTTAGATGAGTTCTCAGCTCCAAGTTTAAATGGAGAAAATTTCTGGGGAAATAAATACTCTTACCAACTAGGAGGAAAATATTATAATGTATTTGGAGTAAATAACTTAATCGTTCAACTTGAAAATAATTTTTCCAGACCTTATACATATTCTCATTTTAATTCATCACAAAATTACGGACACTACTATCAAAGTTTAGCTCATCCGTTGGGAGCTAATTTTAATGAAATTATATTTTTTACTGATTATCGATTTAAAAAATGGGAAGCTCATTTGGAAATACTTTTTGTTAAATATGGGAGTAAAATTAAAAATGATCCAACATCCTACGGAAATGATATTTTTATGTCAAACTCTGATAGACCATCAGATTATGGTATTGAAATGTATCAAGGAAATTTATCGAAATTAAATTACAATAAATTTACTGTTTCTTATCTGATAAACCCAAGAACAAATCTAAAATTACAAACAACTATAATACATAGAACTTTGAAGGATGATTATGGAATTTTCCCAACAAATTTTATCTTCTTTGCACTAAAATCTGATTTATTTAATAGATATTACGACTACTAATTTGGCATTAATACTAGGAATAGAAACCTCTACAAAGAATTGTTCTGTTGCACTTTTTTCAGAAGATAAATTAATTTCAGAAAAATCATTATTGTCTGAAAAATATTCTCATTCTGAGACATTAACAATTTTTATTCAGGAATTATTTAATGATACTGACTATTTATTGTCAGATTTAGACGCCATCTCTGTAAGTATAGGACCTGGATCTTATACTGGTTTAAGAATTGGAGTTTCTACCGCAAAAGGACTGTGTTATTCTTTAAATATTCCTCTTATATCTGTATTTACCTTACAATCTATGTCGCAATCAATTTCAGATGAAGACTCCAGTTTTGATTTATATTGCCCAATGATAGATGCAAGAAGAATGGAAGTGTATTCAGCATTCTATGACAATAAAAATAATGAAGTAAGAAAAATACAAGCAGATATAATAGATTCATCTACTTTTTCTCATTTACTAGATAAAAAAATTGTGTTTTTTGGTGATGGATCTGAAAAATGTAAAGAGATAATAAACTCTGAAAAAGCAGTATTTTTAAATGATGTTTACCCTAGTGCGAGAAATTTAAAGAAAATTTCGTATAGAAAATTTAAAGAATCTAATTTTGAGGATATCGCTTACTTTGAACCTTTATACTTAAAAGATTTTATTGCAGGAGTAAAGAAAATTTAACTTCTTCCTCTTCCTCCTTTTGTGTCTTTAAACCTGCTCTTAAAAGATTTTCCACCTCCACTATTACCTCCAGAACTTCTCCTGTTTCCACCACCTCCTTCAGATCTTCTATTACTGCTAAAACTACTTCTTCTCCCTCCTCCAGATTTAGAATACCCACCGCTATTTCTTCTTCTTTCTGAACTTGATGGTTTACCTCTTCTTTTCCCAGAATCATTTTTTGGTTTTGAGACTTCAACTGTAAGTTTGTATCCATTCCATTGGCTATCCGCAAACCCTTCTAATACATCTTTTTCAGCAGATGATTCTACTTCAAAGAAAGAAAATCCTTGTAGAATATCAATTTTTCCGATTTGTAAATTTCTATTTCTAGTGTACTCATTTACTAATCCGATTAAATTTTGAGGTTCACATTTATGTGTTTTACCAAGATTTATAAAGAATCTTGTAAACCCTTCATCAGAATGACCTCTTCTACTTTTCCCACTATCTCTTCCTCTTCCACTATCCCTACTTTTTGATGCAGAAATATTTAAATCTGGAGCATTTTTGTAGAAAGATAAAAATCTGTTAAATTCTGCAGAAACAAAATGTTTTACTAATTCTTCTTTATCAAGATGAGAAAGTTTATCTTCAATTATTGGCAGGTGTTTTTCTATTTGGGAACTAACATCTGTTTTTACAATTTTATCAATTAGTCTTAATAATTGTATCGCACAGATTTCATCACCTCCTGGAACTTTTTGAAGAATTAATTCTCTCTTCAACATCTTTTCAATAGATTGTAATTTCCTTTTTTCTCTACTATGAGAAATAATAATAGAAATACCTTTATTTCCTGCTCTTCCTGTTCTACCAGATCTATGAATATAAATTTCATTATCATCTGGTAAATTATAATTTATTACATGAGTAAGTTCATTAATGTCAATCCCTCTAGCAGCTACATCTGTTGCTACAAGTATTTGTAGGGTTTTCTTTCGAAACCTTCCCATAACATGATCTCTTTGTTGTTGAGATAATTCCCCATGAATTGCATCTGCATTATATCCATCTTGCATCAATTTTTCTGATACTTCTTTTGTTTCCCTTCTAGTTCTGCAGAAAACAATCCCATAAATATCAGGATTCACATCACAAATCCTTCTAAGTGCTTTATATCTATCTCTTGCATTAACCATGTAGTAATGGTGTTCTACATCAGTAGCTCCTTCATTCCTTCTAGCAACTTCAATTGTTTTAGGAGAGAACATGTAATTTTTTGTGATTCTCATTACCTCTTTTGGCATAGTTGCCGAAAATAAAAGAGTTTGTTTTTCTTCTGGTGTTTCGGCCAAAATAGTATCCAGGTCATCCTTGAACCCCATATTTAACATCTCATCTGCCTCATCTAAAACAACAAATTCAACATCTTTTAATTTTAATTTCTTTCTGTTTATTAGGTCGATAACCCTACCTGGAGTTCCTACAACAATCTGGCTGCCAGAATTAAGAGCTCTGATCTGTGTTTGTATATTTGCTCCACCATAAACTGCAGTAATCTTTAGTTTTTTAATATATTTAGAGTATGTTTCTAAATCTTTTGTTATTTGAAGACACAGCTCCCTTGTTGGGCAAAGTATTATAGATTGTGTTTGAGTTTTACCAGAATCAATTTTCTGAATTACAGGTAAACCGAAAGCAGCTGTTTTGCCTGTTCCTGTTTGTGCAAGTGCAATTAGATCCGTTTCTTCTGATAAAACAAATGGGATTGATTCTTGCTGTATTGGTGTAGGCTCTTCAAATCCTAAGTCGGTGATGGCTTTTAGGATCTCATCATTTAACCCTATTTCAGAAAATGTCATATATTAAAATTTTTGCAAAACTACTCTTTTATTATGATTAAGAGTGTTTTATATAAAAAAAGCCATTCTAATAATGGGAAGGCTTTTAGAGAATGTTTAGTAAACCTATTGAATTACTACTTTTCTGATAGATGTTTTGCCATCTGTTGAGATAATTTTAATGAAATAAATCCCATTAGTTTCTAAATTAAACTTAGTAGTTTCAAAAGTTTTAATTAATTTTCCTTCAATAGAGTAAATATTAATTCTTTCTATTTCTAAATCTGTAAGTATATTTACTTCTCCTCCTGAAGGGTTTGGATATATTTCTAATTCCTCCTCAGTAATTAATTGTACTGAAGTTGATGATAGTTCTCCCCATCTTTTTTCAAATTCTTGTAAATAAATATTAGCTATTGTTTGGTCATGAATTATAATTGTATTTTCATCTGAGTTACTTTCTGCATTAGTACTCCAATTATGAGAACCAGTTAAAACAGCAGGGTTAGAAGCGGATATACCAACGTCTGCAATAGCATATTTATGGTGAAATTGATGAGTAACTCCAGTATGGCTTTTTACATTCACACCATTAGCAACTAAATTATCATACTCGCTTCCAGTAACATTCTGCTGTTCTATAATTCCTCTAACATTTACCCCAAATTCATTATCTTTATTGATAATTGAATTCCCTAAATCATCTCTTGTAAATGATAAAAGTCCAAATTCTAAGGTGTAATCTACATCTTCAATAAATTTAAGAATTTTGGAAGTTGTATTATCAGATGGAGAAAAATAAACTTCCATTATTGTACCATTCACATTAAATAGGTGTGGAGTATTATCTTCTTTATTTCCACCAAAAACTCCTCCCCACATTTCATTAAATTCTGCAGTATATGCTTGTGCAATTGATTTATCTTGTATAAAGATAATATTGTTATAATCGTTAAACAAATTAGAAGGATTTGTCCAATTTGTTGATCCTCCCATAACCCAAGAATTATTTGTTGAGTTAGCATCAATAATAATAAACTTATTATGCATAATGCCTGCTACACTATTATCTCTGTAAATAACAGGGATATTCGGATCTAATGAAGAAAGCATAGTATTTGTTACATCATCATCAGCTATATATCTAACTTGTACACCTCTATTATACGCATCGTTAATAGCTGTTGCAATAGTAGCATCAGAAGCATTATAAACACAAACATCTAATGTGTTTTGTGCTAAATCCATATATGCTTTTATTGTATCGTTAAAATAAGTTGAGATATTCTGCGCATCTAGGCCATTAGAATAAGAAACATCTACAGAATGATTAAAATAAGGTCTAATTTTACCAGACGAGTTAGAAGCTGTTATATATGCTCCAATGTTTGAAAATGCGGTGTCAGCTCCTTTTACTGAGTAACATTGAATATAATAAATAGTAGCATCTAATAAAGAAGTTAATGACAGTGTGTGATTCATAGTATTCCCACCTAAATCTAGATTATTACCAAGAGCAGAAGTTGTACCATAAAAACAAGCTGTTGTCGAGCTATCAGAAGTAGTCCAGCTTAAATCAAAACTACTCGTTGTAATGTTTGATTGAGTAATACCAGAAGTAAACAGTAAATTCCCAGTAGGTATTATATCAGAAGAATCTCTAGGAAGAATTTGATATCCATCATTTGCAGGTGTAGAGAAGGAATATTGTGATGAAATACCAATAAGTGTAACCGGACCCATAGGAATTAGTGAATTTTCTAACGGACTTCCACCTCTAATATAGATTTTTCCAGTTTCTCCATTTGACGAAAAATCGTGTGTTCCAACTGTGAAAATAGAGCCTCCGCTATTAAAAATTACATTATCAATTTGAATTAATTCACTTTCGGTAAGTTCACCTATTTGAATAGGAGTAATTAATTGTGGAGTAATTGAATTTCCAGTAGAAATTGTTGATGTTAAAGTTGCTGGATTCATCTCCATTAGTCCATTGTAATCTACTAATGTCCCACTTACAGTAATTTCATCACCTCTTAATACTCCTGCAAGTGTAGTTGGATCATAAAGACCTAATCCTCCGGTTCCATCTTCAATATATCGGATAGGACCAAGCTCATCACCATTTGTTACAATCCCAGTAATTGTTACTGTCGCTCCAACACCCTGGGCTCTGGCAGTAGCAATATCTTGGGAAAAACTTACTATTGATAGTAATGAGGATAAAATGAATATAGTTGTTTTTTTCATATTTTATTTTTTAAAAATTAATTTTTGCTGAAATGTTAAATCTTCTACCAAGTCCGAAAAATACTCCAGCAGATTTTGCGTCAAAATCTTGATAATTTGCATTGTAAGGGTCATTATTTTGTGCATCAGAAATATAAATCTCATCTAATAGGTTCAGAACACTAAATTTAATATCTAATTTGTTTTTTGGAGTTAGACTTATTTTATAACCTGTATGTAAATCTATTAACTGATAAGCAGGTATCTTCCAGCTTTCCCTACCAGTATTTTCTCCATTTAAACTTAAAGGGTCAAATTCAGAATAATAATCATCAAAATAAGTACCTCTAATTTTAAAGTAAGAGTTGCTTGTTGGCTCATATCGGAAACTAATTCCATATTGAGTTTGCGCAGCATCACCAACATGAACACCATCAGCATCAAAAGTTACAATAATCTCATTCCCAGATTCATCAATTACAGGATTATTGTCATCATCATAGAAACGAACAGTATCAGATGAAGTCCACCTCCAATCTCCTAATGAAACAAGACCTTCAAAAGTTAGTTTATTACTTAGTTTATACGCAAAATCCATTTCAATTCCTTGATGAAGAGCGTTCATTCCATTGATATTTGCTTTATATGGAACCTCATCTACTTCAATTGTAACTCCTCCATTAGAAGG
>Ga0206679_10001962_pt1 | contig 16718 bp, 19 predicted proteins | sample M110012015metaG_FD_155464 | JGI IMG/M metagenome (GOLD analysis project Ga0206679, IMG submission 155464) | Ammonia-oxidizing marine archaeal communities from Monterey Bay, California, United States - M1 100m 12015 | ecosystem: Environmental > Aquatic > Marine > Intertidal zone | place: USA... | reverse complement strand
ATTTTTATTCACGGCAGATGTGGTGAGAAGGTTTGAAAGTGATTGTGAAGTAGCTTTTATAAGACTAGCTTCCTATGAAGGAACAGATTCTACTGGTAAAATCAATGAATTAATTGGGTTAAATGAAGAAATTAAAGATAGAGATGTGTTAATCCTTGAAGATATTGTTGATTCAGGTAATACACTGGAATATATAGTAGAAACTTTAATGAACTATCAACCTAGGTCACTTAAGGTAGCTACCTTTTTATTTAAACCAAACGCTTATAAGAAAGACATTCCAGTTGATTATAAAGGGATTGAAGTAGCAAATGAGTTTTTAGTAGGTTATGGTTTGGATTTCGATGGTTTAGGAAGAAATTTAGAAGATATTTATATTATTGAAGAATAAAATTTAAACATTTATGTTGAATATAGTATTGTTTGGACCTCCAGGTGCAGGAAAAGGTACACAGGCAGAAAAATTAATAGATAAATATGAGTTGGTTCATTTGTCTACTGGAGATATTTTTCGTTCCAATATTAAAGGGGAGACTTCTCTTGGTGTGCTGGCAAAAAGCTATATGGATAAAGGTGAATTAGTGCCTGATGAAGTGACTATTCAGATGTTAGAACAGGAAGTGAATAAATATACTGCTCCAAATGGGTTTATTTTTGATGGTTTTCCTAGGACAACTAATCAAGCGTTAGCATTGGATGTTTTTTTGAATTCTATTGGAACGGATGTTTCATTAATGTTAGCATTGGAAGTTGTAGATAAGGAATTAATTACAAGATTATTAAATAGAGGTAAGGATAGTGGAAGAGCAGATGATCAGGATGAATCTATAATTGCAAATAGGATTAAAGTATATAACGAACAAACTGCAATAGTTGCAGAGCATTATGAAAGTCAAAATAAATTTATTTCAGTTAATGGTGTAGGTGAAATAGATGAAATAACACATAGACTTTTTGATGTAATCAATAATAAAGTTTAATTGAAATCATGCCGTCTTCCAATTTTGTGGATTATGTAAAAATCTGTTGCCGATCAGGAAAGGGAGGAGCTGGTTCTGCTCACTTTTATAGAGATAGAACTACTCCAAAAGGTGGTCCAGATGGTGGTAATGGAGGTCGAGGGGGGCATATTATTCTTAAAGGAAATAGTCAGATATGGACACTTTTAAATTTAAAGTACAGAAAACATGTGATTGCTGATCATGGTGAACAAGGCTCTGGCAATCTTAAAACAGGAAAAAATGGAAAGGATGAAATTTTAGAAGTTCCTTTAGGTACTGTTGCAAAGGATGCAGAAAGTGGAGAAGTCTTATTTGAGATTACAGAACCTGGTGAAGAAATAGTTTTATTAAATGGAGGTAGAGGAGGAATGGGAAATGATCATTTTAAGTCACCAACTAATAGAACACCAAGATATGCTCAACCTGGTGAACCAGGAAAAGAAGAATGGAAAATTCTCGAATTAAAAATTCTTGCGGATGTGGGATTGGTGGGTTTTCCAAATGCAGGAAAGTCAACTTTGTTATCAGTTGTTAGTGCAGCAAAGCCTGAAATAGCTAATTATCCCTTTACTACAATTGTTCCTAACCTTGGAATTGTAGGTTACAGAGATCATAAGTCATTTGTTATGGCAGATATTCCTGGAATTATAGAGGGGGCACATAAGGGAAAAGGATTGGGACATCGTTTTCTTCGTCATATCGAAAGAAATTCTGTTTTGCTTTTTATGATCCCTTCAGATACAGATCAAATTGAAAAAGAATATCAGATTTTATTAAATGAGTTGGAGCAATACAATCCAGAATTAATGGATAAGGAAAGAGTGCTTGCTATTACAAAATGTGATCTTCTAGATGATGAGCTAATGAGTGAGTTAAAAGAAGAATTCCCTAAAGATATAGAAGTTGTTTGTATTTCATCAGTTACAGGAAAAGGATTAATTGAGCTCAAAGACCTACTATGGAAAAGGATTAATCAATGAGTTTTCTAGATCAAATAGAACCCTGGGATCATTGGTTGCTATTAAAAGTAAATGGTTTAAATTCTCCTTTTCTTGACGACATGATGTGGTATGTGAGTTCTCCTTACTTTGGAATTCCATTTTATTTATTTTTTGCTTATTTAATGTATCGATGTTTTGGGTTAAAGCAAACTATAGTTGTTTGTGGTTTAATAGCACTTACAGTTGGTATTTCTGATTTAAATGCTAAATATTGTTTTAAGGAGGTATTTGAAAGATTTCGCCCAACTCATCATGAGGTCTTAAAAGGTCAATTACATTTAGTGAATGACTATTCTGGAGGTCAATTTGGATTTATTTCTAGTCATGCTTCTAATATGTTCTCAATTGCAACCATGGTTTTTCTTCTTATAGGTAAAAAGTATAAGTGGCTATTTTGGCTTTTATTGACTTGGGCATCTTTAATAGGATACAGTAGAGTGTACCTTGGAGTGCATTATCCAAGTGATGTGTTTGTTGGTGCAATAGTTGGATGTGCAATTGCTGGAATTCTTTATTATCTTTCTAAACAATTTAACTGGATAAAATGTTAAGCTATCTATATGTTTTTATTGGAGGGGGGTTGGGTGCTATTTCTCGATTTGGAGTAGGAAATATTGTAAATAAATTTACTGTTAGTGGATTTCCATTAGGTACGTTTGCTGCTAATATATTGAGTTGTATTATTATGGGCTTAGTGCTTTATTTTTCTGTAGGAACGAAATGGTTAAATGACGATCTGAAGCTACTATTGATTGTTGGTTATTGTGGAGGATTCAGTACTTTTTCAACCTTTAGTATAGAGACTTTAGACCTATTTAGAACTGGTCAGTCATTGATAGCTTGTTTGAATATTTTATTAAGTGTTGTTATTTGTATAGCAATACTTTATTTATTAGTTCAAAAAAAAGCAGGTTAGACTTTTCTTAAATTAAAACCAGAATTAGATTATTACTCTACAGTCTGTTCTTTTATTAAGCAGTTTTCAAAAATTTCTACCATTTCATCTTCGTTTTTACTAATATCGTCAAAGGAACTGAATTGATCTTTGATTTTATTAAGATGGCATTCACATTCTTCTTTTTTGAACTTTGACTTTTTACAATGCTCTAGGTATTTCACACTGTCTTCTTCAGACCATTGATTGCATGAGGTGAAAAGGATGGATGATAGGAAGAGTAAAAAATTAGTTTTCATTTTTCAATAAGTTAGTTGAAAGTTAATAATTAAAAAGATATTATGGAGTTTTCATTTTTGAAAATGGTTGAATTTCCTTAAGAGGTATTTCTATAGAATCTTTAATTTCAAATGTTTGACCATTGTCAAATTCATCTATATGAGGGAGCTGAAGGTCTTTTTCTTGAATTTGTTGTTTAACAACTTCATATATATTTTTTAATTTCTCTGGATATTGAGCATAATATTTCATTGCCTGATTAAAAGAATTTTCACTGGTGTTGTGCTTTTCAAATACCAACTGCTTGTAATAGCTTAAAGTGTCTAATGTATTTGTAGTGTTTAATTTAAGCTGACTAACATATGCTTCAGTTAAATGAAGGTCATATAAAATGACGACCATTTCTTTTTTATGTATTACTGGAGGTTTTATTGAACCAGTATTACAACTGATGAAGCCAAAGAGAAATAAAAAATAAATTATTTTTTTCATCTGTTGAATTGAAGACGATCTCCTTTTTTGTTTTCATTGAAAGCGCCATTGCAATAAACTAATTCACCATTAACAATAGTGCACCTTATCCTTGATTTAAAAGTATGTCCCTCAAATGGAGACCAATTGCATTTATATAATAATTGATCTTTGTTAATATGCTCCTCTGCGTTAAGATCTACAAGAACTAGGTCAGCATAAAAACCTTCTTTAATATAACCTCTTTGAGCTATTTGAAAACAATCTGCTACAGCGTGACTTGTTTTTTCAACTACTTTTTCAATTGTAAAATATCCTTGGTCTACTAAGTCCAATAAAGCGAGTAATGCATGCTGGACCAATGGTCCGCCAGAAGGAGCATTAAAGTAGGAGTTATTTTTTTCTTCTAGTGTGTGAGGTGCATGATCAGTTGCTATAACATCTATGTTATTATTATTTATTCCTTCAATGATTTTTAGCCTATCGTTTTCTGATTTTACAGCAGGGTTCCATTTAATAAATGTCCCTTTTTTATGGTAATCCTTTTCGTTAAACCATAAATGATGAATGCATGCCTCAGCAGTAATTCTTTTTTGAGTTAAAGGAAGAGTGTTTTTGAATAATTCTACTTCTTTCCCAGTTGAAATATGAAGAACATGGAGTCTTGTATTGTGTTTTTTTGCCAATTCTATAGCAGTGGATGATGAACGATAACAAGCTTCTTCATTTCTAATGATTGGATGATAATGAATTGGTATGTTTTCTCCATATTTAGACCTGTATAGTTCAGTGTTTTTTTGAATAGTAGCTTCATCTTCGCAGTGGGTAGCTATTAGCATAGGGCAGTCCTTAAAGATCTGCTCTAATGTAGTTTTATTGTCGACAAGCATATTTCCTGTAGATGAGCCCATGAAGATTTTAACACCACATACATTCATTGGGTTAGTTTTGAGAACTTCTGTTAAGTTGTCATTAGTGGCACCCATAAAAAATGAATAATTAGCTAAAGAGTTTTTTGCTGCGATCTGGTATTTATTTTCAAGTAACTCTTGAGTAATTGTGTTAGGAATGGTGTTAGGCATTTCCATGAAGCTAGTAATCCCACCAGCAACTGCTGCTTTAGATTCTGTATAAATAGTTGCTTTATGAGTGAGTCCAGGTTCTCTAAAATGAACTTGATCGTCAATCATCCCTGGTAGTAGGTGGAGGTTTTCTCCATTAATTTCTTGGTCAAAAGATCCTTGAATACTTTCGGATGATATTTTGATTATTTTCTTGTTTTCAATAGAAACATCAGCAGTAAATATTTCGCCTTCATTTACAACTGAAACATCTCTAATAATTAAAGTGCTCATTAAAATTTCTTTTTTCTTAATTTAATTACGCCCCAGAAAGCTTCTTTAAAAATACTCATGTTCATTTTAGATTCTCCTAGGATCCTGTCAGTAAATGTAATAGGAACTTCTTTTGCTTTAAACCCTAATTGTAGTGCTGAATATTTCATTTCGATTTGAAAAGCATATCCAACAAACCATATATTATCAAGGTCTATTTTTTCAATAACTGCTCTTTTGTAGCACTTAAATCCTGCAGTTGTATCTTTTATATTAACAAATAAAATAATCCTCACATAAACTGAAGCAAAATAGGACATAAGCCACCTAGTCCTAGGCCAGTTTTTTACATTTCCACCTTTTATATATCTAGATCCTATACTGAAGTCATACTCTTCTTCTTTGCAGGCAGCAAGTAACCTAATTAGGTCATTGGGGTCGTGAGAAAAGTCTGCATCCATTTCGAAAATGAAATCATAATCTTTTTGTAAAGCCCATTTAAAACCATGAATGTAAGCAGTTCCAAGTCCTAATTTTCCTTTTCTTTCTTGAAGATGAAGCGAGTTTGGAAATTCAGTTTGTAAAGATTGAATAATTTGGCCAGTTCCATCAGGAGACCCATCATCAACAATGAGGATATGAAAATTGATTTCTAAAGAAAAGATAGTGCGGATTATTTTTTCAATATTCTCTTTTTCGTTATAGGTAGGTATGATGACTAAATTCTTCATTCAACCAACGAATATAAATCAATAAATAATAAATGCCGATTTAAAATTTATAAATAAACTATTAATGCATGAAACTTAACTTTATTTAACTTTAGAAAATGAAATATTCCTTTTTAGTACACTTGTTATTATATTCAATTGTTTTCAATTCTCAATCAGAAAATGTCTTTTTGTTAGATAATTGGACAACATCAGGGTTGGTTGTTACTAATGATGGTGAATCTATATTTAATGAAGTATGGGGTTTTGTTCAAGCTGGTCAAGAGTATGCTGTTATAGGATCTGCTAATGGTACTCATATACTTAGGATTACAGAGGATGATCAACTAGATTCAATTGATTTTGTTCCAGGAATTCACATTGCACCAGATGCTGTACATAGAGATTATCATGATCATAATGGTTATTTATATGCCGTATGTGATGAAGGGTATAGCTCGTTGCAAATCATGGACCTTAGCTATTTGCCTGATAGTGTTCATGTAATTTATGACAGTAGTTCTTTAATCATAAGATCACATAATATATTTATTGATAGCGCAAAGTCAAGATTATACTCTTGTGGGGGGATAACATCAACAGGCCCTTTTCCAATGACTTGTTATGATATTGAAGATCCTTATCATCCAGTATTTATATCGAGCTATGATTATGTAGATTATGTTCACGATGCTTTTGTTAGAAACGACACAGCCTATTTAAATTGTGGCTCTGAAGGGTTAAGGGTTGTTGATTTTTCTGATCCAACTGTGCCTTTGACATTAGGGAGTCTAGAGTTTTATACAGATAAAGGATACAATCATTCTGGTTGGTTAAGTGAAGATGGTAATACTTATGTGCTATGTGATGAAACTATCGGAATGAGGGTAAAAGTTTTGGATGTATCAGACCTTTCAGACATAAAGGTTAGCTCTTTATTTACTACTGGTTTTTATGAGAACACTTTACCTCATAATGTAATTGTTAAAAATGGCATAGCGTACATAAGCTATTATAATGATGGTCTTCAGATTTTTGATGTAAGGAATATTGCTTTGCCTAAAAGGTTAGGTTACTACGACACCTATGATGGTTCAAATGCTGGCTTATATCGAGGTATGTGGGGAGTGTACCCTAATCTACCTAGTGGAAGGATCTTATGTTCAGACAGAAAAAATGGTTTGTATTTATTTGGATTTGAGGCTCCACCTGAAATTTATAGTGAAGAAGATTTTCTATTGTTTCCAAATCCAGCCAATGACTATGCATATTTTTATCATCAGCATGTGGGAATAGCAGATTATGTATTATCTATTTATAATTCAATTGGTCAAAAAATCCAAGAATATAATGGAATAAAAGATTATTTATTCATAGATCTTAGAGGATGTGCAATTGGTGCCTATATCTATCAATATAGATCGAACTTGTCGGAAACTGAATTTTCGGGAAAATTCATAATAAGATGAAAGAGTTTTCTTTTTATGATAATGTATATGACGTTGTAAGACTTATCCCTGTGGGAAGAGTTACTACATATGGTTCTATTGCTAACTATTTAGGAACAAAGAGAAGTGCTAGAATGGTTGGTTGGGCTTTAAATTCAACAATAGGAAAAGGTTTAGATCTGCCTGCACATCGTGTAATCAATAGAAAAGGAATACTTACTGGCAAGAATTATTTTTCTAATCCTGTAGAAATGCAAGAATTATTAGAAAAAGAGGGTGTAATTGTTCGTGATGATCTTGTTCAAAATTTCAAAGATATCTTTTGGGACCCATCTCATGAATTACTTTGATATGAAATTCTAAAGAAACTTTTCTATTTTTGTTTAGAAATATTCTAAATAATGGAATTAACAAGTAAAGAGATATTAAAAGCATTATCAACTGTTGTTGAGCCGGATCTTAAAAAAGATATAGTTGCTCTAGATTTGATAAGTGATCTAAAGATTGAAGGAACTAATGTAGCTTTTAAAGTTTCAATTAAAAATGCTGCTATGCATGCAAAAAAAAGAATGATTGAGGCTTGTGAATTTGCTCTTCAAAGAAAGTTTAAAGATCAGCTTTCTATTCAGGTGGAAATAGTGGGGATGAAAAAAGAAGAATCATCACAAAAGGTGTTGCCAAATATTCAAAATATTATTGCCGTTACTTCTGGGAAGGGTGGTGTAGGGAAATCTACAATAGCAAGTAATTTAGCAGTTGGCTTATCAAAAAAAGGGTATAAGGTTGGAATTATAGATGCAGATATTTATGGTCCCTCAACTCCTTTAATGTTCGATTGTCAGCATTATCGGCCAAAGTCTAAGGAAGTTAATGGAAAACAATTAATAGTTCCTGCTGAGAATTATGATGTTAAGATATTATCTATCGGATTTTTTGCAGAAGTTAATCAAGCTATTGTTTGGAGAGGACCAATGGCAGTTAAAGCATTGAATCAATTGCTTTTTGATGCAGATTGGGGGGAGTTGGATTACCTGATTATTGATTCACCTCCTGGTACTGGAGATATTCACCTTTCAATAGTTCAGGCTTTACCATTAACTGGTGCAGTTGTAGTAAGTACACCTCAAACCATTGCTTTGGCAGATGCAAAAAAAGCAATTAATATGTTCAAGATGGATTCTATTAATGTGCCTGTACTTGGTATAGTAGAAAATATGTCCTGGTTTTCTCCTAAAGAGTTGCCAGACAATAAATATTATATATTTGGAAAGGATGGAGGTAAAGACCTTGCTAATTCTCTTGAAGTGCCATTGTTGGGTCAAATCCCATTGGTTCAGAGCGTACGTGAAAGCGGAGACGCAGGGAGACCAGCAGTCTTACAACAAGGCACCCCTTCTAAAGATGCATTTATGGAAATGTGTGAAAATATAGTACAAAGAATAGAGTGGAGAAATAAAAATATAGATCCAACAAAGGTGGTGCCTGTAGAATATGGTGAACCAAAATGCTCTTCTTAATGAAAGATGAAGAATTAACAAATAGAGTAAATCTTGTAATAGATCAATTAAGACCTTATCTTAAGAATGATGGTGGTGATATGGAGCTGATTGAAATAACTGAGGATAAAAAGGTAAGAGTTCGTTTATTAGGAGCATGTCAGAAGTGTTCTATTAGTCCTGTAACTTTAAAAGCAGGGTTAGAAGAGTCGCTAAAAGTCAGTGTTCCTGAAATTACTGGTGTTGAGGCTGTGGAACAATGATTTAAAATTCAAATTGTAAGCCAATTGTTGGTAGTACAGTTCCTGTAGTGTTGCTGATCTGTTTTAATAAATATCTATTGGGGTCAGATGGGTCTATGACTTTATTCCCGTTATTATCTTGAATAACAATTAAGCTAGGGGGTGTTTCAGCTTGAAAGTTGTAAAGATTTTGAATGTCTAAATATAAGTTCAAGGCTATTTTTTTCCAGAACCATTTTTTATCAATCCTAATGTCTAAGCCATGATTTGTACTTAATCGAAGTGAATTTAGCTGATCATAATCAAAAACCCCAACATTATTTACGTCCCAAACTTGGATAATAGATGAGGTTAGAGTATCGTAAGGAGTATATGGTGATCCGCCTGAAAAACGAAATTTAAATCCAATTTCCCAATCATTTTTGAATTTCTTGCCTGCAGTTAAACTGATAATGTGTCCATTATCCCAAGCAGATGGTCGGTAAGCTCCGTATTTATCTTTGAATTCACTTTTAACCCAGGTATAAGCTAAAATTCCATAGAAATTTTTACTCAGCTTTTGTTGCGCCAAAAATTCAATTCCATATGCTCTTCCTTCAGAAGTGCTGCTAACAGGTTCATTTCCTATTACTCCAAAATCACCTCCAAGATTAGCCAGTGAAATACTGTCAGCTAAAATAAAAGGGTAATTATGATAATTTTTGTAAAAGCCTTCAATAGTGATTTTATTTGAATTTCTAGGAGAATATTCTATACCTGCAACTACATGGTCATTAGAAATATAGCTAATTTCGTTTTCTTTATTGATTAGATTGTTATTTGCATCTCTATAACCTAAAACTGTATATGCAGGAAGCTGAAAATATTTTCCTGTATTGAAATTCAAGCTAAAGTTTTTAGATAACGCATAAGATAAACTGAATCTTGGGGATATCTGTGAAAATGGATTTAGCATTTTCTCTGAATAAGTATTGTTGTCTGTTCTTATTCCTAAAGAAAGAATAAGTCTGTCATTGAATAATTTTTTACTCGATTGTGCAAACAAGTTGAATTTACTGAAATTCAATGCAGAATTAAAATTGATAGTAATACTGGTGTCGTTGATAGAAATTTTTTGAAAAGTTGAATTGGTGTATTCAACATACTCATAGCCAATTCCGTAATTGATTTTCCATCCATTTTTCCTATAGGTGTTTTCCCATCTAATTTTATTTTCTATTTCTTGAGAATTGTAGTCTTGAAGTAGGTTTTCAGGAGTCTCAATATTGTCAGCATACTTAACAGAAGTATTATTTAGTTGATTCCTTGAGATAATTAGGTCATGAAAGCTGTTTTCTTTAAAATGGGTCCATTTGCCTCCAACAGTATAATTCCATTGAGTAGTTACAGGTAAATAACCTAAGATATATTCATTTCTTTCATAGGTGTCTTGGTCTGTAACATTGTCATTTAGTCCTAAGTTTAATTCAAAGTCATCAATAGCACCTAACCCTATTAAAGTGATTTTGTTTTTATCATTAATATTAATGCTTTGCTTGTATTGAAAATCGTTATAAGTTGGTAAAAAAGGAAGCTGTATAGCTTTAAATAAAAATTGTAAATAGGATCTTCTTGCAGAAAATACAAATGTTGATTTTTTCCCCATTGGCCCATCTATGGTCATTCCGATATCGCTTGATCCAATTGTGAAAGTAGATGCAATTCTATCTGTATTCCCATCAACTTGTTTGAATTCCATTATAGAGCTTAAGCTATTACCTCTATTGGCTGGAAATGCACCAGAGTAAAGGTCTACTTCTCTGATGAAATTTACATTGATCATCCCTACTGGACCACCAGAAGAACCTTGAGTTGCAAAATGATTAATATTAGGAACTTCAATGCCGTCTAAGTAAAACCTGTTTTCATTAGGAGCACCACCTCTTATAATTATGTCATTCCTGAAAGCTACTGTTGAAGCAACTCCAGGTAATGATTGGATTACTTTTGAAATATCTCTGTTTCCTCCAGGGTTTCTGTAAATTTCTGTAGCACTAATATTCCTTTTACTGACTGGGCTTTCTTCAGACTTTTCAAAAGGAGACGCTTTGATTTCAACTTCATCTAGATTAGTGGACATTTCAAGTAATCCAATATTAAGTATAGTAGGTTTTGTAGAGGATACAATTACTTCAGCCTTTCTACTGCTTTCATATCCAATAAATGTAAAAAGTATATTATATAGTCCTGGTTTAATTTCTTTTATTTCATAATTACCATCTAGGTCAGTTGATGTTCCGACCTGGATTTCTTCAATATAAATATTGGCAAATGGTACGGCTTCATTATTCATTTGGTCAAATACTCTGCCTTTTACAATACCAGACTGTGACATATATGATTCGCTAAGAATAAAAATTCCAGCTATAAAAATTATTTTATAGGTATTTATTTGAAAATTTATTTTGAACATTAATTTTGTTTAACTATTTTTGTATAAAATTAAACAAAATGTCGACTTATTCAATAGCAGACTTAGAAAAATTATCAGGAATTAAATCTCATACCATAAGAATATGGGAAAAAAGGTATGATCTTTTAATTCCGAAAAGAACACTTACTAATATAAGATGTTATGATGATGAACAGTTAAGGAAAATTCTAAATGTTTCTTTATTAATTGAAAATGGATTAAAAATTAGCAAAATTGCAAAATTGAATTCTGATGAGATTAATAAAAAAATTGATGGAATTTCAACCTCTAATTTAGGATATAAATCTATTATAAATAAACTGATATTAGATTCTTTAGAATTTAATGAAAGTAATTTTGAAGAACTTATTTCAGAATTAATTTTAAAAATTGGATTTTCAGAAACATATAAAAATATCCTCATTCCTCTACTTAATAAATTAGGTGTGTTGTGGACAATAGGTGATATTTATCCAGCTAATGAGCATTTCTTATCCAATTTGATCAATAAAAAAATGTATGCATCTATTGATTCAGTAAACACAGATTTAAGTCTAAATAAAAAAGTGTTGTTGTTTACTCCGCCATGGGAAGATCATAATTTTTGTCTGTTATATGCTGAATATATATTTAGAAAATCTGGATACTCTACCATTAATATTGGTCAGGCGATCTCAATTAATAGTTTAAGAGCGTGTATAAAAAAAATTAATCCAGATATTATTTGCACTAGTCTAATTGTCGGACATAAAGAAGTTAAGATGCAGCAATTTGTAGATGAATTATGGGAAATAAAAAGGAATTCAAAAATATTAATTGGGGGAAATATTAACCTTTTAAAGCTTATAAGAACAAATGCAAATAAGTATTACGACATAGAAAGTTTTGAACAAGCAATACAAATAGGTTAAGATGTTGAAAAAAATAGCAGTAATAGGTTCAGGTTTTTCAAGTTTAAGTGCAGCAATAGATCTTGCTGCAGATGGCTTTGAAGTAGATCTTTTTGAAAAAAACTCTTCTATTGGAGGGAGGGCTAGAAAGCTTGAGAAAGATGGCTTTACATTTGACATGGGGCCTTCTTGGTATTGGATGGCAGATGTTTTTGATGATTTTTTTAGAAAGCATAATAAAAAAACAACAGATTATTTTCAATTGTCAAAATTAGACCCTGGGTTTTCAATTTATTTTAATAAAGAAGAAAGGATTCAGGTTTCTCCATCATTTGATGAGCTGAAAAAAACTTTTGAAAATATTGAAAAAGGAGGTGCTAGAAAGCTTGAAAAGTTCATGAAGAGGGCGAAAATTAAATATAATATTGGAATGAAAGAGCTGGTTTATAAGCCGTCTAATTCAGTTTTAGAATTTGTTAATTTCAAAGTACTATTTGGTTTATTCTATTTGAATATTTTTTCATCATTCAGTAAATATGTAAGAAGATATTTTAAAGATCCAAAGCTTATACAATTAATGGAGTTTCCAATATTATTTTTAGGAGCTATTCCAGAAAATACACCAGCTTTATATAGCTTAATGAATTATACAGGTTTAGTTGAAGGTACCTACTATCCAGATGGTGGATTTTATTCTGTAGTTAAAGGATTTGAGAAATTAGCGATAGAGAAGGGGGTGAAAATCTGTACTGATGCTGCTATTTCTAAGATCAATGTTAAAGGAGATGTCGCAAAATCTATAATAATTGATGATGAAGAATATTTTTATGATGCTATTGTAGCAGGTGCCGATTATTACCATGTAGAACAAGATTTATTAGATAAAAAATACAGAAATTATAATTTTAAATATTGGGAGAACAGGAAATTAGCACCTTCAAGTTTATTATTCTATTTAGGAGTTAATAAAAAGCTCAATAATATTGAACATCATACTTTGTTTTTTGATAAAGATTTTAAGCTACATGCTAATGAGATTTATGAAGACCCAAAATGGCCTACAGATCCATTGTTTTACATGAGCTGTTCTTCTTTAACTGATGCCACTACTGCTCCTGAAGGAATGGAGAACATAGTTTTATTGATTCCTATTGCTCCGGGAATTAAAGATACAGATGAAATAAGAGAAAAATACCTTTCCTTACTATTAGAAAGACTACATGAATTGACAGGTAACGATATAGCGGATAATATTATATTTAAAAAGACATATTGCATTAATGATTTTAAATCGGATTATAATGCATTTAAAGGGAATGCTTATGGTTTGGCAAACACCTTGAAGCAAACTGCAATTTTAAAACCTAAGATCAGAAATAAAAAAGTAAAAAATCTATTTTATGCCGGTCAGTTAACTGTACCTGGACCAGGCGTGCCTCCATCAATAATTTCTGGACAAATTGCAGCAAAAGAGGTTAATAAATATTTTTAAGAATTGATTATGAAAGAACTTTATGATATTGTCTCTATGAAATCTAGTAAACTACTTACAAGAACGTATAGTACTAGTTTTTCAATTGGAATTAATTTATTGGATAAGAAATTACATGATGCTATCTATTCTATATATGGTTTTGTTAGATTGGCAGATGAAGTAGTTGATAGTTTTCACGATTACCCTAAGGCAGATCTATTAAGGGAGATAAGAATGGAGACATTTAAAGCAATAGAAATTGGTATTAGTGTTAATCCTGTCATTCAATCTTTTCAGGAAACAGTTAGAAGATATCAAATTGATATTCAGTTAATAGAAAAGTTTTTAGATAGTATGGAGCAAGATCTACAAGAGGTTAATTATTCAAATATTTTATATGATGAATATATTGTTGGATCTGCAGAAGTTGTAGGGTTAATGTGTCTAAAAGTTTTTGTTGATGGAGATACTGTGAAATATAATGAATTAAAATATGCTGCTAGAAAACTGGGTGCTGGATTTCAGAAAGTTAATTTTTTAAGAGATTTGAAGTCAGATTATAATGAACTAGGGAGAATGTATTTTCCAAATGTTGAGTTTAGTAATTTCTCCATTGAAGATAAATTGAAAATAGAAGAAGATATCCAAGAAGATTTTAATGAAGCATTGATTGGTATTAAGTTATTACCTAAATCATCCAAATTAGGTGTATATGTTGCCTATAGGTATTATAGGTCATTATTTGATAAGATAAAACTAACTAGTCCTAGTGAAATAATGAATGAAAGAATAAGGATTCCAAATACAAAGAAATTGTACCTTGCTTGTGAATCTATAGTTGCTAATAAGTTGAAAAGAATTTAATTATGATGTTGAATGTAATTATATGTGTTTTTACTTTTTTCATGATGGAAGGTGTCGCTTGGTTTACTCATAAATTTATAATGCATGGGTTTTTATGGCATTTACATAAGGATCATCATGTAAAAGAAACAAATAGTTTTTTTGAAAGAAATGATTTTTTCTTTTTAATCTTTGCTGTTCCTGGATCTTTATGCATGTTGCTGGGAGTTAATATAGGGGTGTCTTATTTTTTGTTTTGGATAGGCTTGGGAATTACAATTTATGGGGCAGCTTATTTTTTTGTACATGACCTTTTTATTCATCAAAGATTTAAAGTGCTTTCAAAAACTAAAAATAAATATCTACTTGCAATAAGAAGAGGTCATAAAATGCATCATAAGCATTTAGGTAAAGAGCATGGGGAATGCTTTGGTATGCTTGTGGTCCCTTTTAAGTATTTCAAATTCTATTTAGAAAAATAATGTATACTTATTTGCTAATCGATCTTGGGTCTTTTATTATACCATTTATTTTTTCTTTTCATAAACGATTGCAATTTTATCGTCACTTTAAGTCTTTTATAATTGCCTGTTTATTGGTAGGGATTCCTTTTATTATTTGGGATATAGTATTTACTGAAAATGGGATTTGGGGATTTAATTCTAAATACTTAATAGGGGTTGATTTTTTCGGAGTTCCATTGGAGGAATATTTGTTTTTTATTTGCATTCCTTTCGCATGTGTTTTTACTTATTATTCACTAGAGATTCTATGGCCATTAAAGGAAGTTTTATATACGAAATTTATAAGCATTTTCTTAGCTATTATTTTAATGGTAATAGCTTTATTTTTTCATGAAAAGCTTTATACTTTTATAACATTTTCAGCTCTGTCTTTGTTGTTGATATTTAGCTATAAATGGAAAAAAATTACCTTATTTTATCGATCATTTATAATCATTATGATTCCTTTTTTTATTGTTAATGGTATATTAACAGGAACTGGTTTAGATGGAGAGGTGGTCTGGTATAACGAGCTCCATAATTTAAATATTAGAATGGGGACAATTCCTGTTGAGGATGTTTTTTATGCCATGTTAATGTTGTTGCCTACCATAATTATTTTTGATAGGCTAAGAAGGTTGAGAGGTGTGTAAATATTTATGGGCTATTGCACCTGAAGCACCTCCTATTAAGGGGGCAAAAATATAGATCATTAGCCATCCATGTCCATTATTGTGAAAAGCTATTTCTTCCCATCCATAATAAAAAGAGATGATCCTTGGACCAATATCTCTAGCGGGATTCATACAGCATTGTGTTAAGGGAGCAAAACAATAGATTAAGACACCAACAGTTATTCCTACAAGTAAAGGAACATATGGTGCAAGTTTCTTTATTTTGATTAGCCAAAAGATAGTATAGACCAATAGGAAAGTTGCGGCTATTTCTGTTATTAAAGCGATTGGAGTTGTGACCCAGTTATGGGTGTTTTCGAATGAGGGATTTGGATAATATTCTCCAAAGATGCTAGCATTTAATAAATTAAAATCTGAAATATCATTCATTATTAATTGAATTAATAAAAAACCAGCTAAAACAGCTCCAGCAAATTGAGATAAAAAGTAATTTACTAGTTCTCTAAAACTGATTTGTTTATCTATATAAAATGCAAGAGTGACAGCAGGGTTTAAATGAGCATTAGATAATTTGGCCGATGCATATATTCCTAGGGTGACTCCAATTGTCCAGAATGCAGCAACTTCATATAATGAGCTAAGGTATTCGTAGGTAATTGCTAAAGCTATTGAGCCACAGCCAATAAACACTAAAATAAAAGTGCCAATAAATTCTCCTATAAATATTCTAGATGGTTTCATGCTTAAAAATGTTTATTGATGTAATTATCACAAAATGACTTGATTTCGTCTCTGGTTTTTCTGAATTCTTTTTTTATTGTATTGGGATTACCTTTTGATTTAGATGGATCAGAAAAACTGTGGTGAAGTAGGGTTGTTTTTTCAGGGAAAATAGGACATTCCTGTTTGGCATCATCGCATACAGTTACTACATGTGTTATGCTATTGTTTAAGTATTCATTTACATGATTAGAAGTATGGTCGCTTATATTGATATTATCTTCACAAAGAATTTTTATGACTCTTGGGTTTATTCCGTGAGGT
>Ga0206679_10001961_pt1 | contig 16722 bp, 17 predicted proteins | sample M110012015metaG_FD_155464 | JGI IMG/M metagenome (GOLD analysis project Ga0206679, IMG submission 155464) | Ammonia-oxidizing marine archaeal communities from Monterey Bay, California, United States - M1 100m 12015 | ecosystem: Environmental > Aquatic > Marine > Intertidal zone | place: USA... | reverse complement strand
ACCTCGGGTTGCCACGGTAATAAATCCCATGCACATTCACCAGCCCGAGGTAAAAATGCGTCAATATAAACCAAATGGGATAATCGATCCTTAATACATGCTGCGGCTCCAGTAATCACCATACCACCGTAGCTATGACCAACCAAAATCACATCCTCAAGATCCTCCCATTCAATTAAGCGTGCAATATCATCAATATGAGTTTCAAGACCTACATTTTCATTTATCAAATGGTGTCGATCTGCCATCCCAGTCAAACTGGGTGCCAAAACACGGTGACCTTCCTTTTCAAGCGCTTCTCTAATTGTCGTCCATTGCCAACCACCAGCCCAAGAGCCATGTACCAATACAAAATTTGCCATTTCAAATCTCCTAAATATTTATTTATTTTAGTATCTAAATCAATTTAAATTTTAATTCTCAGTCAAGACTAAAGATCAAGTTCTAACCTTTCAGAAGCACAGGTTGACACACATGGGGTTATAAAGCTCTTCCTATCGCCCGGCTTCATAACTAAGTCGCGATGAATTGGAGTTCCTTCAAAAAAACGAGTTTTACATTCCAGGCAGATACCTCCCTCACATGAGGCCGGCACATCAACATCTGCAAATCGCAATGCTCCTAACATGGTTTGTCCCTTGGGTACTTGGATTACACGGCCACTTTTTTTAAGAACAACTTCATAAGCTGCATCATCCAAATTCTCATCAATGCCAAACTTTTCAAAATGCAAGCGATCTCCGAGCACTGTTCCATTAGCTACAGCTTCATCAATCATCGACACTGGTCCACAAAAGTACAAATGTTCGTCACTCTTAATACTTGCAATAATGTCTTTTATTGATAGTCGCATTCCATTCTGGCTTAAGTGTTTACGAATATTAATATTTCCTTCGTATAGTTTTAACAAACTTTGGCATGCAATTTTTGCTTCTGACTTCGCACATATGTGTAATTCCCAATCAACTTTCTGGCTGATCAATTTTGGTATCATAGATAAAAAAGGCGTTATTCCAATCCCACCAGCGACAAATATATGTCGCGTAGAATCTGCAAGTGAAAACTGATTACGCGGAAGTGAAACAGGTACTATCATCCCTTCTTTTAAACTATGCATTTCGCTTGAACCGCCACGCCCATCCTTTTCTTCTTGGACAGCTATTACATACCGGGAAATATTTTCAGGATCACTACATAAAGAATATTGCCGTATTCTACCACTTTGTAGATATATATCCAAATGGGACCCCCCAATAAAACCTGGTAGAGGCCATCCTTCAGGATCAGCTAAAGTGATTATCTTTATATTATTTTCATCATCTCTTATTGATATTATCTGAGTAGTTACACTATGGATTCTATTTCGCATTAACTACATCAACTTTATTATATCATCGATAAAAATATTCCCACCGACTACAATTTTTGCATTTAAGCCTGATCTATTCATTAGTTGATTAAAAAGTTCCAAGCCGGTTATCTGTTCGATATGGCGACATGGTGTCGAAAGTCTAGTTCCTTCCAATATAGTATTACCAACCATGAATTTCTTACCAACCAAGTGATTTAATGGGACATTTCGCGTAGTCACATTCCTTCTATGATCTGAGGGACTTAATCTTATATTATGGTCACGCAAAAGGGCTTCAATAGTTTCTTCTTCAAAAAGAGTAATTTGACGCCCCTCTTCAGGTCTATCTGAATGAAACGCTTCGCCAGTAGCATGTCGATCACCCTCGATCCCAATTCCTGCAAGCAATGATAATGATTCAAAGTCCTTCATTGGCAAAAACGAACGAGGCGTCTTATGTAAGCCAGTAACTTCACCCAACCATGTAGCTGTTTTTTTTGTCAAATTCTTTTCTCTAATTTATTTTGCTCAGTTTAATGCTTTCTGCCTTAGAAAGGGTAATTAATTTTAAATCACAATACGAGATTCAATTTCTTTTCTAAAATTAACTCCTTCTGTTTTATATATTTGCTCACCATGATCTATAAGATGGATAATATCATTGAAAGCCTCAAGGAATGTCAAGTTCTGATCTACTATCAAAAACCCTCGACCTTTTGACTTTTCTTCATTTATAACTTCAGACATTAAATCAATATTATCAGACTGCACACCTTCAGTTGGCTCATCTAACAATACTAATTTTGTAGGTTCTGCTATAGTTCTGGAAAACGACAAAAGTTTTTTTTCTCCTCCTGAGAGCGTTCCAGCTTTCTGCGCCAACCGCTCTTCCAAGCGTGGAAATCTTTTAAATAGACGCTCATAACGCTCAAGGTTAGAATCTTCATAATGTAAGGTTAAATTCTCCTCTAAACTCAATTCATCAAATACAATACTTTCTTGAGGCGCATAAGACATTCCCAAATCAAAACGTTTATGTTTTGCAATTTTTTGTATACCTGAGTTTAGAAAAAAAACTGTGCCATTAGTAAATTTTAAAGTTCCAGAAATCAATTTCATAAGTGTACTTTTGCCAACACCATTTCGTCCAGTCAAACTGACTACTTGGCCTGATGATACTCTTAGTGTTATATCTTTCACAATTATCAGATCGTCATACCCTCCAGATAAACCTTTAACATCCAAGATTTGATTAGTCATTATTTGGTGCCCCCGGCATAAATAAGCTGTACTTCTTTATTAGCTCGAATCTTCTCTATAGATCCCTGAGCAAGGAGTTTTCCCTGATGCATAACAAAAACGTGATCAGACAGTAGCTCAACAACTTGCATATCATGCTCCACAATAATGAATGTTGCTTTTGAAGTTTTAGCCAATTTCGAAATAGCTGAGATCATCCTTTCTGTTTCATATTTTGATAACCCAGCACAAGGTTCATCTAGTAAAATTAGCTCAGGCTCTGCCAAAACTGTCATTACAAAATCAAGCATCTGTCTCTGCCCCACCGACAAGGTTCCTGCGAGCACTCCCTTGTCTTTAAGAAAAGGGAAGGAGTTTTGTAAATCTTCCAGTAAATGCATGTTCCATAGATATGGATGCATTAAAAACAAGTGCCGCAATTTGAGTCTATTGACCCAAATAGCAATATCTATATTTTGTCGGATTGTGAGATTAGGAAAAATTGATGGCACTTGTAATTTTCGACCAATACCAATTTTAGGAGTTTGAAAAGGACGCATTCTTTTTAGCGAATTACCAGACCAATAAATGTTACCAGAGCCATATGCCAACTTACCAGTTAACGCATTTAAAGCAGACGTCTTACCAGCCCCATTTGGTCCAATTAAACAATGGACGCCAGACCTTTCAATGGTAAATGAAAGATCATCAAGTATAGATACTGGACCAACCTTAACAGAAACATTTTCAAATTTTAAAAGTGGTATCTTAGCGGTATAGTTTTCTGAGACCATCTTTGTACGGTTGAATTCATTTTCGGAAAAAATAGTAAGCTTTAGTTTTTTAGCTAATGAAACGCCCAAACCAGTAATTCCCCCAGGCATCCGTAAAACGACTATAATAAATACTAAGGCAACTATGACTTCCCAATATGCAAAACTATCTCTCAATCCAGACGCTAAGAATCCAATAAGAACCGCACCAACCACAGGCCCTATAAACCCGAACCTTCCACCAACAGCCGCCCAAATAACCAATTCTGCCGAAAGTATAAACCCCACAACCTGTGGGGTAACAATGCCCTGGTGAGGTGCAAAAAACGCTCCAGCCAAACCTGCAACAGCACCACTAATTGAAAATGCTCCAGCTTTTATCCAGCTGGTATTTACACCTAAGAATTGAACTCTTTCTTCATTTTCACGTACCGCTTCGAGCAATTGCCCAAAAGGTGTGCGTATTAAATAAGTTAAAATAATAGTTGAAATTGTTAAAGCTCCAACAATGAAAAAATATAAATTCCCGTAACTATCAACTCCTGGAAAACCACTTATGCCCGTTAAACCATTGAAACCTCCTGTTATCCAAACCTGAGAGTTTGCTAATTGATATCCTAATAATGAAAGAGCTAGAGTGATTAGTGAAAAATAAGGCCCAGAACCAATTTGCCTATCAAAAACCAATAAGCCTACTACGCCAGCTATTATTGCAGGTACAATAATAGATAAACTTAAAGCAAGAATTACGGATAGCCAGCCAATATTTCCATGCAATATTTTTCCTGAAATATAAGCGCCAATACCAAAAAATAAGGCCTGGCCTAATGGTAGAAATCCGCCTTTCCCCCAGCAAAGTGCAATACCTTGGCCAACCATACCATAAAGAAGATATAGTCCTAACTGATAAGCAGAGTAACTATTCGTAAGGAACGGGATTAAAATTAATACTGCTAATAGCAGAATTTTAACGACGAGAGAATATGCCATCGGGTCTTAACCATAGAAATAGAATAGAAATAAGCAAGACAGACAAATAGCCTGCTGTTTTGTCAAATATTGTTGATATTAATGCGTCACTTCCTCCAATGACTGCAGAACCTATTAAAAGACCTTCCAATGTTCCAAGCCCACCCACTATAAGAATAAAAAATGATGATAATAAATAATCTAAGCCAATATATGGTTCTACTCTAACCAACGGTGCGAGAAGAACTCCTGCCAATCCAGCAAACGACACACCTATTACAAATGTTGCTGTAGAAAGACGTGCTGTATCAATACCAACAGCAGAGGCTAATTCAGGATTTTGTACCATCGCCCTTACCCTTAAACCCGTTTTGCTTTTTTGATACCAAGTAAAAAGTACTATAAATAAGCATATAATTATAGCAACTAACACAAGTCGATAAGAAGGATAAGTTATTCCAATAATGTCAACAGTGCCCGGCATAACTTGATCCACACTTTTGTACTCACGAGTAAAGATAACCTCTACGCCCTTACGAATTAGAATTGCCACACCCCAAGTTGCTAATAGAGTATCAAAAGGGCGTTTATACAAATGTCTAATAATGGCCCACTCCATCAGCCATCCAACAGTTACACACACAAGTATTGAAACAGGTATTGCCCATACAAAATTCAAATCCATGGACTGAACCACATAGGCACTATATGCACCTAGCATTACGAATTCACCATGCGCCATATTCATGACGCCAAGCAACCCGAATACCATAGCTAACCCTAGCACAATCAGTGCTAGGGTAGCTGATGAATATATAAAATTTAAGACAAACGTTATTAGTGCTTCCACAAACTAAGCTTTACAAAAATTTCCAGGTTCTTGTTTCGAAAATGTTTTAACAATTTTGAAATCTGTTCCTATCGCTTCCGCCAAATAAATATCCAAAGTTAAATGTCGGTTCTTCATAACCGCATCACCGCGAGGACTACCAAATGCTGTACCTTCAGCAACTGAGTCCATTTCTTTTACAGACAATCCACCGGCGCGCTCTGCTATTGCATCAAGTGCAGTCAAGCCATCATAACACGATGTGCTAAGTGCATTTAATATCGCAGCATCACTTCCAAATTTTGCTGCATAACTGTTAGCAAAAGCTTTTGCATCATCTGTTTGAATATTAGCAAAATAACTAGCTGCTGAGAACATATTTTTCGAGTTTTCAGCACCGATACCCATTAAAGTGTTCTCATCTATTAACGTACCCAAACGCATAACACTATCTGCTAAACCAAAACTTGCAAAAGCTCTATTAAATGAAACTGATGCTCCCCCTACTAAGGTAATTAGAACCATATCGGCTCCAGTTTCCTTAATCTTTGCAAGACTCGAATCAAAATTATCAACTGTAAACGGCATGTACTCTTCGCCAACAACTTCACCACCCATGTCTGCTATGGTATTTTTTGCGATGACATTAGTGTCCCGCGGCCAATTATAATCGTTGCCTATAAGATAGAATTTTTTTAGATTCTTTTCTTCGGCCAACCACGTCATTGTTGGAACGACAGATTGAGCAGGCGTTTCACCAACGTAATATACACCATTAGCACATTCCCCACCTTCATAGTTTGGACAATATACATAAGGAACTTGTTCTTTGAACACATTTATTAAGGCCCCACGAACTGCACTGTCATGCATTCCTATGAAAGCCTCACATCCGTCGCCACGCCATAATCTAAGTGCTGTCTGCGCGGCTTCAGCAGGCGGTAGTCCAGCATCACCAAATACTATCTCTACTTGTCGGCCAAGAATTCCTCCAGCTGCATTTATGTCATCTGCGGCCATTTGAGAAACATTTTTAGAAGCAGGCCCAAATAACCCAGCTGGTCCACTAAGTGGAATCATCACTCCTATTTTAAGTATTGATCCAGCGATTGCTCGGCTGGCAACACCTTGAAAAGCAGCCGTAGCAGCTAAGGTTGTTAATGATGATTTAATAAAGTCACGTCTTTTCATTTTACCCTCCATTTTTTTCGCTCAATTATACACAAATCTTTAAGATGTGAGCGCCATCTCAATAGATTTTACTAAACTTAACAAATCTTGATCTTGCCCAGGCAAGCCATCAAACTCAATACCAACAGGCAAATCACTCATTCCTTTGCAAGGCAAAGAAATACCAGGAGCGCCTACATTTGACCCTAAGTCTGTATTTCTAATATAAGTTGGAAATGTTGGAACTTGGACACCATTCAAGTCTATTGTTTCATCGTCGCCAATATTTCTTGCAGTTACAGGAGTTGTTGGAAAAATAATCGCATCTAAACTATTTTCAGAAAAAGCCGCCTTATAAATAAGTTTCATAGCCGGTCCATGAATACCAATTGCAGCTTCATAGGCGGCTTTTGGCATAGCTTCAGAACCCATCTGACTGGCAAAAACACCAGCCACATCGGGAGAGCCAATCCCAGCAACTAATTCATCAATATTAACCCCAGAGGTATATTTTTTTAAGTATTCTGGTAAATCTTGCATGACTTCGTATAATGCAACTGGAAAACCAAATGCTTCATTGTGGCTCCAAATATCCGACAGGCTTATTTCTTTCAACTTTACCCCTAATTTTTCTAGGTTCGATAACTGCGCTGTTATGACATTCTCAACTTGTGGCTCTAAATTTTCAAAAAATACCTCCTTGGGAATACCCAAAGTTATTTGATCTAATGATGTATCTTCGAGAGAAGAACCTTCTCCACTCAGAATACTATCAAAAAGAACAACATCTTTTATACTTCTAGAGATAATCCCCACCGTATCTCTTGTATGAGATATTGGGACAACGCCTTCGATAGGATAGCGCCCTGTAGAAGGTCTAAAACCAACTGCCCCACATAATGCAGCTGGGATTCTACAAGAACCACCTGTATCTGTCCCAAGACCAATTGGAAAAATTTCCGCTGCCACCGCTGCTGCTGTGCCCCCAGATGAACCACCGGCAAATTTTTCAGTATTTTTTGGATTTCTAACAGGTCCAGTTACAAAGTTATTGGATGTGATTCCAAAGGCTAATTCATGCATATTAGCCTTGGCACCCAATATAGCGTCTTCATTTAGCAATTTATCAATTGTTGTAGCATTCGTTGACGTAGTGTTCTCCAATAAAGCTTTCGTTCCAGCTGTGGTTGGAAAATTTTTGGAATTTATATTATCTTTTGCAATAAATGGAATTCCACACAAGCAACCACCTGAATTTGATTGCCTTTTTTGGTCAGCCAGATCAGCCTCTTGAAGTAAAAAATCTTTACTGAAGCTTTGAACCGCATTTAAGTGATTTTCACTTAATAGCTTTTCACTCAATTCTACGGCATACTCTCTTGCAGAGATTTCTTGTTTTTCCATTAATGATAATAGATCTGCAACGCCTAGCGCCATCAAATTTGAAGCCATCTTTTTCCCCTTAATTAGCGTTATATTAAACTATTTATCTGAGGGGTAAATCATCACAAATGATGGTTTTTCTCAGCCAAACACTGCGCCAGTTGCGTTCTTCTATTAAGTCCAGACTTCCTAAAAATTACCGCAATATGAGTTCTAAGCGTGGGTTTTGATATACAAAGTTTATCGCATATCTCATCATCCATAAGTCCAAGAACTAGTAAGTCAGCTATTTCTGCTTGTCTTAAGGTGAATTGGAAGTCATCTTTTAATTGCGAGAAACTTAATGAAGATGGACTATCATCTAAATTTTCTGCTCTTAAGAGAGCATTCACAAAACTCGGACCTATCGCATCAACTATTTTGGCGTCTCTTTCTGTAAAATCTTTTCTTTTAGCACCGCGCCAGATTCTTACGTCACCAATATTCGTTCCTCTATCATAAGCAAAATAGTTCAAACCAAAACATAAACCATCCTTTTTCAAAAAATCATTAAAAAATTCTGTTTTAACCAATCTATCATGACTCATGACCTCACTTACAGGTGTGGCTCGCTTTCGTTTTTGGAGCGTTGGTGTTATTGGGTCATGAAATTGATAATAATCTTCATAAACTTGCAAATTATCACGATTCATATTCAACTGTACGCAAGACACAAATTTTTTCTGTTCCTCATCCCACACATAAGAAGCAAAATAATCAGCATTAAGAAGTTCCAACAAGGTCTTACCAACACGCTGCCTAACTTCCTTGTGATCGAAATCGCCACTTAGGTCACGCATGATTGAGAAAACTAATTTAGTTTCTTGACCGGTCAAATTCAAAAGTTCTATCCTTGATTAAGGCTACTAAGCGGTATTAACAGCAACGAAAATGGATGCTCTTCTCAACTTAAATCAATATTTACACCCACAGGCTAAAAAATTATGGCCAAAAAAATAATAAAGAGTCAATCAATCTATTTATTGAATCATATTGTGATCACTATGAAATCTTTAAATTTATGATAAAGTACTATTAAATGGAAAACACCATAAGCGAACATGTAACGCCCTTATATCGGTCAAAACCTCATAAAAGACTTGTTACATCAGTAAGTTCTAAAGAAACATAAAGACTTAATGCAAGATAGATTTGAAAAGTAGCTCAGATGTCAATAAGACTAAACATAACTAATCTATATGCAAGAATCGCTATAAAAAGATTCCTTAAAAATAATAACGATCCAAATCGCGTCCGAAAATGGTTAGAAAATCAAGCAAAATATTTCTTATCAACACCTAAGGATTTTTGGCATTTTACCACTGAATTTGAATTTGAAGGCAAGAGCATTAAAGGTTCCTGGGCCGGTGTGGGAGCGAATAAACGTGAAAGTGGTGTCTTGCTTTACTTACATGGTGGGGCCTTTATTTTTGGTAGCGATAAAACACATATGAAACTCGCTGCACGAATAGCGAGCGACATCAATTTCAAAGCAGCTTTACCAGATTATAGATTAGCACCCGAATATAAATATCCAGCCGCCTTAGAGGATGTAATCACAACATACCAAGCGATATTATCGACTGGCATAAGGCCAGATAAAATTATTTTAGCCGGTGATAGCGCAGGTGGTACGCTTGTTCTGCAATTGCTCAATCACATAATTGTTAACAAATTAGCAATACCAGCTGCCGCAGTTTTATTAAGTCCACTTACTGACCTAACTTTCTCTAGTAAATCCATAAAAACCAAACAAAAATCTGAAGTCATATTACCCGTTGAGCAAATTGATTTTATGAAAAACTCTTATCTGGGTACTATTGATCCTAAAAGCATCTCACCGCTGTTCTATAATTATAAAGGCGTATGCCCAATTTTAATCCATGTAAGTGAATCTGAAATTCTACTTGATGATAGCGTGAATTTAAAAGACAAGCTGATCACTGATGGCGTTGATGTGTCATTAGAAAAAATGGCAAATACGCCACACGTATGGCATCTCCTTTATGGTTATTTTCCGGAAGCAAAAAAGGCTCATAATCAAATATCTGAATTTTTAAATAAAATTTTTGTCCAATAAAATATAAAATCATTCCTGACAATTTTAATCAACAGTTATAATTGCAGTTCGTATAAAGTGTGATAAGATGCGCTACAGAGGTCAAAAATGGTAGATACTAAAGAAAAGCGAACACTAGTTCTTACAGGAGCTAGTCGGGGTATTGGACATGCGACTGTAAAAAGATTTTCAGCTGAAGGTTGGAGAGTACTAACTTGTTCCAGAAAACCTTTTGATGACAGATGCCCTTGGCCAGGCGGAGCTGACGACCACATTCAGGTTGATTTGGCGGATCCAAATAGCACAATAAATGTAATTTCAGAAATCAAAGAAAAGTTAAATGGCCGTTTGAATGCCTTAGTAAACAATGCCGGAATTTCGCCAAAAGGTGCTAATAGTAAACGTTTAAATAGCATTGATACTGATTTAAAAACTTGGGGACATGTATTTCATGTAAACTTTTTTGCATCGGTCGTTTTAGTAAACGGCCTTCGTGATGAACTTGCGGCAGCCAAAGGGTCTGTAGTTAATGTAACTTCAATTGCTGGTTCGCGAGTCCATCCATTTGCGGGCGCACCTTACGCTACATCTAAAGCTGCACTAGCAGCGCTTACTCGAGAAATGGCTTACGATCTTGGGCCTTTAGGCGTTCGTGTCAATGCGATTGCACCAGGTGAAGTTGAAACATCAATTTTAAGCCCTGGAACTGATCAAATCGTAGACGCTTTACCATTGCAGCGACTTGGGCAACCATCGGAGGTAGCATCAGCAATTTATTTTTTATGTACTGGCCAAAGCTCGTACATATCTGGTGCTGAAATTCAAGTAAATGGCGCACAACACGTTTAAGTTTTTAAAAACTCAAGATAGTCTTTTTGTATTTCAGTGACAGCTTTACTCATTAACTCTATACCATGCTCCCGTTTTGCCAAAGCAGAATGCGAACCAACTCGCCCATCAGGAAAATTCTTTTTATGTACACCAGCTTCACCATGCTTATCACCCGCATGATCTTTGATAAATTTTTTTGTCAATTTTTTTGGCAACACATCTGCTAAAGGAGATTGAATTACTCTATGATTAACCTGAGTTATTGAAATTTCAGAAGGAGTGGCATGCATACCTTCCCAATCACTATAATATTCGTTACGCAATTTATTGACAGATTTAAAATCCCACCAGCTTTTTATTCTATATCGCGACAATTTCAAAACTTCTGCAGCTTTATTTAATGGCTCCAAATTAGCTCCATGTCCGTTTAATATATAAATATGACGAAACCCATGTCTTTCTAGTGATCTAAATATTTCCAAACACATATTTTGATATAACTCACTTGGAAGTGATATTGTTCCAGGAAAATCCATATTAAATTCAGCCGGTGCATAAGCAATTGGTGGGGTAATTAGCGCATCAACTTGTTTCGCAACCTCAGAAGCAATCTCATCTGCACATATCATATCTGTGCCAATAAGCCCCATCGGTCCATGCTGCTCTATCGATCCTGTAGGTATAATGACGCCATCAGAGGTTTTCAAATAATCTTCAATCTCAAGCCATGATGACATTACTAGTTTCATTCAAACACCAAGATCCTAAACAATTATAAGCATTGTCTATTTTTATATTTCAGTGGTCATATAATGTACAAAGTAAAAAGCCCCCTCAGGGGCTTTTTTTATTTTCTTTTTAATACCTGTATAATTTTTAAAGACCGTATTTAGCGGCTGTTGCGGCAAAAAACCCTTTTGCTCTTTTTATTTTTATCCAGTGGTTTACATAATTGATCCATACTTGATCCGCCTGCGGTACGAGCATAGCTAATGGTGTTGGATTACGACCTACTACCGGAACTTCTCGAAGATTTGGATATTTTGAAAGAAGAGTTCCACCCTCAACATTCGATGTTATAAAAACTTCTGAACGACCAGCTAAAACTTCTTGATATCCCCGAGCAGGTGCTTCAATTTTTGTCAGTTTAGAATTAGGAAACCAATTTTCTGCATTCTTTTCAAACGTCGTACCTAATGTGGTAGCTACCTTAACACCAGATTGATTAATGGAATCCCAACTATCAAACCGAGAAATATGATCTTCTGTCGTGTAAGCCTTTACCACAACAGACATGTAGGAGTCTGAGTATCCAGCTGCCTTCATTCGCTTAGCTTGTATACCGGCTGATCCAGTGATTACATAATTTCCCGCAACAACACCCGCAACAAGGGTCTTCCAGTCAGTTGCCACAAATTCAATATCTACATCCATATCTTTTGCTAGCTCTGTTAAAACATCTATATCAAAACCTTCATAACCGTTGGTGGCAGTATCACGCTTACTAAATGGGTAAAAATCACCAGTAGTACCAGCTTGCAAAACACCAGAACTAAGGATTTGATGGAGCACAGACTCCGCTGAAGCCGGGGCATTAACCATTATTAATGTTATTATTGCTAATAAATATACTTTTACTAATTTCATTATATTTTCCTCTATTAAACTATTTAAAATTAAGTCTTAATCATCTAGTTGATCAATCTTTAGTGTGTTTACTATTTATTATGTACATACATAATAAAATATGCTTAGACATAAAACAAGGTATTAATAAAATACAAGAAAGTATATCTCAGGTTAAGGCATGTCAGATACAAACTCTGCTATAGAATTTAAAGACGTAAATAAGTGGTTTGACGATTTCCAAGTGTTGAAAGACATAAATTTACAGATTTCTGTTGGTGAAAAAATCGTAATATGTGGCCCCTCAGGATCAGGGAAATCTACACTTGTTAGATGTATAAATAGCTTAGAAAATCATGAGGAAGGGACAATTACAGTTCATGAAAAAGAGGTTGGGCGAAAACTTCAGAACGGCAATAGTTCCAACTCTGATGTAGGTATGGTTTTCCAGCAATTTAATTTATTTCCTCATTTAACAGTAAAAGAAAATCTAATTTTGGGACCCATGAAGGCCCGAGGGTTAACAAGGAAAGAAGCCGAATTCCGTGCTATGAAATTGCTGGAACGCGTGAAAATACCCGAGCAGGTTAACAAGTATCCCAATCAGCTTTCAGGAGGCCAACAGCAACGAGTGGCAATCGCAAGATCATTGTGCATGGAGCCTAAAATAATGCTATTTGACGAGCCAACCTCAGCACTTGATCCGGAAATGATAGCAGAAGTTCTAGATGTTATAATTGACCTAGCTCAGGAGGGAATAACTATGGTGGTTGTAACTCATGAGATGGGTTTTGCAAAAAAAGCTGCAGACAGAATGATTTTTATGGATGAAGGCATGATAGTTGAAACTGGAACTCCAGAAGATTTTTTTGCAAAACCAAAGACTGAGCGCTGCAAGCTATTCCTTGAACAAATCTTGCAGCATTGAGGGATTATTTTTGAAACACAGAAATTACATTATTTTAATGGCATTATTAGCTCTAGCAAGCTGTTCATCACCACCTGGTACTTGGGGTTGGTATGTTATTGATCCAAGTACAAAAGGTGGCTGGAATAATATAAAATTTTTATTGAGCGGTTTTTCTGCAACTATAATGCTATCAGTATTAGCTGCAGTTTTATCAATAATTATAGGATTAATAGTTGCCCTACCGGGAATGTCTCAAAATCGATTAATCCGCCTACCTAGCCGAATTTATATAGAATTCATCCGAGCAGTACCACTTCTTCCCATGTTATTTTGGGTTTTTTATGGCTTGCCTGTAATCTTGAGATCACTAGGCCTAAATATCCCTATTGATCCTTTTTGGGGTGCAGCCATCACATTGGCAATATCAGATAGCGCATTCACTGCAGAAATATATAGAGCTGGAATTCAATCGATTGAAAAAGGACAAACAGAAGCAGCACGTACGGTTGGCTTAAATTATCTTCAAACAATGCGGTATGTTATTCTACCTCAAGCATTACGACGTATATTACCACCTTTGGCAAATCAATTTATCTATATTGTTAAAATGTCTGCATTTGCTTCAGTGATAGGAATGCAAGAATTAACTCGGCGAGCTAATGAAGTTGTAGTTAGTGAATACCGCCCACTAGAAATTTACAGCCTCCTAATTCTAGAATATTTGGTGCTAGTTTTGATAATTAGTTCAGGAGTTAGATGGCTAGAACGAAAAATGGGTGCAGATCAACGTTTATAACAAAAATAAACCCAATACTGATCAGGACAAGTTGAGGCTTAAACCAAAATGAAAAAAGGCAGTGATTTATTTTAACCCGCTAAAAAGGAATCGAAATGTACTGGCAAAACTTACTTAATGAAACTATGGAACGATTTAATAATTTATCAAAGGAAACTCCCAATACATTTAAAGGTTTCTCTGTAATGGGCCAGGCTGCAAAAACTAAAGGGCATTTGAGTGAGAAAACTAAGGAATTTATTGCATTAGGAATTGCCATCTCTACCAAATGTGAAAGCTGTATTGGTTTTCATATGAAGTCGCTAGTTCGCTTAGGGGCTACTCGAGAGCAAGTTACTGAGGCTTTAGCAATGGTATCATACATGGGTGGTGGTCCTGCAATAAGTTACAGTTCTAAAGCTCTTGAAGCATTTGATGAGTTTTCGGAGAATAACCCACACTAAAAGCTCTTTTGAAAATTCAATAAAATAGTTTGTCATATAGGAGGATTATTAATGTCTGCTTGGATAAGAATGATATCTGATGAAAACGCGACATCAGAATTAAAGGAAATATTAGACCTTGCGAGAACCCCTCACGGAACTGTTGACAATGTGATGCGCGTACATTCTTTACGACCCAATACAATGAAAGGGCACGTAACACTATATCGAGCGGCTTTACACGACGATACCAATACCATTCCAATGTGGTTTCAGGAAACTATAAGCAGCTACGTTTCAATATTAAATGATTGCCATTACTCATATGCTAATCATTGGAAAAATGCTGCACACTTAATGCAAGATTCTATCAAAGCCAAAGATGTTGAAATTGCTCTTAATGCAAAAAATCCTGGATCATATTTTGTTGGCGCTGAGTTGGCTATGCTTGAATACACAGAAAAATTAACGTTGAAACCAGGTGAAATGATAGAAACTGATGTCATCAAATTGCGCAAAAACGGAGTTGACGATGGACAAGTTCTCGAATTAAACCAGATCATCGGATATTTCAATTATGTTAATAGACTTTTAAATGGACTAGGGGTTACAACTAGTGGAGATACCGTTGGATTTTATAAAGATTAATTTTATTTAGATAGTAATTTTTATGTCAATACCTTCTCAAAATTTTTTAGAATACATCAACGATATAAACATAGTTCCAATCGCACATAGAGGCGCGAGCCTACTCGCAAACGAGAACAGCCTTGAGTCATTTAGAAAAGCACTGGATTTGGGTTATAGAGTCTTAGAAACAGATGTGCATGGGTCAAAAGATGGTACAGCGTACATTTTTCACGATGACACGCTAGAACGATTAACTGGAGAAAATTTAAAAATAAGTGATTTAAAAGATACTGATATTGATAGTCTCAAAGTAAATACTTCATCCATAATACCGCGGCTTTCAAGTATCATTGAAGAGTTTCCTGAGGGTTTATTTAACCTAGATGCAAAAACCTGGGAAGCAACTATGCCGATTGCAAATACTATAAAAAAAATGCAGTTTAGTTCGCAAGTCTGCATTGGTAGTTTTAATAATGCACGAATAAATGTGATTATTAACGAGCTTGGCCCAGAAACATGTCATAGTATGGGTACCAGCAATGTAATTAAATTTTTTGTAGGCGCTCAGCTTGGTATCAAACAAAACTTCACCTCACATTGTATTCAACTGCCAATCAAACAATTTGGTATTCCCCTAATTACTAGAAAAATTTTAAAATATGCGGGTCAACTGGGGATTAGGATTCACTTTTGGACAATAAATGATCCTAACATAATGAGAAAGCTTATTGAGCTAAATGTTGATGGTATAATGACTGATGATTGCATTCTATTAAAAGATATAATGCAAAAATATGACGAATGGCCCTAAAATTAAAACTAGATTTCTAATAACAAGACTGTCCTCCTAATCGCTCAAATAATTTACAATAAGCTTCCTGACCTCTTATAAAATTTTTCATTCGGAAAAATTCATTTGGAGCATGCAAATTTTCATCACCTACCGAAAAGCCAAACATTGTCCCATATACACCTAATTCTTTTAAGAAAATCGTCATAATAGGAATAGAACCTCCAAGTCGCGTCACATACGGTTCCATTTCATAAACCTCCTCTAGAATGTCCCTGGCTAACTGATTTGCATTGTGGCTTCGAGGCATAACAAATGGATCTGCACTACCAGCTAGTTGCCGAACTTCTGATTTAACACCAGCTGGCAAATGTTTATCCACATGCCTACAAATAAGATTATAAATTATTTCTGGGCTTTGGTTAGAAACTAAACGACATGTAATTTTAACGCTAGCCTCTGACGGGTGAACGGTCTTGCTACCCATCCCTTGGTAACCACCAAAAATACCATTCACATCCAGCGTAGGCCTAGCCCAAAGTCTTTCTCTGGTTGAATACCCTTCTTCACCATGCAACCCAGTAACTTTTAACTCTTTTATATAAGCTTCTTCGTCATAAGGTACTCTAGCAATATCTGCTCTCTCTTCATCACTAAGCTCCAACACATCATCATAAAATCCGTCAATAGTAATTTTCCCATTGCTATCTTTCATTGAAGCAACCAATTGACTTAGGGCCATTAGCGGATTTGCTATCGCACCACCATGAAGACCAGAATGTTGATCAGTCATAGGACCAATAATCTTTATTTCCGCACCTACTAATCCTTTTAGACCAGTTACCAAGTTCGGTTCATCTGCGGTCCACTGCAATCCATCTGAAGAAAAAATCATATCACAAGAT
>Ga0206679_10001959_pt1 | contig 16724 bp, 11 predicted proteins | sample M110012015metaG_FD_155464 | JGI IMG/M metagenome (GOLD analysis project Ga0206679, IMG submission 155464) | Ammonia-oxidizing marine archaeal communities from Monterey Bay, California, United States - M1 100m 12015 | ecosystem: Environmental > Aquatic > Marine > Intertidal zone | place: USA... | reverse complement strand
AACGTACACCTATTTTGTCAAAGGTAGATGAACCAGATCCGCCTTGAAAGTATTGATAGGTAGCAATCAGGGTATCTGAAGGATGGTGGGCAATGGAGGGTACATCTGCAGAATCGAGGAAAACAATTTGATTATTAAATGTAGTTCCGTCCGTACTGCTGTACATATAAATGGTGTTGTCTATCTGAGTAAAGACAGTTGTCATTGCGATGACCACTGCAGTAATAGATAGCAGTACTTTTTTCATAAGAAATATTTTTTTTACTTATTGAATAGTTAGGACGTTGTAAGATACAAAAATTAGGGGTTTAGCTCCTTTACGTTTTTTAAATTAACCCCCTGCATTTTAGATTAAAAATTAATCAAACAAAAAGACGATAATCTAATCATAGTGCCTATATTTGTATTCCAACGATTTGCAATACTTTTTTTTAATACCAATTAAACAGCTTTTAATGTCTGTATTGCGATCAATTGTCCATATGGATTTGGACACCTTTTTTGTCTCATGTGAACGGCTTCTTGATAGCCGTTTAAACAATAAGCCTATCCTAATTGGAGGAACAAGCGATCGGGGAGTGGTCGCTTCTTGCAGCTACGAGGCTAGAGCGTTTGGAATTCATTCTGCGATGCCTATGCGAATGGCACAGAAAAGGTGTCCCGAGGCTATTGTTATAAAAGGCAATTCTGCTACTTACAGTAAGTATTCTCGTCTGGTCACAGAAATTATAAAGGAAGCGTCACCACTTTATGAAAAATCTTCTATAGATGAGTTTTACATTGATTTTACTGGAATGGATCGTTTTCATGGGGTGCTCAAATATAGCTCTGAGCTTCGCGAGCGTATCATTAAGGAAACAGGTTTACCCATCTCATTTGGTTTATCCCCCAATAAAACGGTGTCTAAAATTGCGACAGGTGAAGCTAAGCCCAATAATCAGATTGAAATCACAAATGGTCATGAAAAATCTTTTTTAGCGCCCTTATCTGTTCGTAAAATCCCAATGGTGGGTCTAAAGACTTATCAGAGCCTATGCAGTTTAGGAATTCGTAAAATTGAACCTTTGCAAAAGATGCCAGTTGAGCTCATGGAGCGTGCTATGGGGCAAAATGGTATTGGTATATGGAAGAAAGCCAATGGTATTGACAGTTCGCCTGTTATTCAACATAATGAACGCAAGTCAATCTCCACAGAGCGTACGTTTAATCAAGATACTATTGATGTTGTAAAGCTAAAGGGGATTCTTTCCGCAATGGCTGAGAATTTAGCTTTTCAATTGAGGAGAGGTGCGCGTCTGACGGGGTGTGTCACAGTAAAAATAAGATATTCAGATTTTCAGACACAAACACTTCAGAAGAAGATTCCTTACACTGCAGCTGATCACGAGCTGATTCCTATGGTTATGGAGCTTTTTCAAAGGGCGTTTAATCGTAGATTGCTTGTGCGTTTGATAGGTGTCCGTTACAGCGCTTTGGTATCGGGGAATCATCAGCTGGATTTGTTTGGTGATGAAACCGACTATGCATCTCTATACAAAGCAATGGATCAAATCAGAATCAGGTATGGCGACCGTGCTGTGATTAAAGCCATTGGGTTACAAGCTAAAACGATTGGGGGTTGGAATCCATTTAATGGTGAGCCTCCGGCTTTATTGGCAAATAGACGGTCTTAATTCATTTCACAAATCAATGAAGCTTCATTCGTGCTATAGCCTAAAATACGGAATACTTAGCCCTGAAAAGCTTGTGGAATGGGGCGTAGAAGCCTTTTATAGCTCGCTTTTCCTGGCAGATATAAATTCTACGGGTGCTGTATTGTCTTTTGTTCAGGAGGCTCAAAAAAAAGGAATAAAGCCAATAGTAGGTGTGGAGCTTCGTAATGATATGGAGATCAAAGCCACACTTATTGCAAGAAACAATAGAGGTCTGCATGAAATCAATAGCTTTCTTTCTAGGTATTTACATCAAAAAAAAGACTTTCCCGATCAAATACCACATCTAAGTAATTGTTATGTTTCTTATCCATTTCCTGGTCCAGAACACGAATTAAATGAAAATGAATACATTGATATTCAGACAGATAAAATAAATAACTTAAAGTTAAGAAATAATAAAAATAGAAATAAAATTATTGTGCTTCAGGGCATGACCTTTAGAAATAAAGCAGATCACAACACACATCGATTACTAAGATCTATTCATTACAATACCTTGCTTTCTCTTCTTGAACCCTCACAGCAAACTCAAGAGCTAGAGCTTTTGAAATCTAAAGGAGAATTAGAAAATGAATTTAATGAGTTTGCTGATTGTTTGAACAGGACCTTTTCGTTATTCGATTCCTGCTTTGTTGCTTTTGACTTTAATGAGAATGTTATTCCTCAAAACCCAGCCACGTTTACAGGGAGTATTTCAGGGGATGAAATGCTATTGCGTAAGCTTTGTCTTGAGGGTTTGCCGCATCGCTATAACACGCTTAATGATGAAATTGTTGAGCGTATTGAAAAGGAGATAGAGGTGATTGCTCAAAAGCAATACCTGTCTTACTTTTTAATCACCTGGGACTTTACTTCTTATGCACGTGCTAAGGGGTGCTTTTACGTAGGAAGAGGAAGCGGAGCCAATAGCATTGTGGCTTATTTGCTTCGCATTACCAATGTAGACCCTCTTCAGCTTGATTTGTACTTTGAACGCTTTATCAATTTAGAGCGCAGTACTCCTCCTGATTTTGATATCGATTTCTCTTGGCAGGATCGGGATGAGATCATTCATTATATTTTTGAACGCTATCCTACAGCGACACTACTTTGTACTTACAACACATTCCAGTATCGAGCAACCATTCGTGAATTGGGAAAAGTGTTTGGTTTGCCTAAAGGAGAGATTGATAAACTTGTGCAGAAGGATACACAGCTAAAAGATGAGCTATCAAGACTTATTATGAGGTATGCTAAGCGTATTCAAGGGTTGCCATCTTATTTGAGTGTACATTCTGGGGGTATTGTAATTAGCGAAAAACCAATCACTTGGTTCTCTGCAACTTTTCTTCCTCCAAAGGGTTTTCCAACGACTCAGTTCTCGATGCTTGAAGCAGAAGATGTGGGGCTTTTTAAGTTTGATGTGCTGAGCCAGCGAGGTCTAGCTAAAATACAGGATTGTATTCATTTGGTCAATCAAAATCAGCCACAGAACCCTCCTCATGACATTAATGATATTGATTTTTTTAAGCAGGACAAAAAAATTGAAAAGCTATTACTTGAAGCCAAGGCAATAGGTTGCTTTTATGTCGAATCTCCTGCGATGCGCATGTTGATGACAAAGCTAAAGGTGAAAACATATTTAGAGCTTGTTGCAGCTAGCTCTGTAATTCGACCAGGGGTATCTCAGTCAGGCATGATGCGAACCTATATTCACCGTCACCGTCACCCTGAGCAACGAGCTAAAGCTCATCCTTTATTGCTCAAAATCATGCCCGATACTTATGGTGTAATGGTCTATCAAGAGGATGTAATCAAGGTCGCGCATTATTTCGCAGGTTTAAGTCTTTCCGAGGCGGATATATTGAGAAGAGGAATGTCCGGAAAATACCGTTCTCGTTCCGAATTCTTATTGGTTAAAGAAAAGTTTTTCACCAATTGTAAAAAACGAAAACACGAGAAAGCTCTTGCTGAACAGGTTTGGAATCAAATAGAAAGTTTTGCGGGTTACGCTTTTGCTAAAGGGCACTCAGCTTCATATGCGGTAGAAAGCTATCAGAGCTTATATTTAAAAGCTTATTATCCTTTAGAGTACATGACTGCTGGAATCAACAACTTCGGTGGGTATTATCGAACAGAGTTTTATATTCAAGAGGCGAGGAGGATGGGTGCGATTGTTGAAGCTCCTTGTATAAATAAGGGGGGCTATGAATCAGTAATTAATGGCGAAAAGCTCATTCTTGGATTTAATCTGGTACGTGGTATTGAGCATAAGACCATTAATGGTTTACTTAAAATTAGAAAGACACATGGACACTTTAAAACTTTTAATGACTTCATTGAAAACACTATGGTTCCTTTTGAGCAACTTATTTTGTTGATTCGGGTTAATGCATTTAGAGAAATTGATTCTGATCGTAAGAATTTACTTTGGAGGGCTCATTTTTTTTACAGACAAAAGACATCAACTAGTCAGCAAATGCTTCCCTTAGATCAAATTCGAAGTAAAGAGCTACAATTACCGGCTCTTCAGGAGCAATCACTGGAGCAGGATTTTGAATTTTTTGAGCTGATGGGGTTCCCCTTATGCAGTCCTTTTCAATTACTTCAAGAGGACATTCCCAGGCATCATACAGCAGCTGATGTTCCCGAGTTGATTAATAAAATAATGTGCACCTATGGTTATTTGGTGTCACTCAAGAATTCTAAGTCTGCTTCGGGTCAGGCCATTGCATTTGGAATGTTTTATGATATAAATGGTGAAATTATAGATACAGTTCATTTTACAAGCTCTTTAAAACGTTACCCATTTTCAGGAAGCGGTGTTTACTGTCTAAAAGGACGAGTAGTAGAAGAATTTGATTTTTATTGCCTGGAGGTATTATTTATGAAGAAACAGGCTTATGTTGCTGATCCAAGGTTCTCCGACTAAATTTTATTAATCTAGCTTCTGATCAACTAGATATAAAAAAGAGGCGACTGCAGCAGCACCGAGCTCCAGCTCTCTTTTATTTACATTTTCGAATACATCATTAGGGGAGTGGTGCATGTCAAAATAGCGTTGAGAATCTGGAACAAATCCAAACAAGGCAATTTTGGGATACTCCTTTTTTAAAGGTCCAATATCCACACCCCCATATCCCTTTTCGAATACATGCAGGTCATAATCATTAAACAGGTAGGCTTGTGACTTGAGCCAATCTACATGATCTTCGCTTCCGTCACAGGTGAAGCCTCTTGGAGCAAACCCACCACGGTCACTTTCAATGGCTGCGATATGTTTTTCACCTTTTTCCTTAACCCATTTGGCATATGTTTTTCCTCCCATATTACCATTTTCTTCATTCATGAAAAATACAACTCTGAGGGTGTGTTTTGGCATGTAATTCATTGTTTTTAATATTCTCAAAGCTTCGAGGCAATGAATTACTCCAGCGCCGTCATCATGGGCTCCTTCCCCTGTGTCCCAAGAGTCTAGGTGTCCACCAATTGAAATGATTTTCTTTCGTTTGGATGTGCCAGGAATTTCCCCAATGACATTATATGATGTTTTGTCTTTTAGCTTTTTACAATCCATTTCAAGAATGAACTCAAGTTTTTCTTCTGGATTAGACTTTATATAGTCGACAACAAGCTCTGCATCGGCAGTTGAAATAGCTGCTGCCGGAATTTGATCGACATCTTTTTCATATCTCATGGAGCCCGTATGTGGATGAGGATCGATAGAAAGACCAAGAGATCTAATAATGACCGCGAGCGCTCCTTTTTTAGCACCTTCAGATGCACTATTTCCTCTCAGTGGATAACATCCGCCATAAGCTTTAAAAGTTTGAATCTGTTTTTCATCCATAGGCTGATTGACAAAAACAATTTTGTCTTTTATGTTGTCAATAGAGCTGTTTTTAAGCTCTTCAAGAGAATTGAGAACCACTAGCTCTCCTCGCAATATACCATTGGTTCCCACTGAACCTCCTAGAGCAAGTCCATTCAGCTTAATTATATCTCCATTTTCATTTCGAATCCAAAATGCTTCTTTGGTTCCTCGTTCCCAATGGGGAACGGTGATTTCTTGTAATGATACCTTAAATCCATATTCGGTCATTATTTTTTTTCCCCATTCAACGGCCATTTGAGCTTCCGTCGATCCAGTTATACGTGCACCTATCTCTTTGCACAAATACCTTAAGTTATCGTATGCTTCTCCCTCAGAAAGGGCCATGTCGTATATTTTACGAATGACTAATGTATCTGTACTTAGATATTCTCTAGAAACCTCAGTGTTTTGCGAAAAAAGAATATTGTTGGTTAAGGATGAGAATAAAATAGCGATTAGTAGGAGGATCTGTTTCATAAATTCAAATTCGAAATAAAATTACGGAATATTCTTTCTTGACCTTTTAAAACAACAATAATCATTTGTAAAAATTATCTCTATATCACTACTTTCTTTAGATGTTTTTAGTCATTCTTTGCTATCTTTGAACTCCAAAAAAATATTCATGTCATTAAAGTGTGGTATTGTAGGATTGCCTAATGTTGGAAAGTCTACTCTGTTTAATTGTTTGTCTAATGCGAAAGCACAATCTGCAAATTTCCCTTTTTGTACCATTGAACCTAATATTGGTACGATATCTGTTCCTGATTCAAGGCTTGAAAACCTTGAGGGGTTGGTGAATCCAGAACGAGTTATTCCAACTACAATGGAAATTTTGGATATAGCTGGATTGGTTAAAGGTGCTTCAAAAGGAGAGGGGTTGGGAAATAAATTTTTAGCTAATATTCGTGAAACTGATGCCATACTTCATGTACTCAGGTGTTTTGACGATGGAAATATTGTCCATGTGGATGGCTCTATTGACCCAGTTCGTGATAAGGAGATTATTGATATTGAGCTACAGCTTAAGGATTTGGAATCTATCGAGAAAAAAATTAGTTCAATTTCAAGAATTATTAAATCCGGCGATAAAGAAGCTATTAAGGAAAATGAGCTGGCACAAAAGATAAAAGATGCACTTGAGCAAAGCTTGTCTGTGAGAACCATTGAATTTTCAGATGAGGAAAAGGAGATTGTACATCAATTTAATCTTATAACCTCAAAGCCAGTGATGTATGTATGTAATGTTGATGAAGCATCTGTCATTAATGGCAATCAATACGTTGATCAGGTTAAGGCTGCTGTTGCAAGTGAAAGTGCAGAAGTTCTCGTGATTGGTGCAAAAATCGAAGCTGACATCACTGAGCTAGATACTTATGATGAAAGACAAATGTTTTTGGATGAGCTAAACCTTGAAGAGCCAGGTGTGAATCGTCTCATTCTTTCTGCTTATAGCCTTCTTAATCTCCAGACCTATTTTACGGCAGGAGAAAAAGAGGTAAGAGCGTGGACAATCAAAAAAGGAATGACTGCTCCTCAAGCAGCAGGTGTCATTCATACTGATTTTGAGAAAGGTTTTATACGGGCTGAAGTAATGAAATACAATGATTTTTCTAGCTTGAAAACCGAGCAGGCGGTAAAGGACGCTGGAAAATTCAAGGTAGAAGGAAAGGAATATGTGGTGCAAGATGGTGACATTATGCATTTTAGATTTAATGTTTGATATAATAGGAATATAGTTATGATTAAAGCAAATGACCCCAGTTTAGTTTCTTGGGTAGAAGTAAGTAAAGGTTCTGATTTTCCAATACAGAATTTACCATTGGGAACTTTTAAAACCGAACAGTTAAACCCTAGAGTAGGAATGCGAATAGGAGATTTTGTAATAGATATGAAATCTCTTCATGTGCTGGGTTATTTGGATAACTTACCTTTTTCAGCTGCCGCATTTGATTCAGATTCATTGAATCTTTTAATGGAAAAAGGAAAGCTTGCCTGTAGAAGGTTAAGAAACCGAATTTCCGATTTAATGGAAAAGGATAATACGGAGCTTCAAAATAATGATCACCATGTAAATCAGGTGTTGATACCTATTGAACAAGCTGAAATGTTAATGCCTGTGGAAATTGGAGATTATACTGATTTTTATTCAAGTAAGGAGCATGCGACAAATGTAGGTACAATGTTTAGAGATCCAAATAATGCCCTTCTGCCAAATTGGTTGTGGATTCCTGTTGGATACCATGGACGTTCATCTTCTGTGATTATATCCGATCAAAATATTCACAGACCAAAAGGACAAACTAAGCCTAATGAAAATGAGCCGCCTGTATTTGGTCCTTCACGTATGATTGATTTTGAGCTCGAAATGGCCTTTATCACTTTTGATGGAAAACCGTTGGGAGATTCAATTACTACTGCAGAAGCCGAAGATTATATTTTTGGGATGGTACTTTTTAATGATTGGTCAGCACGGGATATTCAGAAATGGGAATATGTTCCATTAGGACCATTCTTGGCAAAGAATTTTGCTTCTTCTATTTCGGCGTGGATCGTTAGCCTCGACGCGCTTATTCCTTTTCAGGTGAATACACCAGAACAAGATCCGGAGGTGTTGTCTTATCTCAAATATGAAGGAAAAAAATCATATGATATTCATCTACAGGTAGCGATTACTCCTGAAAATGCTGAAGAGAAAGTAGTCTGTGATTCCAATTTTAAATACATGTATTGGAATATGGCACAGCAGTTGGCTCATCATACAGTCAATGGTTGTAATATTCGTGGTGGCGATTTATTAGGTTCAGGTACCATTTCAGGTCCAACGCCTGATTCTTACGGTTCTATGTTAGAGTTGGCTTGGAAAGGAACAAAACCAGTTCAAATGCCGGATGGTACGGAGCGAAAGTTTATCTTAGATGGAGATACGGTGACCATGAGAGGATATTGTGAGAACGATCAGGTTCGAATTGGATTTGGTGAAGTAAGAACAAAATTATTGCCAACAAAATAGATGCAAGATCAGAAATCTTCTGTAGCGATTAACTTAGAGCAGGAGCGAAAAGAAATTCTTAACGCTTACAGAGGATTGATGCGTGCCCTAAAGAACAGGGACAAAAAGGAAACCAAGCTCATTCGAAAAGCGTTTGATGTGGCTTTAGATGCTCATAAGGAAATGAGAAGAAAGTCCGGTGAGCCATATATTTATCATCCCATTGCAGTAGCAAGAATTTGTGCCGATGAGATGACCTTGGGGCCAACATCGGTAATCTGTGCTTTGCTACATGATACAGTAGAAGATACGCATATCACGCTTTCAGATATTGAAGATTTATTTGGCAAAGAGGTTCGCCTAATTATAGATGGGCTGACTAAGATACCTGAGGTCTTTGATGACAATGCCTCAATTCAGGCTGAAAATTTCAGGAAAATGATTTTGACCATTTCAGATGATTTTAGGGTGGTCCTAATTAAATTGGCTGACAGATTGCATAATATGCGAACTTTAGATAGCATGCGTGCCGATAAACAGCTGAAAATTGCTTCAGAAACTAAGTTTTTGTACGCCCCATTAGCTCATCGATTTGGATTGTATTCTGTTAAGTCAGAGCTGGAGGATTTGTCTATGAAATACTGTGAGTCTGAGATTTACGAAGAAATTCGATCTAAGCTAAAGGAAACCCAAGAAAGCAGGGCAAGATTCATACGTAAATTTATTGCTCCGGTTAAGGAGCACTTGGCACATGAGGGGTATATTTTTAATATCAAGGCCAGAACAAAATCGATTTCGTCGATATGGAAAAAAATGAATTCTAAGGACGTTTCTTTTGAAGAAGTTTTTGATCTTTTTGCTATTCGAATTATTTTAGATACACCGGTTGAACTTGAAAAGCCTGATTGCTGGAGGGTCTATAGTATCGTTACAGATTATTATCAACCAAGTCCAGAGCGATTAAGAGACTGGATATCTACTCCTAGGGCAAATGGATATGAGTCACTGCACACAACTGTGATGTCACCCCAAGGGAAATGGGTGGAGGTTCAGATTCGTTCGCAACGCATGAATGAAATTGCGGAAAAAGGTCTGGCTGCTCATTACAAATACAAGGAATCAAAAGGTGATGACAATAAGTTCGACCGATGGATTACAGAGATTAGAGAATTGTTAGAATCGTCAAATACGGATGCCTTAGATTTTGTCAATGACTTTAAGCTAAATCTGTTTAATGATGAGATTTATGTTTTTACGCCGAAAGGTGAACTCAGGGTCTTACCAACAGGGTCAACTATTCTGGACTTTGCATACGATATACATACTGACATTGGTGATACCTGTATTGGAGCGAAGGTAAACAATCGACTCATGCCATTATCCTATGAGCTTCGAAACGGAGACCAGCTAGACATTATTACTTCTTCAAAACAGCACCCAAAGGATGAGTGGTTAAGGTTTGTTGTTACGGCAAGGGCTAAAACGAAAATCAAATCTTCTCTTAACGAAGAAAGGAATCGTATAGCGGCCGATGGAAAAGAAATTCTGGAACGAAAGCTGAAGCAATTCAATCTCAATATGAATTCTGAGAACATCATGTTTTTGGAAAAACATTTTGGTGTTCCGAATATTACAGAGCTTTATTTCAGAATAGCCAAGGGTAAAATTGATTTGGCAAAAATCAGAGAAATGGAGCAGGTAAGCGGGATGTTCAAAACCGAGAAGAAGCCTCCTAGAAAGAAAAGAAAGACTATACAGGAATACGAGTCAGAATTTGTGTCTTTGGATTCAAAGAAAGATACCCTATTGATTGGTGATGATTTTAAAGGCTTTGATTATCAAATGGCTAAATGTTGCAATCCAATACCGGGAGACAGGGTGTATGGTTTTATTACGGTTTCATCTGGAATCAAGGTTCATCGATTCAATTGTCCCAATTCAGTAAATATGATGTCCAAGATGGCTTACAGATGTATTAAGGCCCGTTGGAAATCTGATAAACTTGTTGAAAGGGTAGCTGCCATAAAGATTATTGGAATTGACCAGTTCGGATTGGTCAATAAGATAACCGAAATTATATCCAATCAAATTAATGTCAATATGAAAAGTATTTCATTTGATACGGACGATGGTGTTTTTGAAGGAAAAATTAAAGTAATGGTTCTTGACACAGAGCATTTGGAGCAATTGACCCGTAAATTTGAAGAGGTAGAAGGAGTCAAAAGGGTAGTGCGCTGGGATGAAGAAGATTCAGAAGAATCTAATCTTCCGTCAGACTAAATTCATCTTCTGGTCTTAAAGCTGGATTCCATTTAAAATTCCGAATCCATCGGTCTTTTTCCTTAATCTGATCCATTGGATAGAATATGCCTACAGGCTCATTGACATAGTTGATACCCACAACTTCTCCGCTATCAAGATACACACTTAGTGTTGAGGAGATTAATTTATTCAAACCCATCCTCTTTATCGTCGATACGCTATCTGTTTTTTCTTCATCTTCAGGAAAATATATACTCACTGCAGACCCATTTACATCTGTTTTATGTAGCTTTCCATCTTTCATAAAGGCCACAATGTTTTTTCCGGATATTTGATTGTAAAGTAGTCCCGAATCTAGCTCCATAATGGCAGATGAATTCCGATAAATATTTATTTTATCTATTAAAGAGTCCTTGGTTATAATGACAATGGAATCTCCCTTTAGCTCACTGTTTTCAGACCATACGATTGGATTGTGATACAGCTTAATTCGGTTCTGCGCTTGAGAAAACCAAAGTGAATCACAAATGGACTGAATCTCTTTGTTATAAATTTTAACCCCGTAATATGCTTGAATATTCTTCTTTTTATCAATAGTGTCATTTTTGATGAATAAGGTATCGCTATGTACAAAAATGGTGTCTTTGTTTTGCACAAGCTTTGCAACTGCACAATCCGTGATATAGGTCAGGTTGAGACTGTCAGAAGAGTAAAGAAAATTTGAATTCAAGACATATTTACTTTTTTCGTTGATTAAATGGACATCTTTTTTCGCAATAATTTGTTCAATCTTTTCGTCATAGCTTATGGTGTCCGCATATAAGATTTGTGTGCTGTCTTGATAGCTCGCATCACCATGAAGGTACCCTTGATTTAATTGAGTATTATACCAACCGTAATTACAGGTCATCATCATGCTGTCTTTAACAATAATTGTTTTTCCATTAAAGACTGTTTTTTGATTTGCGTATTCGTAGGCCAGTGTATCCGTTGTCATGCGAATACCATCATTTGTGTAAACCACACTGTCACTAAAAAAATAGTTCTTAGATTCAGGATAGAAATACCCAATCTTACTAACAATCATTTCGTTGGAACCATTTTTTCTAATGGTTCCATAATTGCGGTAAATAGCTCGTCCTGATGCGGAGATGTATTCAAGGCTATCTGTAGTGAGTCGATAGTCCAGATCTCTTACACGAACTTTTCCCCAAAGCTTAGCTCTTTCACTTTGTCCATTAAACAGAGCTGAGTCACAAAACATGTTTATTTTATCCTTAATAATATGCACCTTACCATATGCATGAACAATTTTACGATTTTCAAAATAGTATGCAGAATCACAATACATTGTATTCCCCTGATACTCGAAATGTACATTTCCTTCTAGCTTTAGAAGGTCACTGCTCTCATAATAATTTGCTTTTTTTGATCCAGGCAGAAGCTTTAACAGGTTATTTTGTGCCAAAAAATTTGACATCAAAAAAAATGCGCTCATGAAAAGCGCAAATTTTATATTAATGTTTTTCGTTTTCATCAAGAATTTGATAGCGTTTGTTTTCTATCAGGTCCAACTGATACAACGCGAATAGGCACATTTAATTGTTTTTCAAGATAATCAACGTAAGATATGAAGGTGTCAGGAGCATCTTCAAGTTTTTCAAGCTGAGTTAAATCTTGCTTCCATCCAGGAACACTTTCATATACAGGAGTAATGTCATGGTCGTTTATGTCAAAAGGAAAGTCCGTTACCTTTTCACCATCAATGACGTAATGCGTACATGCTTTTATTTCGTCAAAAATGCTCAGTACATCTCCTTTCATCATGGATAGCTCTGTAATTCCATTAATCATTATAGAATATTTTAGCTGAACTAGGTCAATCCATCCACATCTTCTAGGTCTCCCAGTAGTTGCTCCAAACTCGTGACCTTCTTTTCTCATTAGCTCTCCATCATTATCATGTAATTCAGTAGGGAAGGGGCCGCTACCAACTCGAGTGCAATAGGCTTTGAAAATTCCAATTACATTTCCAATTTTATTTGGCGGAACTCCAAGTCCAGTGCAAGTACCAGCAGTTATTGTATTTGATGATGTTACAAAAGGATAGGTTCCAAAATCGATATCTAGCATAGTACCTTGCGCACCCTCTGCAAGTATCTTTTTCCCTTCATTTAAGGCATTGTTGATGTAGATTTCACTATCAACAAACTGTAGTCTTTTCATTGTTTCTACTCCTTCAAACCAATTCTCTTCTAGCTCTTTAAGCTCGTATTTAAAATCCTCATAATGATTTAAAATACTGATGTGCTTTGCAACTAAGGCTTTGTATTTCTTTTCAAAATTAGGAGAAAGGATGTCTCCAACTCTCAATCCGTTTCTACCTGTTTTGTCCATGTAGGTTGGGCCAATTCCTTTTAAAGTAGAACCAATTTTGTTTTTCCCTTTCGACATTTCAGAAGCTGCATCTAGCAGCTTGTGAGTAGGAAGGATTAGATGTGCCTTTTTTGAAATAAGCAGTCTTTTCTCGTGATCTATATTAAATGGTTTCAATTGATCGAGTTCTCCCTTAAAAATAATCGGATCAATGACAACACCGTTTCCAACAAGGTTCATTACGTTTGAATGAAAAATGCCTGAAGGAATTGTGTGTAATACATGCTTAATGCCTTCAAATTCAAGTGTGTGACCTGCATTAGGACCTCCTTGAAATCTCGCAATTACATCATACTTTGGGGTCAGCACATCAACAATTTTTCCTTTTCCTTCATCTCCCCATTGAAGGCCTAATAATACATCTACTTTCATGAATTTAATTGAATTGATTTAATGCGGCTTCATTTGAATCATGAATTGAAAATACTTCATTCATTTTTGTGATTTCAAAAAGCTGATTAATCATTTTATTTGGATTTGAAATTAAGAGGTCACCATGATTGATTCTACATTTGGTCATTGTTTTGACAAATACAGAGATTCCACTTGAATTAATATGAGCAAGATCTGTTAAATCAAAAATAACTTTCCAGCTACTAAGCTGGTCAATATGACTTAACAAACCTTCAATGTCTCCGTCAGAAAGAATTTTACCGCTGAGCTTTACAATGCTGCAGTCGCCCTCAATTACCGTTGAAAATGTCAAATTCATTTCTGTTCAATTTGTTTTTTAGAACCATAAAAATAAAGAGAATGATGCTGAATTTCAACATTAAATAGCTCTTCAATTGTGGATTTGATTTGCTGTATCCTTGGATCGCAAAATTCGATTACTTCTCCTGTGTCAGTACAAATGACGTGATCATGCTGCTTGGAACCATGTGATTTTTCAAACTGTGCAATATTCCCTCCAAACTGATGTTTTCTAACCAGGTTGCATGCCATTAGCAATTCAATGGTATTGTATAGGGTAGCACGAGAAACGCGATAATTATGGTTTTTCATTTTGATGTAGAGCGATTCCACATCAAAATGTCCTTTGTAGCTATATATTTCTCCCAATATCGCAAATCTTTCCGGAGTCTTTCGATGTCCATTTTTCTCGAGATATGCAGAGAATATACTCTTAACGGTTTCTTGTAAGTTTATTTCATTCATGATGAAGTCACAAATTTACATATTTATTCACTTCATAATTACCAATTATTGTTGGGATGTCATCTATTTTCCAACAATGAAGTTTTTTGAATAAAAAAAAGGGGACGAATCCCCTTTTAATTTTTATAAATAAATAAGTTATTTCTTCTTATCCATTTTTTCTTTCAATTCAGCTAATGCATCAAGATCACCTAGTGTAGATTTTTCTGCAGAACTGTTAATTGATTTTAGCTTGTTTTTCGAAGAGCTTGATTTCTTAGGCGCTTTTGTAGTTCCTTCGTACTCTTCATGAGTTCTGATATGCGATACAACAATTTTTCTTGCATCTTTATTAAACTCAATTACTTGAAAATCAAGGGCGTCTTCAACTGTAGCGTTTACACCGTCAGCCTTTTTCAAATGTTTGGCTGGACAGATGGCTTCAAGTCCATAAGGTAAAGATACAATACCTGATTTATCCTTCATCTCGATAATTGTACCTGGATGAACGCTTCCTTCAGTGAAAGTAGATTCGAATACTTCCCATGGGTTTTCTTCAATTTGTTTGTGACCCAAAGAAATTCTTCTGTTTTCTCTATCGATTTCTAGAACAATTACTTCAAGTTCCTCATCAGCTTTACAGAACTCAGAAGGATGCTTGATTTTCTTTTGCCAAGAAAGATCAGAGATGTGAATTAATCCATCAACTCCTTCTTCAAGCTCAACAAATACTCCAAAATTGGTAAAGTTTCGAACTTTTGCAGCATGTTTTGTATTCACTGCATATTTTGTTTCAATATCACTCCATGGATCTGGCATCAATTGCTTGATTCCAAGAGACATTTTTCTTTCTTCTCTATCTAATGTAAGAACTACTGCTTCAACTGAGTCTCCAATCTTCATGAAGTCTTGGGCGGATCTCAAGTGCTGAGACCAGCTCATTTCAGAAACGTGAATCAATCCTTCAACACCTGCAGCGATTTCAATAAATGCACCGTAATCAGCCATAACAACAACTTTTCCAGTAACCTTATCACCAACTTCCATCTTAGCGTCAAGTGCATCCCATGGATGTGGCTGTAATTGCTTTAATCCAAGTGCGATTCTTTTCTTTTCATCATCAAAATCAAGAATTACAACATTGATTTTAGAATCTAATTCAAGAAGCTCTTCTGGGTGAGTAACTCTTCCCCATGAAAGATCTGTAATGTGAATTAAACCATCAACACCACCTAGATCAATAAATACTCCATAAGATGTTATGTTCTTAACAATACCTTCAAGAACCTGCCCTTTCTCAAGGCCAGAGATAATTTGTTTTTTCTGCTCTTCAAGCTCCGCTTCAATTAGAGCTTTATGAGAAACAACAACATTTCTGAATTCTTCATTTATTTTTACCACTTTGAATTCCATGTTCTTTCCAACATAGATATCATAGTCGCGAATTGGTTTCACATCAATCTGTGAACCAGGAAGGAATGCTTCGATACCAAAGACATCCACAATCAAACCACCTTTTGTTCGGCATTTAACGTGACCTGTAATGATTTCTCCCGTTTTCAACACTTCATTAACTCGAATCCACGCACTGTGCATTCTAGCGGTTTTGTGAGAAACGATAAGCTGTCCTGTTTTATCTTCAGTACATTCTACGTATACATCAACAGTATCACCAATTTTCAAATCAGGATTATACCTAAATTCATTGGCAGCAATTACACCTTCGGATTTGTATCCGATATTGATGATAATTTCTTTTTTTGTGATGTGTACAACTTTACCTTGAATGACCTCTTTTTCATTGATAGAAGTGAGGGTTTTTGCGTAGACGTCAGACATTTCTGATCTTTCTACCTGAGTGTATCCATCTAATTGTAAGGATTCCCAGTCAAAATCTGCAGTTCCCTGCATTACTTTTTCTTTTGCCATTTGGCTTAAACTTTGTATTTCAAGACTCCTTATTCTTGAAAGGGTTAAACTTCAGTCACTTATAAAGGAGTGTGACTCTTTTTGAGGGTGCAAATTTACAGTTTTCTTTTGAATATCAAAGCATTCAATAGAAAATTTATACGTGCTTCGTAAAATTCTTGCAAATTAATTATCGCTTGGATTATTGGGGAATTTAGATATCATTTTAAATTTTCCTTTTTGTCTTTCTAAAGCTGTCTTCCAAAGGTCTTTCATTTCAGTATCTAGGATTAGCGATTTGTCAATGTTATTCACTGTAATCCAAGTCTTTTCTTCAAGCTCTTGATCAAGTTGTTTGTCATCCCATCCAGAATAACCAATAAAGAATCGAATTTGATTGTTTAGCTCAGGTTTGTTTTCT
>Ga0206679_10001958_pt1 | contig 16725 bp, 15 predicted proteins | sample M110012015metaG_FD_155464 | JGI IMG/M metagenome (GOLD analysis project Ga0206679, IMG submission 155464) | Ammonia-oxidizing marine archaeal communities from Monterey Bay, California, United States - M1 100m 12015 | ecosystem: Environmental > Aquatic > Marine > Intertidal zone | place: USA... | reverse complement strand
AGGGCCCTTTCTGATTGTTTAATTTTAGATATATAGGTTAAGTATGATTGAACTTTATGATTATGAATTATCTGGAAATTGTTATAAGATACGCTTAATGTTATCATTTCTAAATCTTGAATATAATTCAAATAACATTGAATTTTATCCGAGTGAAGAGCATAAATCTGACAATTTTATTAAGATAAATCCACTTGGTCAAATCCCTGTCATCTCTGATAATGGCTTTGTCTTAAGAGACGCGCAGGCAATATTAATTTATCTTTCTACGAAATATGACAAAACTAAGAAGTGGTATCCTATAAACAATCCGGAGAAAATCGGATCGATATCTCAATGGTTAGCTTTTGCGGACTCTATAACTGGAAGTGCTTCAGCGGCGCGGTTACATGATACTTTTTTTTACACCAATTTTGACGTCGAGCAATGTAGAGCTGCTGCGCATTCGCTATTTAGGATTTTGGATGAACATCTATATTTTCAAGAAGAACTTGGTTTTGACTGGATTTGTGATGGCGCAGAGCCGACGATTGCGGATATAGCATGCTTTCCTTACATCGTCCTTTCTGAAGATGGTGGCGTTCCACGAATATCTTATCCTGCGATTAGACGATGGATAGATAGATTCAAGAGAATTGATCGATTTATTGTCATGCCAGGAATTTTTCCAGCAGGCCCACTGTAATCTTTTTAAAGTCATGGAAGTCAGTAAAGTGAAAAATTAAATGTTTGATAAGTTCATTTTAATATCGCTTATTACTACTCAAAAGTACAAAATCATATTTAGTTTCATATGAAAATTTAATAACATTGACTCATGAAAATTCTTATGCTCTGTATACAGTATACAAAGAAGCTATAATGGCCGTAATTTTACTAATGGTGGATTTAATGAAATTTCGTAACATCTATGTTGACAGTATCAATTATAAATTTACGATATTTGTATGAATTTGCCGAAATTCTTGCAAGGAAAGGGTATTGACATCGACAAATTCATTCGTATACGAATGAAAAATGAATTAGATAATATTTAAAATAGCAGTATAAAATTATATTTTTGGGGTGAGCAATTAATATTAATAATTTAGGGAGAGAAAAATGAAAACTTTTTTATCAAAAGTAAAAACGTCACTTTATGTTGGCGGATTAGCGATAGGGCTTAGTTTTGGCATTAATTCTGCCAACGCGGGGGAAATCTTAATAGGCATCCCAGCCGCTCAGTCTGGGCCGGTTGGAGTGGCAGATCATACTGACTTCACCAATGGAGCTTTAATGGCTATTGAAGAAATTAATGCAGCTGGAGGTGTAAATGGTCATACTATTGCCAGCAAAATAATTGACCTGAACATGTTGACCCCTGAGGGCAACGTTGCTGGTATTTTGAATTTGGTTGAGAGTGGGGTACACGCTATTGCTTCTGCATTCACGATTATACCTCAGCCAGCAATGGACGCTGCTGCTCCGAGCAGAGTACCTTATGTGCATGGTAATACTTCATCTGTAAATGTTGAATTGTATCAGGGAAATCCTGAAAAATATAAAAACATTTTACAGTTGGATGTTGCTGAAGTTTGGTATGGAACTGGATTTGTTCGGTTTCTTTCGGATTTAAAAGCGTCAGGACAATGGGTCCCTAAAAATAATAAGGTCCATATTGTGCAAGGACAAATATCCTATACGCAAAATATCAGCAAAGCTACTCAGAAAAAAATAGCAGAAACAAATGGTGAGTGGGAAGTCGCCGCAATTACGGACATACAGTTTCCTGTGCAAGATTGGGCTCCTGTAATTCGAGCGCTTCAAGATACAGACGCAGCGGCAATTATGATTGATCACTGGATTGCCGCAGAGCTTGCTGCATTTGCCCAGCAATATGCATATGATCCTGTGCCCGGCGCTCTAGTTTACCTTCAATATGGTCCATCTCAACCAGAGTTTCTTGATTTAGCAGCAGGTGCTGGCGAGGGTATGGTTTGGGGTACTGTTTATGGTGTATATGCAGATGAAAAGGGTGCTGAGTTTAGGGCAAAATATCGCGCTAAATATCCTGGAACCATGGGCATGGTCTACACAGGTGGTGGTTATGACGCGGTTTATCTACTTGCAGAAGCTTGGGAGAAAACTGGTGATCATACAAACTTTGATGCTGTTGGAGAAGCAATTAGAGGTGGAACTTTCCGCGGTGTTAATGGTACATATAAATTTAGAAGTGAAACAAATAGTGGTACCAGCTATCCGAATATGACAGATGATCCAGAAGGTGGACAAGCACACCTGTTCTTCCAAGTTCAAGATGGCGAACATAGAATTATTGCACCTACACCTTATAGTGAAGTTCCTTTCAGGCTTGCTCCTTGGATGTAAGTTAAGGAGTGAGTGCATCTTCTAAACTCTTCGGATGTAAAGATGTTAGCCTGTCGCTTGGCGGCAGGCGCATCCTTACAGATGTTTCAATCAATGTTAATCCAGGTGAAATTGTAGGACTTGTTGGTCCAAATGGGGCTGGAAAAACCTCTTTGTTTGAGGTGCTCTGTGGAAGATATATTTCTGAGACAGGTTATGTTAAAATGGGCGAACAGGATATAACCAATATTGCTTTTTTTAATAGAGCGAGACTTGGTCTTGGTCGCACCTATCAAAGCCCGGTTACTCCAGCCTCACTAACAGTAGGAGAAACTTTTAGAGCTACGCGCAAAGCATATAAACCATATCTAAGTGTTCATGATGCAGAATGGTCTGCGAGGCTCACGAACTTAAAGGTTCACTGGGATACACCTGCAGCCAGTCTAGGTGCATTTGACCGTCGTAAATTACTTATATCGTGTTTAATGATGAGAAATCCTAAAGTTATTTTAATGGACGAGCCTGCTTCTGGACTGATTAATGCAGAAATAGATGAATTGGATCTTATTATCCGGCGTCTTGTAGATGAATATGCGACAGGGGTAATTATGATTGAACATCGATTAGAGCTTTTATCTGCTGTGGCTGATCGCGTTGTTGTCTTGGATCTTGGAGAAGTTATTGCTGAGGGTGCGCCGGAAGTCGTCTTTAAAGATCCAAAAGTTCATGCTGCTTATTTTGAAGATAGCCATGCATGATATTCTTAAGATAAGTAAGTTGTCTGCCGGATATGGACCGCTGAGAGTACTACATGAAGTGGATTTGACGGTAAAATCTGGGGAGAGAATTGGTCTTGTTGGTTTGAATGGTCACGGTAAAACCACTTTACTTAGGGCAATAACTCACATGTCTGGATGGCAGCAAGGTTCAATTAAATTTAATGACTTTGAGATTGGTGGCTCTCGATCTGTTGGTGCAGGACGTAGGACTCCTCGTTTAGTTCGATCAGGAATAGCAATAGCTCCGCAAGGTGATGCAATTTTTCCAGGTTTAAGTGTTAGAAAGCACCTTGAGTGTGGGGCTTATACAAAACAAGCATGGAAAGATAAAAAACAACGTATTGAAAGCGTGTTTGATGTATTTCCTCCTTTGCGCGCACTTGAACATTCACTAGTTGGTAAATTATCTGGTGGTGAGCGTCGTATGGTATCGATTGGTCGAATGTTAATGGTTGAGGCGAAGCTATACTTAATTGATGAGCCATCATTAGGCCTTGCACCAAAAATTTCACATGGTGTTATGGAGGCTCTTTGGGCGTTACCAATTACTAATGCGGCAATGATTATTGCCGAACAAAATGTTAACCTTTTGTCGGGTAAAGTTGACAGAATAGTGGGCATGCATGCCGGAAGAATGCGTGGTGAAGTTGGCCATGTGGCTTTGTTATAGGAGAATTTAATTGGATTTAGGCCTTGTTATATATGCATTAAATTTGGCTTCAATTTATGCACTCATGGCGATTGGAATATCTATTCTTTGGTCTAGTGTTGGCATGATTAATATGGCTCATGGTGCCACATTTGCTGTCTCTGGTTACGGTGCATGGCTTATTACTGGGTTCATGAAACCTATTATTATTGCAAGTTTTGGGAAAACAGCTTTAGCAACTTTTATTATGGCCAGTGCCTTGGTTGGCTCGGCGCTAATTACAGGAGCTATTTGTGGTGCGCTTATTTATGTTTTGGCTTTTTTGCCTATCCACGATAAACCTAATTATCCTATTCGTGGTTTGATCATCACTCTCGCAATCAACATTGCGTCCGTACAATCACTCCTTTATATTTTTGGACCGAGAAGTAGAGGATTGCCAAAAATTTTCGGATTTGGACGTTGGGAAATTTGGGGAACTAAAATAAGATTTGATCAAGCGGGCACAATAATTGGTGCTATAATAATTCTAACATTAACATTGGGTTGGTTGAAGTATAGTAGGCGTGGCTTAGAAGTTCGGGCAATGATGCAAAATGCTGAAGGTGCTGCATATTCCGGTATTTCAAGGAAAGTAACAGCTTTGCCTGTTTTAATGTTAACCGGTGCATTAGCAGGAATGTCTGCCGCATTACTATCTCAAACAATATTCGTAAGCCCAACGTCTGGATCAGTGCCGTTGATTATGGGTTTAACAATTGCGCTCTTGGGTGGGTTAGGGTCGGTTCCTGGAGCTGTTATAGGAGCGATTTTGATAGGCTTTCTAGAGGCATTCATTGGTTCGGTTCCATTCTTAGGTCAAAGGTATGTAATGTTTTCAACATTTGCCTTTATTATTGCAGTTCTAATTATCAGGCCACGAGGCATTGGTGGTTTATTAGATGATACGAGAGAGTAAGAATGGCTGAAAAAATTAAATTTTTTTCCGTAGGACGAAGGCATTGGGAGTGGCGTATAAAGCCTTCCAAAAAAGGGAATTGGTCTAGGCTAAGAATGCCATTCACTAAGCGTCATTTGCTTCAGTGGCGGGGTGTTCATAATCCAAAAAATTTGGTTAGAGAGAGAGTGTTAATAGATAAAAAACCACTATGGTGGACGATTAGTTTATTGTTACTCGCTCTTATTACACCATTTCTCTCCAATTCATTGATTTCGGTTGTTTCTATTTTTTGTATGTACGCAGCAATTAATGTACTTTGGACCCTAATTGTTGGAACTGCGGGAATTTTCTCGTTGGCCACATTGGCGGTCGTTGGAATCTCTGGATATTGCGCTGCGGCTGCGAATGTTTATCTGGGAGTGCCCTGGCCATTTATGTTAATAATTGGTCCAATGGTTGGTTTTGTATTTGGCGCGATTTTGGCTGCACCTTCAACGAGGTTAGATGGGTTGTATTATGCTCTTTTGACGATGGGAATTGCCGAAATCTGCCGGGTGTTTGTTTCGCAGTTGAGAGGTCTCACTCAAACTAATGGCGCAATAACGCAGGTAGATAGCTTTATTCCAGAAGATTGGTTTCTACAACGACCTGGATTGCTGCTGGGATTTGCTGGAGCTTTTCTAATTTTATTGGGCGCACTATTAGTTTGGCGTCTAGTTAATTCAGAAAGATTGGGCTTACTTTTGCGAGTAGCTAAAACGTCCAGAGAAGATGAGGCATTTGCTGAGGCAGTTGGTATAGATTTCAGACGAGCGCGCCTTTTTGTATTTGTTTTATCATCGGCTGCACTTGGAGTGATAGGCGCATTTTATGCGATGTATTATAAATCTATCTCTCCATCAGTGTTCTCTTTAGATCAGGTTATGCTTTTATTTGCTATGATGGTTATTGGTGGATTGGGTAGGGCTGAGGGCGCAGTTGTTGGCGCAGCCATTGTAGTTTTAATTGATAAAGGTTTGATAGAATTAGGCCCATTAAGAATAATATTGGTGGCGGTGATCATGCTTATTGTTACAATGGTCACGCATGAAGGTTTAACAGGAGCCCGTGAACAATTTCGGGCATTTCGCAAACGAAAAAGTGGTGAGCGTCGTGCTCGCCGAACTATAAAGGGGGGTGAGGTAATGCCCGAAGAAGCAACTGAAATTCATGACAAGCAGGAAATTTATTATAGACGGTTTAACAAGAGGCTTAGAGATCATTTAAAAACTCTTATTACGCCTGAATTAATCAAAGAACATCAAGAAGCTCCACAAGGTAAGCATTCTGATCAATTATCAAGAGTACTGAATTTTTTTCGACGTGGAGAAATGCCAGATAAATATGTAATAATGCGACTAAAAGAGGGTCAAGATGATTATCGTGTCATGGCTGTGTCTGGTGTTAAGGGGACGCCCCCAAGAGTTGTCGATGATAAGATTTACACACATTTAAACGAAGCGTATCATGCTGTATTTTTGCTTCGCGTTAATGACCTTTTAGAAAGTTAAAAAATGACTGACATTAGACTATTTGGCTATTCAGATCCTCTATCGGCTAAAGCCGGAGACCCCATTGACTTCATGATATCCGCAGAAGGTACAAACACTGCTAGCGCGAAAATCAGTAGATTGGTGCATGGTGATTATAATAAAGAAGGACCAGGTTTTATTGAGGAGAGTATAGAATCCGATGTTCCGATATCAATCGATGTTAAGCGTCAATATACGCAAGGTGGTTCTTTTATACAAATGAACGATAAAGATAATTTATTATCATTAACAAAGTCCTTTAGTTTACATGCTTTTATTTGGCCTACAATGCCAGGGCATCAACGACAAACAATCATCGGTAGATGGTCTGTATCAAGTTTAAAAGGATATGCTTTGGGCATCAATCCAGATGGAAAATTAGAATTTTGGGTTGGTGATGGAACCAAAATTGATAAAGTTACGGCCGAAGTTGCCCTAGTTCCAAAAGTATGGGTTTTTGTTGCTGTTACTTATAACTGCGTTTCTGGGGAAACAACGATAGTTCAAGAAAGTGTGCAAAATAGCTGGAACTCTATTATTGGCCCTGTGACACCTTATAATCATAATAGCGTCGTTACAGAAAATTTAAGGGTCAAACCTGCCACTGACGATATATTATTTCTACTTGCTGGCGCTAATGAGGAAAACAAAGAACGTGGTTCATTTGTTTCAATGTTATATAATGGAAAAATTGATCGCTGTGGTGTGGTGGATCGTATATTGTCGCAAGATGAGTTAAATTTAGTTAAGGGAGGGAACATTCCTGAGAACCCTTTAGCTTATTGGGATACCACGGCTGGTTATACAGACCTTGGTATTGGGTTGGAAGTTGTTGACATGGGACCTAATCATTTATCAGGCTTTGGTGTGAACCGCCCAGTCAGAGGCATGACTGGCTGGAACTGGATGGGACGGGATGATAGCTTTCGATTGAACCCATCTCAATACGGTGGGATATCTTTTCACGATGACGCTATTACAGATTGTAAGTGGGAGAAAACGATCACATGGACACCACCTAAGAATTTGAAAAGTGGGGTTTATGCTTTAAAAATTAGTTCAGGAAAAACAGTAGACAGAATTCCTGTAATAATCCGACCAGATAAGCCAAAAGCAAAAATTGCTGTTCAGATGAGTACATTCACATATTTAGCTTATGCAAATGAAAGGTTATCTTTCGAGGCTCAAATTGCGCAAGCAATTGTGGCGCATACACCGGTCATATCTGAAAAAGATATTGAATATCAGAAATTAGAAGAATTTGGTCTTTCTACTTATGATCACCATTCAGATGGGGCTGGTGTCTGTTTCACGTCTTGGAAACGACCCATTATTAATCTTCGCCCTGGCCACAGGATGGCAGGAATGACTATTCCTTGGGCATTGCCGGCAGATTTATCATTACTTTGGTGGCTTGAAAAAGCGGGTTACGATTATGATCTCATCACAGATCATGACTTGGATAGGGAGGGTGTGTCCTCATTAACTCCATATAAGACAGTTTTGAATGTGACGCACCCAGAGTATTATTCGGAAGGCATGTTGGATGCGACGGAAAATTATTTAACGTCTGGAGGTCGAGTGATGTATCTGGGTGGAAACGGATATTATTGGGTCACCGCCACATGTCCAGATGACCCTTCTTGTATTGAGGTTCGTAAACTAGATGCTGGGTCACGAGCTTGGCAGGCTGAGGCCGGGGAGGGGTACCTCGCATCATCTGGTGAGCGATCAGGTCTTTGGCGATCTAGGGGTAGGGCACCACAGAAGTTAGTTGGTTTAGGATTTTCGACTGAAGGGTTTGATAGCTCTGAGCCATTTGAGCGAATGCCAGATAGTTTTCATAAAAATGTCTCATGGATTTTTGAGGGAATTGGTGATGAAGAATTGATCGGTGATTTTGGTTTAGGTTTAGGTGGGGCTGCCGGAATAGAGTTGGATCGTTATGATTTAACATTGGGCACACCGCCACATACGATGTTAATTGCTGCTAGCCATGGCCATTCAGATAATTATCCATTGGTTTCCGAAGATATAACCTATGCCTTTCCTGGCCGCGGTGGAACACAAGATCCACAAGTACGTGGTGACATGATTTATTTTACTACACCAAATAATGGAGCAGTTTTTTCAGCAGGTTCTATCGCATGGAGCCAAGCCCTTCCAATTAAAGATGGTGACAATAATGTGGGACGTATAATGCGGAATGTCTTGGAAGCATTTTTACTTGATGGATCTTTACCTGGTTCTAAATTTGTTGGTGAGGAGAAGCATTGGAGATAAATGGTTTTGTCCTTTGAATTTGGCAATTTAATTTCAAAAAGCAAAAATGTACGGTATTATAATACCACATTTGTAAATTATTGTTTTTAAACAGTTTTATTAAAATTATTTTGTTGACTTGAATTTTATTTACTTTAAAAGCTCGTGAGGTCGTGATTTTGTATCGGCTGGTACTTTTAGATGGTGAAAAATATGAAAACTTATACAGCAAAACCTGCTGATATTGAAAAAAAGTGGATCCTTATTGACGCTGAAGGTGTCGTATTGGGTCGGCTCGCTTCTTTAGTTGCCATGAGATTGCGTGGTAAACACAAAGCTTCATTCACTCCTCATATGGATATGGGTGATAATGTAATAATAATAAATGCAGAAAAAATACAAATGACAGGTAAGAAGAGAACTGATAAAGTTTATTACTGGCATACCGGTCATCCTGGTGGGATTAAGGAACGTACCGCCGGTGAGATTTTGGAGGGAAAATATCCCGAAAGAGTTTTAACTAAAGCTATTCAAAGGATGTTACCAGGTGGTCCGTTAAGCAGACAACAAATGACGAATTTACGCATTTATGCTGGAACAGAACATGGGCATGAAGCTCAAAACCCAGAAGTAATAGATTTCAAATCTATGAATTCAAAAAATACTAGGAGCGCTTAATTATGAGTGAGGATATTAAATCTTTGGACGACTTGAAATCTGCTGTTTCAGGAGAGGAAGTTCCCGTTGAGGTAGTAGCGGCTCCAAGAGAACCAAAACGTGACAGTCTGGGAAGATCATATGCAACTGGCAAGAGAAAAGATGCTGTTGCAAGGGTATGGATAAAACCAGGTTCAGGTCGAGTTATGATTAATGGTCGTGAAATGAATGTGTACTTTGCGCGTCCAGTTCTCCAAATGGTACTGCGTCAACCTTTTGAAATTGCGAGCGTCACAGGCCAATTTGATGTAATGGCAACTGTAAAAGGCGGCGGGCTTTCTGGGCAAGCTGGAGCTGTGAAACACGGTATATCTAAGGCATTACAATTATATGAACCATCTCTGAGAGGTGTCTTGAAGGCAGCTGGTTTTCTAACACGTGATAGTAGGGTAGTGGAACGTAAAAAATACGGTAAACGTAAAGCGCGTCGTAGCTTTCAGTTCTCTAAGCGATAGGTTACTTCTTAATAAAATCGTTAAAAAACAGGTAGTTAGTAAAATAACTGCCTTTTTTTATGTACTTAAAATATATTTTAAGCATTTCTATTATGTAAAATTTAATTAGCTAAGGTCCTTAGAACTTGTAAACTGGTTTGCTTTTAAATAGACAATCCATGAAAAAATTCCTAAAATTAGTAATATCAGTATTAAAGTCTGATATCCAAAGTGTTTCCAAACCAAAGCACCGAAATATGGAGCTATAGCAGTGCCACTAAGGTAAGCTGATGCCAAATATCCTGATTTTAATCCAAAACTTTCAAAACCAAGTAAGTTCTTCACTATGACGGGTCTTAATACACTAATGGTGCCATAAGTTGCTCCAAAGATTAAAATAAATAAAAATAATAATGTGACAGAAGATCCACTAACAAATAGAATTGCCATTGATATTCCCATTCCTAAAAGCGCAAATAAACTAAATTTATAAGTTGAAAGATACTTTTCCGAAAGTAACATTATCAGTCTTCCAATGACTTGCATTGGACCGATGCAAGACGCTGCTAAGATCGCAATGTTCATAGTATATCCTCGCTCTGATAATATTGATAACAAGTGATTAAGCGATGCTCCATGTACCAAAGCGAATATTGCGAAACAAATAGCCAAATAATAAAATACTGGATTTTTGACCAAGAAATTAGCTTTTGTACGTTGTGTTGACTTTTCTAAGAGTGGCGCTTGATGAGTATCTTTTTTGAGAAGAGTTGCACCAATCCAGAGCATTGGTGCGGCAATGAATATTACTACGAGACCAAATAATACAACTGCCACTTGCCAGTTAAATAAATTAGAAATGATATGGGTTAACGGGAAACATATTGTGCTAGCAAAACCCGCAATCAATGTAATTTTGGTTATGTCATTTTTTGCTTTTTTATTTCTATACTTTGTTATTAATGAAAAACAAGGTTCATATAAACATCCAGAAATAGAGAGTCCAATTAATATCCAAATTAAATAAAAATGCCAAATTGTTTCAATTAATGAGAGTAAAATTAATCCGATACCACCCAATATAGCTGATACGAAAAGTAATGAGTTGCCATAATCTTTATCTATAATTTTCCCAGCGATTGGAGAGAATATTGCTGAAGTAGAAATGGCAAGAGTTATTGCCAATGTTAAATCAAGCTTACTCCATCCTAAAACTGTTTCCCAACGTAACAATAATGCCGGAAAAATATAATATAGGCACGTCCAAACTAAAGTTTGCCCGAAAGCTAGTAGCATTATAGCAGGGTTTTGAACCATATGATTAATATTTCATTAAAAACTGTTTATTACATGTTATTCAATTCTTCGGCACTTAATTTGTAAATATCAGTTGAGCCAGCCGTTGCACTTTTACAAAGGCTAAAAACTGAAGGTAAGATATGATTAATGTAAAAACTGGCTAATTTTACACGACTTTGAGTTTTATCATCTGCAATAGCGCCCTTTAGATGAAAAAATGCACCAAGGACTAATGCAAAAGATTCAAGGTAGGGAGTTGCTCCTGCTAGACGTTCATTTAAGTCCTTTTGGGATAACATCCAACTTGTGGCCTCACTCAAGGTATTCAATGCTATTTTCAATTCCAACGCTAGTTTGCTTAAGTCATTGGATGTGTTTTGACAGAGATCATTAATTTCATTGATTAATTCGAAAGCCGCTTCACCACCGTCCATTAGTTTTCTTGAAACTAAATCTATTGCCTGGATGCCGTTTGTTCCTTCATAAATTGATGTTACTCTTACATCTCTCCAAAATTGAGCAGCGCCTGTTTCTTCAACAAATCCCATCCCGCCATGTATTTGTATTCCTAAGTTTGAAACCTCAATCCCAGTTTCTGTTCCAAAACTTTTTGCCATTGGAGTTAACAATGCAGCACGTAATTTCCAATTTCGTTCGTTCGTTGCTTTGCCCATGTCTATTGCAACTGCTGTGGCTAAGCATATTGCTCTGGCGGCGTAAGTTTTTGACTTCATAGTTAATAACATTCGACGAACATCAGCATAGTCTATTATCGAGCCCGTTTGGTTTGTTGGAGATCTACCCTGTTTTCGTTCTGATGCAAATTTTATAGCTTTTTGCATTGCTGCTTCAGCCACACCTAATCCTTCGGTGCCAACTCCTAGACGCGCATTATTCATCATTGTGAACATCGCTTTCATACCTTGGTTTTCTTCGCCAATTAGCCAGCCCTTTGCTTTATCATAATCCATTACAGCTGTCGGTGAGCCGTGAAGTCCAACTTTATGCTCTAGGGAAACTACCTTTAGATTGTTTTGTCTTCCTAAGGTTCCATCATAATTTGGAAGAAACTTTGGTACCAAAAAAAGGCTAATACCTTTGGTGCCAAGCAAGCTGTCGGGTAATCTTGCTAAGACAAGGTGGCAAACATTTTCCGTAAAATCATTATCTCCCCAACTAATGTAAATTTTTTGACCAGTAATTGAATAACAACCATCGCCGGTATTGATGGCTTTTGATGTGAGCGATCCAACGTCAGAACCCGCTTGTGGCTCAGTTAAGTTCATAGTTCCTGACCATTCTCCCGAAATAAGTTTTGGAAGGTATAAGGATTTTATTTGGTCGTTAGCATGATGTTCTAGAGCATCTATTTGACCTTGTGACATCAATGGATTCAAGGATAGTGATAAGCATGCTCCATTTACCATTTCATTAACGCAAGTTTGGATAGTCAAAGGTAATCCCATGCCACCATATTTAGAGTTTGCGGCAACTCCAATCCAACCACCTTCAGCGAGTGCAGTATAGCCTTCGGAAAAACCAGGTGAGGTCCTGACTACTCCGTTTTCTAAAGTCGCTGGATTTAGATCTCCAACCCTCTGAAGTGGAGATAACACTTCCTCAGCTAATTTTGCTGCCTCATTTAAGATAGCTGACGCTGTTTCTAAAGAAGTGTCCTCAAAATGGCTGGTCAGGCGCAAGTTGTCATAATTTACAACTTTCTCTAACATAAACGTTATATCAGAAAGTGGCGCTTGGTAACTCATAGTTTAATCCTCATTCAAAATTTATATTATTACTTCTGATAGTGTTTTTGTTAATGTTCAATTTAAATAATTTTATTTTAAGTTTTTTAAAGAGTTAAATTATAATTTGATAAATTTATTGAAGGTTTAGAATATAAACACTAATGAATAAGTATAAAATTTATAGGAGATGTTTTTTTGACTGCATCACATAAAATAGCAATATTAGGTGCTAGCGGCTACACAGGAGCAGAGTTAATCCGATTGATAGACACTCACCCGTCTCTGAGTATAAGCGCGCTATCGGCTGATCGTAAGGCTGGTATGGCTCTAAAAAATGTATTTCCTCATCTTAGACACCTAAAATTACCAAATTTAACTAAAATTGAACAAATTGATTTTAGTTTGATTGATTTGGTGTTTTGTGCCTTACCTCACGCTACTAGCCAGAAAATTGTAAAAGAGTTACCAAAACACGTGAAGGTTGTTGATTTATCAGCTGATTTTAGGATTCGTGATCCGCAAGTTTATGAAAAATGGTATGGTAAGCCACATGATGCATTAGAACTTCAAGAAAAGGCAGTCTATGGACTGACTGAATATTATCGCGAAGATATAAAAACAGCAAATTTAGTGGCATGTACTGGTTGTAATGCCGCTACTGGTTTGTATCCATTGTTACCTCTCATAAAGGATCGGGTAGTTGATATTGATGACATAATAATTGATTTGGCGACCGGAGTATCTGGAGCAGGACGATCTCCGAGTGAGGGCATACTCCACTCTGAAGTATCTGAAGGGTTTCATGCGTATAATATAGCTAAACATCGGCATACAGCTGAATTTGATCAGGAGTTCAGTAAAGCTGCTAATAAGAAAGTTGAAGTTACTTTTACACCTCACTTATTACCTCAAAATAGGGGTATTTTAGCTACTATATATGTTAAAGGAGAGGCCAGTAGGATCCATGATTCTTTAGTTAAAAGGTACAGTGATGAAGTTTTTATTTCTATTTTGCCTTTAGGTGAAGCTCCTGCGACAAGACATGTGAGAGGGTCAAATTTCGTTCATATTGGTGTTGTCGCAGATAGGCGTCCAGGTAGATGTAGGGTCTTCTCTACATTGGATAATCTTACAAAAGGTTCTTCTGGGCAAGCAATTCAAAATGCTAATATTATGCTTGGCCTGCGTGAGGATAGTGGATTATTAATGGCGCCACTTTTCCCTTAATGGTGAGTTTGAAGAAAAAGAGACGAATTCAACTTATTATAATATTTAGTATCTCTTTGGCTATTGCTACAATATTAATTGGTTTTGCAATGCGTGATGGTATTCAATACTTTCGTTCACCCTCTCAGGTTATCAATAGCCCACCTCCTCAAACTGAATTATTTCGAATAGGTGGGTTGGTTAAGGACAATAGTTGGATTAAAGGTAAAAAACACCAATTTGTGGTTACCGATAGGGCAAAGGATGTCGCCATTACGTTTGTTGGAATTTTACCAGACCTATTTAGAGAGGGCCAAGGTGTTATAGCGACTGGAAATTTAATTAATGGTATTTTTGTTGCTAAAGAAGTATTAGCTAAACATGATGAAAACTATATTCCCAAAGAGGTTATGGAGGCATTAAAAAAACAAGGAATATATAAGCCAATAAAGTAATTTTTTCAGTGTCTTATTGTATGATATTAATGTAAATAATATTCTGAATAAATTTAAAGTAAATTTTTTCGTTTCTTATTTGAAGTCAGCACAGTTTAAGCTATTCTTTATTGATAGGAAAAAGGTTTATAATGATAACAGAACTTGGACATTTAGCTCTAATTTTGGCTTTCAGTTTATCGATTGTTCAGTTGATTGTACCAATGGTAGGCATTAAATTTAAATGGTCAAATTTGATTAGATTATCAGGACCATTAGCTTCCTTTCAATTTCTATTCACGTTGGTTAGCTTCGGCGCTTTAATGAATGCATTTATTACGTCGGATTTTTCTGTAAAGTTAGTTGTGAAGAATTCACATTCATTAAAACCAATGCTTTATAAAATTAGTGGCACCTGGGGAAACCATGAAGGTTCAATGCTGCTCTGGGTCTTAATACTTACATTCTTTGGATTTTTGGTCGCCAGTTTTGGAAATAATTTACGTTCGGAATTTAAAGCGAGGGTTTTATCTGTCCAGTCGGCGATTGGCGGTTGTTTTTATGCCTTTATTTTATTTACATCAAATCCTTTCGAGCGTTATTCAATAGCGCCATTGAACGGGGAAGACTTAAACCCATTGCTTCAAGATCCAGGATTGGCATTTCATCCCCCATTTTTATATATGGGTTATGTAGGACTATCGATGTCATTTAGTTTTGCAATTGCCGCTTTGATCGAGGGGAGAGTTGATGCAATATGGGCAAGGTGGGTAAGGCCTTGGACATTATTGGCATGGACTTTCTTGACGATTGGTATTGCGATGGGAAGTTGGTGGGCTTATTATGAATTGGGTTGGGGTGGTTGGTGGTTCTGGGATCCAGTAGAGAATGCGTCTTTCATGCCTTGGCTTGTTTCTGGTGCATTACTGCATTCAGCGATTGTTTTAGAAAAACGAGAAATTTTGAAAAGTTGGACTATTTTACTAGCTATTTTAGCCTTTTCTTTTTCATTAGTGGGTACATTTATCGTTCGCTCAGGTATTATAACTTCGGTTCACGCTTTTGCTACTGACCCTACTAGGGGCGTTTTTATTTTAATTATTCTATTTTTTGCCACTGGTGGTGGGTTGACATTGTTTGCATTTAGATTTGGAAAATTTTTTTCTAAGAACACCTTTTCGCTGGTCAGTCGCGAAAGTGCGTTGATCCTTAATAATTTATTATTGGTTGTTTCTGCATTTGTTGTGTTTATTGGCACATTATGGCCATTGTTTGCAGATCTATTTTTGGACAAAAAACTTAGCGTTGGAGCGCCATTTTTTGATATTGCATTCACTCCCTTTTTTATTGTGATTGCTATTGTTTTGCCTGTGGGAGCTAGTTTGGCTTGGAAAAGAGGAAATCTTGGACGGACTGTGATAGCTTTGTGGCCGGCTTTAATATTGGGCATTTCACTAGGTTCTATTGTCTGGGTTATGCAGACGGGTGGGCGGATGTTGGCTCCTGTTGGTGTTTCTCTAGCAACCTGGTTGATTTGTGGGGCAATTGGTGATCTTTGGAGCCGCGTCAGAGGAAATACCTTAATAATAAAGATTAGACGTCTTTTAAGACTGCATCGATCTGACTTTGGAAAGTTCTTGGCACATAGTGGTCTTGGAATAACAATTTTTGGAATCGCAGCTATTACCGCATGGGAAGTCGAGGATATTAGAATAGTTGATGCCGGTGATAACTTTGATGTAGGTTCTTACAATTTTTTATTCAAAGGTGTGACTAATGGCTCAGAAAAAAATTATTTAGTAACTCGGGGTGAGTTTTTGGTTAAAAATAATGATAAAATAATTGGTACTATGCTGCCTGAAAAAAGGTTTTATCCAATTGCCAGAATGTGGACCACTGAAGCTTCAATTGATCAAGGCATTACTCGGGATCTTTATTTAGTAATAGGGGAAGAGCAGGATGGTGGAGGCTGGTCAGTTCGAACTTACGTGAAACCATTCGCAAACTGGATATGGGCTGGAGCGTTGCTAATGGCGATGGGGGGTCTTTTAAGCATATCTGATAGAAGGCTTCGGTTCTCTGTTGGAACCCCAAGGAGATCAAAGGTGTTAACTAATGACTAAGGTTTCTTTTGGTATCCAGCTTTTTCTCGTTCTTTCATGGCTGTTCATAAGCTCAGTGAGTGTGTTTGCGGTTGAGGTGGATGAAGTTCTGAATGATATTACGTTAGAGCAGAGAGCACGGGAGATTTCAAAAAATCTGCGATGTTTAGTATGTCGAAACGAAAGTATCGATGAGAGTAATGCTGAATTGGCTAAGGATCTCAGACTTTTAGTTAGA
>Ga0206679_10001957_pt1 | contig 16728 bp, 14 predicted proteins | sample M110012015metaG_FD_155464 | JGI IMG/M metagenome (GOLD analysis project Ga0206679, IMG submission 155464) | Ammonia-oxidizing marine archaeal communities from Monterey Bay, California, United States - M1 100m 12015 | ecosystem: Environmental > Aquatic > Marine > Intertidal zone | place: USA... | reverse complement strand
TGCCCAATTGGGGTCGTTACAAGAAAAACCTCCCATAGAGCTTTGACCTCCTCTAAACCCAAGGCCTTTAAGATCTATATTGGCATTAAAAGTTATGCTGTTCATTGCTTCAATTACCAGCACTCCGCCTGTAATACCATCCCACGGAGCTGCCGATAATACTCCCGTAATTGTCGCATCCGTGTATACCGGTACCTGAACAAGCTGCACTTTACCAGATACAGCGTATGATTGACATATCCCCGAACTGAAAACTACAGTATTTCCATTAATGGAAGAAATACTCAGAAATTCAAATTGACCTGCCCCGTTTTGAGAGGTAATTGTGCCGAAACTTGAATTATTTCCAGTGGTGATGCTCGCTCCTTTCATTTGTATAAGTAAAACCTTTTCACCCACCTGTAAAGTGGAACCATTAATGACATCTACTGAATTAACACCAATTGATGTCACTTCATAATAGGAGTTGACAACCCCAGAAATTGACTGTCCATAAATAGTTGATGATATCGCTAAAATAAAGATCAGAATATGCACTAGCTTAGTAGCAGACAAAATTTCTTTATTGGAATATTTATTCTTAATTAAATACCTCATGTTATTTAATTATAGAAACACTCCCTACAGCATTTTCAGTGGATCCATCGTTGAATTCGATAATAAAATGATAGGAGGATACAGGAAGTAAGTCCCCGTTATAATACCCATCCCACGGTTTAGAATTGTATTCCCCTTGAATTGATTTATATACCTGATTTCCCCATCTGTTATATACCCTTACTACATTATCCGGGTAAACCAAATCAATGTTTTTAAGCTCCCAGTTATCATTAATTTGATTATTATCAGGGGTAAAAGCTGAAGGAATTAAGATTTCACACTCTTCAAAAATAATGTTCACCAATTCAGCAGGGCTTTCACATCCATTTTCAATGGCCGTCACATAATAGGTACTACTTCCCAAAATATTATCAGGGGTATATGAGTTCGACAAAGCCAGAACCTGACTTAAGGATTCATCCGAATACCAAATATAGCTTCCAGAGCTTCCAGATGCTTCTATATTTAAAGGGGGTTCATTCATGCAGTAGCTTGCATCTTCAGTCAAAAAAGGCACATCCGGTAAAGAAATAACGGTCAATAACACAGAGTCCTCAGCGCTACAGTCGTTTTGATCTGTGGCCTCAACAGTAAACAATGTTGTTTGCGCACCCAATACTGTTAATGATCCATCTGAATTCGTATTTCCAATGGCAGGTAACCATTCATAGAAATAAGTTCCTTGAGGTATAATTTGAATCTCAGATCCAAAACAAACAGAGGTATCGCTTACTGAAAAATCAGGCAAATCAAGTGCTGTCAGATTAAGATTAATAATGGAATCACAAGCCCCAACAACAGACACCATAGTATCAATATAAAGTCCAGTATTATAAAGCAACTCACCATTAAAATCATATCCAATTCCCGAGCAAATACTATCCGTTATTGAAGAACTAATTACTGGTAAAACACTTATATAAATTGAATCAATTAAGACGCATCCATTATCGTCTGTTGATGTTACGAAATATATTCCAGTAGTATCTACAATAATGGTCTGAGTTACTTCTCCCGTATTCCATGTTTGCACCGTAAATTCAACAGGAACAGCCAGTGTGGTTTGCGTACCCGGACAGATTTCCTGATCTATTCCAAGGTCCATGTTATTTTGACTTACCACGATTGAATCTCGAATTATGCCGCAATTTAATTCTACATCCACCCAATAAATTCCTGCGCTATCTACTGATAAAGATGAATCCGTTGAGCCATCATTCCATAAATAACTTATGTAAGTTGAATTCAAGAACAAATCAATAGTATCTCCTGGACATAGGGTTGTGTCTTCTCCCAAATCCGGAAGTACCGGAAGTGAAAAATCGTGAAGAATCTGTCCTGAGTATCCAGGAGTAGAACCGTGGGATGTCCCTGTACAAGGCGGCCCATTGTGTAATACAGTACCGCTAGGCCCACCTGCAACCGTTTGTGTTATATTAGGCGGAATCGTCGAGGATCCAAATACAACAACACCTCCGCCTCCGCCTCCGCCTGGTCCATGACATGCCGTTTGCCAAATTGTACTCAATATGTCACCACCTGCTCCTCCATTAACCATTAAGGTGAGAGGTGAGCTAATTGAATCACTAATTAAATAAATGCATCCTCCGGCACCTCCTCCTCCGGCACCTTCAGAGTCTGAAGGATCAATCACATTTCCTCCTGAAGCATCGACATGTGAGCTGTTACCATGAATTACAGGAGAAATAAGAAAAACTATACCCCCGCCATTGGCTCCATTTGTAGCGTTTAAATTATTATCTCGGTATCCGCCGCCGCCGCCGCCACCTAAGAAAGCTCTATAAGAGGTATAATCCAGATCGTATCCACCCAGGCCATAAGACACATTGAGTCCGCACCAACCGTAAAATTCATTTCCTCCCCTTCCACCATCGCCACCATTCGCTCCACCACCCGCACCAGGATTACCAGTATTGGATCCACCACCTCCATTTGCAAGTGGAGCACGATTCCCTTCTTCTCCTATTGGTGCATCCGCTATACCCTCTCCCTTTTTACCAGAATTAACATTGGCCCAGTTAGGATCTCCACATCCAAAAAAACCAGTGTAGACCTCTCCTCCTCGAAATCCAAGTCCTGATAAATCAATATGCGAGTTAAAACTAATACTTCCAGTAGCTTCAATAGCCAATATTCCTCCCCTGGATCCATTCCAGGGCTGAGCCGTAAGTACACCAGAAATCGTAACGTCGGTATACACCGGAACCTTGACAATCTGAATATGTCCCAAAACATCATAAGATTCACATAAATCAACTTCAAGCGTAATAACAAGCCCATTGATTGATTCAATAATCCCAAATTCAAAAATACCTGCACTATTCAGAGAGGTAATTGTGCCAAAACCAGAATTATTTCCAGTTGTTATAGTTGCTCCTTTCATTTGAATAAGTAATACCTTATCTCCTACTGCAAATCCAAATGTATTCATCAAAGTGACAGAATTTGTAGAAACGTCTGTTACCTCAGCATAAGAATTTACCACTCCTGAAATAGATTGATTATACGCATCAAAACAGAACACAGATACAAATAGAAATACGACGATGGCTCTCATTAATCCAATAGCTTAAGCAACTTCAACAAACAATAAATTTACAAATTTAAAGGGCAGCAACAAAGGAAAATAAAAACGATTAGAATTATGCATTAAATTAGGATTTAAGCATTAAAAAATAAAGTTCATTATAGGCAAAAAATGTACGATTGAATTACTCAAAAACACATAATAACTGAAAATAATAACTATTTTGGTATTAAATTAAATAGGCCCATGGCAGTAATTGATATTCAAAGTCTTACAAAAATGTATTACAGCATTGGAGAATTGTCTAAAATGCTCGAAGTCAATGCCTCTCTTTTACGTTTTTGGGAAAAGGAATTTAACCTTAAGGTGTCTAAACGGAATAAAAAAGGAAATCGATTATACTCAGTGAAGGAAATTGAAGTAATTAATCAAATATATTCTTTAGTAAAAGTAAATGGATACACTTTGGATGGAGCTAAAAAAGCATTAAAATCAAAGGGCAAATCATCCGATTCAAATGAAATTCAGCTTGTTATTTCGAAACTGGAAAGTATTAAGAAAAAACTTATTGACTTAAAAGATTAAGCCTCTTTTTCAAGAAATCGCTCATCACTCAAATTTCCAATTTCACAAGTATCACGAAAAAGTCTATATCTGTATTTTGCGATGATACTATACATATAATCTCTTATAAAGGGCGGAATTATCCAGAAAATATTAAAAAAGAACCAGTACCATTTCAAAAAAGGAAGTAATCTCAATGCTGCAGTGGATTTTGAGTAAACACGGTCATCATGGAATAAATAAAACGTACTTAAATCCACCTCAGAAACTCCATATTTCGGTAGAAATGATTTTGTATAATCGCTTTGAAGAGGAGAGAAAAACAACTTTGAATCTTTCTCATGCTTTAATATAAATCGGACTACTCTGGAGCAGAATGGACAGGCCGCATCATAAAAAACAATAGAACTATTCATTGACATTATGCAAATTAGTTATTTGCAGGAATAAACACTGCATACCACCTGATGAAAACTTCATCATGCTAAAATTTACGACATTGCCGAAATAATATCGTAACGCGTAACAATATGGTGGGAGCCATCTGAAATCTCCACTAAGACCGCTGGAGTATTCTTATTAATCAGCTTGCATAATTCCTCAACTGCTGTACCTTCTTTGACTATTGGAAAAGGAGGCCCCATGATAGACGAAATTGGTGCATCTCCTAATTCAGGTTGATCCACTAAAGATTGATAAATAGCACTATCATCCACAGAACCCACAAATTTATTGTCCTTTAGTACAGGAATTTGGGAAATTCCGAATTTTCTCATTTTTGCTACAGCGTGAGAAACGAGCTCTTCTGTAAACAATGATACCAAAGGCTTGTTATTATGATTATTTGCTAAATCACCCGCGGTCACGACTTTTTCATCGAGAAATCCACGTTCTCGCATCCAGTCGTCGTTATACATTTTACCCACGTAGCGGCTGCCCGAATCGTGCAAAAGTACGACTACTACATCTTCCTTATTGAAATGATGCTTTAGCTGAATTAATCCCTTAATGGCCGCTCCACAGGAATTTCCAGCAAAGATTCCCTCTTCTCTGGCCATTCTACGCGTATATACAGCAGCATCTTTATCTGTTACTTTTTCAAAACCATCTATCACTTCGAAATTTACGTTCTCAGGCAATATATCCTCTCCTATTCCTTCGGTGATGTATGAATAAATCTCATTCTCATCAAAAATTCCCGTTTCATGGTATTTTTTAAAGACAGACCCATAGGTATCGATTCCCCATATTTTAATATCAGGGTTTTTTTCTTTCAAATATGTACCCACTCCAGATATTGTACCACCCGTACCCACTCCAACAACAAAATGAGTTATTTTACCTTCGGTCTGCTCCCAAATCTCAGGCCCTGTCTGTTCATAATGAGCAACGGTATTGGACGGGTTATCGTATTGATTTACATACCATGAATTTGGTGTTTCTTCCGATATTCTTTTTGATGTCGAATAATATGATCTCGGATCATCCGGAGCCACATCTGTGGGACAAACAATTACCTCAGCGCCAACAGCTCGAAGTATGTCAAATTTTTCTTTCGACTGCTTGTCTGTGGAAACACAAATGAGCTTATATCCTTTTACGATTGCCGCTAAAGCCAAGCCCATTCCAGTATTTCCGGATGTACCCTCTACGATGGTCCCTCCTGGTTTTAATCGGCCGTCAGCTTCAGCATCTTCCACCATTTTCACAGCCATTCTGTCCTTGACAGAGCTTCCAGGATTAAAATACTCCACTTTCGCTAATACTGTTGCCTCAACCTCTTTGGTCACTTTATTTAGCTTAACAAGAGGTGTATTCCCAATCGTTTCAAGAATATTATTCGAAATCTTCATATATTTCATTTGTGCAAAGATATAAATATTAAATCGACACCTTAGCTTTCAAATTAAGCATTCAATCAATCAATTTAAGTAACTTTATATACTCATTGATGAAAAAACTATTCTTTTTAATAGGCATTCTGTTTTACGCAAGTAGCTTTTTTAGTCAACAAGCTGAATGTCCAATTCTACCTAGCCCAATCACTTATCAAAAAGGGGCTGGAACCTTATATATACCACAACAATTAAGCGTTCAAAACGACCAGATTTCAGCTTCTGCTAAAAAACAGCTGAGTCTTCTTTTGGATGTATATCATTCTTTGGAGCTAAAAGATACTTCAGACCATCCTTTCATTCGATTACAAAAGCTCCAAAATGTACCAAACGATTTTTACTCTATTGCTGTTAATGATCAGATATTTATTTCATATGCCAATGAACGGGCTTTATACTATGCATTCCACTCATTAATGCAGTTAATTCAATCTGAAGATGGCATCAAATATATTTCTAAAGGATTTGTACAGGATTATCCGAAATTTGAATGGCGGGGATTGCATCTTGACGTTTCAAGACATTTTTTTACTGTCAATCAAATCAAAAGATATCTTGATTTAATGTCTATGTATAAATTCAATAGGTTTCATTGGCACCTTACCGATGACCAGGGATGGCGTATTGAAATTAAAGCATTTCCTAAATTAACAAGTATAGGTGCCTGGAGAGACAGCACATTACAAGAACATTACAACAGCACACCTCGAACTTTTGATAAAAAGAGATATGGCGGATTCTATACTCAGGAACAAATCAAGGATATCGTAGCATATGCAAGTGAAAGACACATCACAATAGTTCCGGAAATTGAAATGCCGGGCCACAGCAGGGCTGCCCTTGCTGCCTATCCTGAGTATTCTTGTACCGGAATTCAGCAGGGAGTTCCTGGACTTTGGGGAGTTTTTGAGGATATTTATTGTTCTAAGGAAGAAAGCTTTGTGTTTCTTGAAAAAATACTAGACGAGGTGGTCGACCTTTTTCCGGGTGATTATATTCATATTGGAGGTGACGAAGCCCCAAAATCAAGATGGAAAAGCTGTGAGCAATGTCAGCAAGTCATAAAAACCAATGGATTAAAAGATGAACATGAATTGCAGAGCTATTTCATTAAGAGAATTGAAAAATATCTGACTTCAAAAGAAAAGAAGCTTATTGGCTGGGACGAAATTCTGGAGGGAGGTCTCTCACCAAATGCTACAGTTATGTCCTGGAGGGGCTTTAAAGGCGGTATAGAAGCGTGTAAACAGGCACATTATGTGGTAATGACTCCAGGGTCTCACTGTTACTTCGACCACTATCAGGGAAAAAGCAAGGACGAACCGCTTGCAATTGGAGGGTATACTCCTTTGGAAAAGGTCTATACATTTAATCCCGTACCTAAGGAGCTTGATGTGGCACAGGCAAGCTTTGTACTGGGTGGGCAGGCCAATCTCTGGACAGAGTACATCTCTTCATTTAAACACTTGGAATATATGGCCTACCCTCGTGCAATTGCATTAAGCCAGGCTTTATGGTGTAGTGAAAAACCTGATTATAATTCTTTTTGTAAAATTCTTTATGGGTCACATTTTGATAGGTTGAGCGCATTAGGTGTAAATTATTCAAAAACAAGTCAAAAGCCATTGGTTAAATTTCAAGGGCAAAATGATGGAATGAGCATCGAATTGCAAACAAAGGATCCCAATGAACAGTTCCAAACAATTGTACATTCCAGTGATTGCAGAACAGATTTAGTGTTCAAATTACTGCCAAATCAACCTTTAATCGTAGAGAGAACAAAACACAAGCTAATTAAAAATGAATTTTCGTTCACAAGTCAAAAAAGTGGATTGAAAACAAAAGTAGAAATCAACAATCACTTGGGCTTAGGAGTTCCCGTGCATTATACGACTCCACCTAATCCTCAATACAACTATTCTCCTACAGTTCTTGTAGACGGCCAGTTTGGATCAAGGCCATGGCGCGGTCATGAATGGATAGGTTTTGACACCAGCGAAATTCAACTTGAAATCAACCTATTAAAGAATAGGAAAATCCATTTCATTGAGCTGAGTTTTCTGGATTCACATGGTTCCTGGATTTATCTTCCAAAAAGTATAGAAATACAAAAAATATCAAAAAGAAGTCGTAAAAAATACCAAATCAACAATATCACTTCAGAAAAAGTTCAAATAAGAATCGGCAGAAGAATGAAAAAATTTAGAATAAACATAAACAATCATTCTGTAATTCCTGATGGTATGCCAGGATCTGGACATACACCATGGACTTTTATCGATGAAATTATAATCAAATAGGTATAGTGTACAGTAATTGATAGTTAAACAATTACTGATTTAGACCACCGCTTTCACCTTATGTTATTATTTTTGCACAAAGTTAGTTATGTCAGAACGAAAATGGACTTCCATAAAATCCTACGAAGACATCAAATTTGAATTCTTTGAAGGAATTGCAAAAATTACCATTAACAGACCTGAGGTATATAATGCATTCAGACCTGAAACAAATTTTGAAATGCTAGATGCCGTCGGTATCTGCAGAGAAAGACAGGATATTAATGTTGTTGTATTGACTGGAATTGGCGACAAAGCCTTTTGTTCTGGCGGGGACCAGAATGTGAAAGGCATCGGAGGATATATTTCAGAAAACGGAGTACCTCGATTGAATGTTCTGGATCTACACAAAGCCATACGATCATTACCCAAACCTGTAATTGCCATGGTAAATGGATATGCTATTGGCGGTGGACATGTACTGCATGTTGTTTGTGATCTGACCATCGCATCGGAAAATGCCATTTTTGGTCAGACCGGTCCAAAGGTTGGAAGTTTTGATGGTGGATTTGGTTCTTCTTATCTGGCAAGACATGTAGGACAGAAAAAAGCACGTGAAATATGGTTTTTGTGTGAGCAATACAGTGCCCAAGAGGCCGAAAAAATGGGGATGGTAAATAAAGTTGTTCCACTCGCCACTCTTGAAGACACCGTAGTTGATTGGAGCAAAATCATCATGAAAAGAAGTCCTCTTGCTCTGAGAATGATTAAAAGATCATTAAATGCAGAGCTTGATGGACAACACGGCCTTATGGAGCTTGCTGGAGATGCCACATTGATGTACTATCTAACCGAAGAAGCCCAGGAAGGGAAAAATGCTTTTCTGGAAAAAAGAGATCCTAATTTTAAACAATACCCTAAATTTCCTTAATAATGTCCGTAAGAAACGTAGAACCCAAAAGTCTTTGGAATCATTTTGCCGATTTAAATGCTGTACCTCGCCCCTCTAAAAAAGAAGAGCGAGTAATTGAATTTATGATGAATTTTGGCCACGAATTGAACCTGGAAACAGTCAAAGACCACATTGGTAACGTCATCATCAAGAAACCGGCCAGTTCCGGAATGGAAAATAGAAAAAAAGTAATTCTTCAGTCTCATTTGGACATGGTACATCAGAAAAATGGCGATACTGTTTTTGACTTTGATAAAGAAGGCATCAAAATGCGCATAAACGGCGACTGGATAGATGCAGAAGGGACAACACTAGGGGCTGATAATGGAATTGGCGTTGCAACGATAATGGCGACCTTGTCTTCTCAGGATATTGAACATCCAGCTATTGAAGCATTTTTTACCATTGATGAAGAAACGGGTATGACAGGAGCCAAAGAAATGGATGGAAGTATGTTTGATGGTCAAATTCTCTTGAATCTGGATACGGAAGATGACGATGAATTATCCATAGGATGCGCGGGAGGAATTGATACAAACACATCCTACGCTTATGATGAAGTAGAGGGAGCATCAGAAAGTAATTTTTATGAGCTAAGTATTAAAGGATTACTAGGTGGTCATTCAGGTATGGATATCGATTCTGGACGGGGAAATGCCAACAAATGGATGTCTCGTATTTTATGGACAATTTCACAAAAAATGGAAGTACAACTCGCCTCATTTGATGGTGGAGGATTGCGAAATGCTATTCCACGAGAAGCTATTTGTGTAGCAGGAGTTTCGGAATCAAATGCTTCAGCCTTCTTGTCCTGTTTCAATGAAATGGCGAACACACTCAGGGATGAATATAAAAGCATAGAACCTCATGTAGTACTTGAGTGTACAGAAAGTATTAAGCCTGAAAAAGTAATTTCTCAAGGAGATTTCTCAAGGATCGTTAATACACTTTGTTCCGTTCAAAATGGCGTGTACAGAATGAGTCCAGATATTGACGGCTTGGTTGAGACGTCATCTAGTTTGGCGAGAGTTGAAATTAAGAATGGATCCTTTATTACACAATCGCTGCAAAGAAGCAGTGTGGATACCACCAGGGATGAAGTGGCTATGACGATTAAATCGTGTTTCGAAAATATGGGATGTGAAGTCATTCAATCTGGAGAATACCCTGGATGGCAGCCTAATCCAGATTCAAAAATACTTGTGATTATGGAGCAATTGTACAAAGATATGTTTAAGGAGGACCCTCAGGTTAAAGCCTGTCACGCGGGATTAGAATGTGGCATACTAGGAAAACACCTGCCTGAAGTGGATATGATTTCATTTGGCCCTAATATTAGAGCTGCTCATTCTCCTGATGAAAAAGTACAAATTTCATCTGTTCAAAAATTCTGGAAATTTTATCTTGAAACATTGAAAAAAATACCAATCCAATAGGATTGAACAAAATGCGTTAATTTTATACATAGAAAGCCAATTATGCAATTCAAGTTAAATACTGTAGAGGAAGCCATTGAAGAAATTAAAAATGGAAAGGTAATAATCGTTGTGGACGATGAAGGCCGTGAAAACGAAGGAGATTTTCTTACCTCTGCAAGAAATGCGAGCCCTGAATTGATCAATTTCATGGCAACTCATGGTCGAGGCTTAATCTGTGCCCCATTAAGCGAAAAAAGATGTGATGCGCTTGGTCTAGAGCTAATGGTCAAGAATAATTCGGCCACGTATGAAACTCCTTTTACGATAAGTGTTGACTTAATAGGAAATGGTTGTACTACTGGGATTTCTGCTAGCGACAGGGCCAAAACCATACTTGCTATGATCGATCCTGAAACCAAGCCTGAAGACCTTGGTAAACCAGGTCATATCTTCCCGTTACGTGCTAAAAAAGGTGGTGTATTACGAAGAGCAGGGCATACAGAAGCAGCTATAGACTTATCTCGCTTGGCTGAACATGAAGAAGCTGGTATCATAGTAGAAATTCTCAATGAAGACGGTACAATGGCTCGCTTACCTGAACTTATTAAAATCGCCAAAAAACTTGACCTGAAAATCATTTCCATTGAGGATTTAATCAAATACAGAATTAACAATGAATCTTTGATTTCAAAGACCATTGATGTTAAAATGCCTACCTCAATTGGAGATTTCCATCTTCATGCATTCAAAAATATTCATAACCAGCAAGATCACTTGGCATTAGTCAAAGGCGAATGGGATAAAGATGAACCTGTTTTAGTCCGTGTCCATTCATCCTGTATTACTGGTGATATTTTCGGGTCCTGTAGGTGCGACTGTGGACCGCAGCTCCAAGCAGCAATGGAAATGATTGAAAAAGAAGGCAAGGGTGTTGTCGTTTATATGAATCAAGAAGGGCGAGGGATTGGCCTAATAAACAAACTCAAAGCCTATAAACTACAAGAAGATGGTTACGATACATTTGATGCAAATCTAAAGCTTGGTTTTAAACCGGATGAAAGGGATTACGGTATCGGAGCACAAATTCTAAGGGAATTGGGTGTTACAAAAATGAAGCTAATGTCCAACAATCCCAAAAAGAGAACTGGCCTTATTGGTTATGGTCTGGAAATAGTTGAAAATGTACCTCTTGAAATTGAAAGCAATGAGCATAATGAAGAGTATCTGAAAACTAAAAGAGATAAAATGGGTCACCAACTTAAAATGAAGAAATGATCCTGAGGGCTGAAAATATCCAGAAATCATTTGGGGATTTACCCATTTTAAAGGGTGTGGATTTAGAAATTGAAAAACAGGAAATTGTTTCAATTGTTGGTGCATCCGGTGCTGGTAAAACAACACTTCTTCAAATTCTGGGAACACTTGAACAACCTACAGCAGGCTCCTTAATTATTGATGATGTCAATCCCTTTGAATTGAATGAAACAGATATGTCTGCATTCAGAAATACGTCGATAGGATTTATATTTCAATTTCATCAGCTGCTCCCCGAATTTACAGCCTGCGAAAATGTAATGCTTCCTGGCTTAATAAAAGGACTTAGCAAAAAAGAAGCGCAAGAAAACGCAATGCATTTATTGGAGAAAGTTGGACTTATTGATCGATTCAATCATAAACCTTCAGAGTTATCGGGAGGAGAACAACAACGAACAGCAGTGTGTAGGGCCTTGATGAATCAACCAAAAGTTATTTTTGGAGATGAACCTTCTGGAAATCTAGACACCAAATCGTCACAGGAATTGCATGAGCTCTTTTTTGAATTGAGGGATGAATTTCAGCAGACATTCATAATTGTCACCCACAATAAGGAATTGGCTAAAATGGCTAATCGATCATTAACTATGGTCGACGGAAAATTCATTTAGGCAATGAATGATACAGATTTAAAAGAATACCTTGATTTTAAGTCACAGCAATACGAAAATCCCAATTTTATTGAACATGACCCCATCCTAATTCCCCATCTATATTCCAGAAAGGAGGATATTGAGATTAGTGCATTTTTTATGGCGACAATAGCATGGGGGAATCGATTGAGCATTATTAAAAGTGGACAAAGACTCCAAGAGATATGGGGAGAATCGCCGTACGAGTATATATTAAGCTATACAGGTCGCAATAAAGCTCATTTTGTGCATAGAACCTTCAATTCAGAGGATTTTGATTTTTTCTGCAAGAGTTTGCAGTATATTTATAAGAAAGGCGGACTTGAAAAGGCTTTTGCCATAAAAAAGGGTCAGGACACAAATTTGGCCAATAGAATATTAAATTTCAGAGCTCTTTTTCTGGAAACAGAGCATAATAAGAGAAGTGAAAAGCACCTTTCAAACCCTGCAAAAAACTCTGCCTGCAAAAAAATCGTGATGTTTTTAAGATGGATGGTTAGAAACTCTTCAAATGGAGTCGATTTCGGAATATGGAAAAGCATTTCGGCAAGTGAGTTGTATATTCCTCTTGATGTTCACACAGGATCCATAGCAAGAAAGCTAAATCTTATCCAGAGAAAACAAAACGACTGGAAGACCAATGAAGAGCTTATTTCAACTCTTCGAAAATATGACCCAATTGACCCTGGTAAATATGACTTTGCCCTTTTTGGGATTGGAGTAAATAACGAGATTTAATGAATTAATTCGTAATCACTTAAAAGCTCAAATACCTCTCTATTTGTTTGAATCTGGTACTCTACAGAGGAAGTTTCAGAGATGTACACATCCAGATAATTGCCGTTTTTAGATTCTCTATTAATAGAGTGACAATCTCGATACACATATTTTGATTCCTCTGAAGAATACGTGAACCAGCAGTTATAATAGAATTTATCTTCTTTAAACGGTTCTACAAACCTTAGGAGTATGTCGCAATATCCAGACGAAATGGTATCAGAGGAAACCAAAATCGCATCAAAATCATTGATCATTACCAGACTGTCATCTTCCATTCGTTGAAAGATATAGGTCCTAAGTGTCTGTATTTCGTCATTTAAATGTTTTGCCATTAAAATAAACCCTTTGGAAAGAGAGCTATCTTTTTGAAGTGCGATAAACTGAGTATCAACAATACAAGACAGGTCAGTACCGGTACTATCCAAAATGAAATTGTTACAAATATTTGTTTCGAGTAATAACTGATCCTGCAAAGACATTGAATTGTTCTCGACTTGCGGTTCTGGAACCGATTCAGAATCCTGACCTTCCTTTTCATCATTGTCTTCATTACCACAGCTTGAAATTGTTCCAATTAGTAATATAAGAAACAACATATTAAATAATCGACTATTCAAAATCCTCATAGCTATGTGTTATTATTTGATTGAAATACTTCATCAACGGAATTTATGGAATTAGTAACGGCTTCCAAATTCAATTGATGTGATACATTATTGGCTCCCATCCAAAAAACCAATTCTTCTGTGGCCAGATTACCTGTCAATTCATCCTTTGCCATCGGGCAACCCCCATAACCCTTAATAGCGACATCAAACCTCCTGCAGCCTCCTTGATACGCTGCAGTAATGATTTCCTGAGAACGTGCTCTAGTCACATGTAAATGGGCTCCAAAATCAATAGAAGGGAAAGAGCTTTTTAAATAGGTAAATAGTTTACTAAGAGGTTCCGGTTCTACACAGCCAATGGTGTCTGAAAGAGCTATTATTGATGCCCCAAAGGTCTCATTGAGCTGTTTGGTCCAGCGATAAACAATTTCCTCAGACCATTCGTCTCCATAAGGATTACCAAATCCCATAGAAAGATAAAGCACCACCTCCTTTCCATGCTTTTCAGCTATAGAGAAAATATCTTCAAGTAAAACAAAGGAATCCTGGATTGACTTATTTGTGTTTCGTTGCTGAAAGGTTTCCGAAATGGAAAAAGGATAACCTAAATAAGATATCTGATCAAAGCAAACGGCAGCCTCGGCCCCTCTCCTATTGGCCACAATACTCAACAATTTAGTGGGACTTACTGAAGAGTAATTTATTCTATCCAATACATCCGCTGTATCCCTCATCTGTGGTATGGCCTTAGGAGATACAAAGCTTCCCATATCCAGCACATTAAATCCACATGTCAACAGCTCATTAATGTAATTCACCTTTTTATCGGTATCAATAAAGTAATCAAGGCCCTGCATGGCATCTCGCGGACATTCTATAACCTGTATCTTATCCTTATTCAGCATGCGCTCTCATTTTGAGTATCTCCTTATTTATTTTCTTTATTAATGACGGCCCTTCATATATAAAACCCGTATATAGCTGTAATAACACAGCTCCAGCTTTTAGCTTATCGATAGCATCCTGTGCAGTATGAATACCCCCTACTCCAATAATTGGAATTTGACCATTCGATTTATCGTGAATGTATTTAATTACTTCCGTCGATCTGTTATTTAAAGGTTTACCTGATAAACCCCCAGGTCCAATTTTTTCAATCTGCTCAGCTGAAGAATTTAATTTATCCCGTGAAATAGTTGTATTTGTTGCAATCACTCCCTGTATTTTGGTATGTAGAGCAATATCTACAATATCATCGAGCTGGCTATCTGTTAGATCCGGCGCAATTTTCAATAACAAGGGTTTGGGGTGAGTTCGTTTGTTGTTTTGTTCAACCAACAAAGAAAGCAGTTTTTCCAAAGGTTCCTTTTCCTGTAATGCGCGTAAGTTTGGCGTATTAGGTGAAGACACATTAATCACAAAATAGTCCACAAAATCAAACAGATGATTGAAACAAAACACATAGTCATCATTCGCTTCTTCATTTGACGTAAGCTTATTCTTTCCAATATTCCCCCCAACAATTACACCATTCGTTCTCGCTTTCTTTAAATGCTCTACCGCTATTTCAACTCCATCATTGTTAAAGCCCATTCTATTGACTATAGCAGAATCCTTTTTGAGACGAAAAAGTCGTTTCTTGGGATTGCCATCCTGAGCCTTTGGTGTTAAGGTTCCAATTTCCACAAAACCAAAGCCACAATACGACAGCTCATTAATGTACCTGGCATTTTTATCAAAACCCGCGGCTAATCCAACAGAGTTTTTAAAATTTAACCCGAAAACTGAAGTACTCAAGTTTTTATCGTCCAGTATGTATCGTTTCTTAAATCTTTTTCTGACGAATCCAATTTTTAATACTAACGAAAGAAAGCGCATGGTAAAATAATGGACACGTTCAGGGTCAAAAAAGAAGAGGATTTTCCTTAGTATCGGATACATGCTCAAAAATAAAAAAGAAAAGCGAGTAAATACTCGCTTTCAAATTTTATATAGTGGGAATTTTATACTTTGTATTTCCCCAAAGCTTTAAGGTTTAATTTCGTACGCTGTCTACCATAATCCTTATAGGTCAAGTTCCTTGTGATAATAACATTCATATGGTAATACGCATCCTTTTGATCCGGGTCTCCTCTTTTCTGACCTGGAGCAAAGGAAGGATTTCCAGCAGCAGGATTAGATAAAAATTCTGCTTCTGGCGATAAATCATTTGGATCTGCATAAACTGTACTTACATCATCTATGTAATCCGAAAACGTTTTTACATACGCCAATTCAATACCTACACGCCACATTTTGGACACTCCCATTCTAAATCCAATACCCATAGGCATTGTTAAAGTAACTGGAAGGTATTTTTTCTCCTGATTTTCAGTTCGTAGAGGTCTTAAGGCAGTCCATTCTCCATTCTCATTCTGGGCCTTTGGATTAAAATAACATAAGCCTAGTCCTGCAAAAACATAATATTGCTGAGAGCGATTTTTCTTGCTGTACTGTCCGGGTAAATTAAACGTCGAACCAAATTTTTCATTTGCAGCAAAAATAAACTCTAAACGCTGCTGAACTTCAATTGCCAAAGTCCTAAAGTGAAGATTCCTTGCATTTCGCATAGGCTCTTCAGAATATTGATCATCTCCTCTTAAATTGAAAACACAAAGACTAGAAGTTGTTGCAAAATACGGATGAAAACGTTGCCTGTACCCTACCCAAACTGCTATTCCGGTAGATGGCCAGTCAATATCTTTTAAGCTGTAATCACGACCTATTCCCCCAGCTCCACCGAGATCTCCATTGAATTGGGTAGCCCCAATACCAATCTGAAGCTCTTTCTTATGCAAAGACCAATTTCGTTGAGAGTTAAAATTGGCATGCTGCGCATGCAGTGCATAGAAAAAGGTAGAGAAAAAAAATAGAGATATGATTTTTTTCATCGGCGGTTGTGTATAATTCTTTACGAATTTACGCTTTTTTCGTTACATCACAAATTAAATAGAGGAAATGAATCGCTAAATTATTCCGTTAGAAAAGAAAAATAAAGACAATAAAGAAGCTAATCCTACAGTCCCATAAAACCACGGACTTCGCCAATAGTTCTTGTATTCCTTATATTTACTGAGAATCAGGTCAAAATTTTGCCTT
>Ga0206679_10001948_pt1 | contig 16771 bp, 13 predicted proteins | sample M110012015metaG_FD_155464 | JGI IMG/M metagenome (GOLD analysis project Ga0206679, IMG submission 155464) | Ammonia-oxidizing marine archaeal communities from Monterey Bay, California, United States - M1 100m 12015 | ecosystem: Environmental > Aquatic > Marine > Intertidal zone | place: USA... | reverse complement strand
GGTTGTAAGACCCGTCAGCGAAATAGAGTTGGTCATGCCCGCTACTTTGGTATCGAAGGTCACCCCATCAATCGTATTCGTGTTGCTGGCGCCGGTTATGTTCGTCGCACTGCTCGCGGCCTTGAGGGTATAGTCGTCTGTCGCGGCCATATATGTCGCCTTGTTGTAGCTAGTATCGTGCGTTAGCGTCTCTGAGCTCTGATGGCCCCATTGCTCGGTATAGTTGTGACTACCTCCGTGCTCATAGGTCTCGTTATGACTATGGTCATTATTTGTTGTTGTCGACGTTTGCTTTCCATGATTTGTTGTTATCGACGTTTGCTCTTCATAGGTTGTCGTCTCGTTGTAGCTAGTACCCTGCGTTAACGTCACTGAGTTCTGATGGCCCCATTGCTCGGTATAGTTGTCACTACCTCCACGCTCATAGGTCTCGTTATAACTAAGGCCATGATTTGTTGTTATCGACTTTTGCTCTCCATAGGTTTCGTTTTTAGAATAACTGTTTCCGAAGTTAATAGACCGAGAGTACTGCTTATAGTCGCTCTCAGTAACCCCATCAGGATCCGTAACGCCATCACTAGCTTTAAAGAGGGACCCGACGGTAGTACCAGGGGGGATAGAGCCACTGATCGACAAGGAGTAGCTTTTGGGAGAAAGGTTGACGCTCGATGGCGAGGTCTCACCAAAGCTATTGTCATCATAGGCGCTCGATTGCGTCGCGTTCTCCACCACCTCCCTTGCATCATCGATACTGGTGACAGCGCTGCCTGACAGGCTAATCCGCTGACTATCTCCGTAACTTGTACTATATGAATCACCCCAACTCGTATTGACCGTGTAGCTTTCTGGCATAATGTTTTTCGAGCCCTTCGACTCTAAAATCTGCTGGAGTTCAGGAATCTCGGTCTCATCACTACTACGAGCAACAATCACGTAGACGCCCCGCTCTGGAATCGTGCTCAAATCATCCCTTAGACGAATCCAGATAGGATCCTCAGAATCAGACTGGGTAACCAACCTGACATAGACCCCACGGGCTGTGTACACCTCGTCACTGGTATTCGTCGAAAAATTCTGAGTCTCTATACCCACGAAGTCAGTCTTAGGAAGATATTTCCTCGACCTCTGAGCCTCTGGCGCCTCTACGAGGGGGCCATCACAGACAATCGCAAGCACACTACCTAGTTGGTCTCCAGTCGGCGCAAACGCTTTACCGTGGCCCTTGGCGTCGATTGCCTCGAACTGATTGCTGTACTTTCCATCAACAGAGGCGTTGTGGGTAACTGATGATGCAACCATCATAACACCATCGAGTTCTCTTCTAATAGGTTCTGGGGCACCCGCGTATAAATCGCTCTCATCCTGCGCTGTTCGATGGAAGGCGCTATCTGCGAGCTGAAACTTATAACCACAGCGCATTTCAGAGCATGTGCTCGAGCCCGTCAACGCCATCTTTCCAGTGAGCAACTGTTTTTGGAGCACGCTATTTCTCATACTGACTTCGTGTTCGCTCGCACCGAACGCGACCATCTGTAGTTGCTCGATGTTAAGGCTACTGCCACCTAAAGTACTGTCCGGGAAAATGGGAGACACGGCCGCTGTAGCCTGCTCCTGCCAGGCCGACTGTTTTTGAGCCAGGGTTGTGAATACCCCAGGCATCAGGCTCTGTTTGTAGTTGAACTGGGTGATATAGTCTTCTCTTTGCTGAGTACCCTCAGAGTACGAAAGATAGAGCTTTCTTGCGCTCGTTGTTTGGCCTTCATCAGACTCCTCTGACTCAAATAACGTCTGGTAATAATTGATATCTGTGATCACCATCTCGTGTTTAGATTCAGAATGAATGAAGTAGTAAAAGAGCCCAGCCTTTTCTAAAAGTCGATTGAAAAAGTCAGCGTCAGTCTCGCCCATCTGCAACCAATCTTGCTTGCGAAATATGCCTAAGCCGGTCACGAGATTAGGATTATCTGACCCTGGTTCGGAAAACGTAAAGTCAATGGTGTTCTCCTCTAATAGACTCGAGAGCACGTCGACAATGGTGGAACCTTCGAAGGCTCTGTAATGACTTTGTAAGCCCAACAAAGAAAGCTTGGGTTTCATTTCAACTTGATAGCATCCCCGGTCGGACATGCTGATACTGGTGATTATTCCATTGAAGTAGGTCCACTTATTACTTTCATCCTCAGTATCCTTTGCAAGCCCTAGACTCACCGTCGCAGCCGAACCTAATATTTGATCAAAATCCAATTTCGTAACCGTCGGGAAACTGGAATCATCCTCAAGCGCTTCGCCATAGGCTGGATATGTAGTGACCGAGGAAGGGTAATTTCGTTTTGATGGGGTGCCTGTCTCGGGAGGCGGCCTAAAGATATCGGTAGGACCACCAAAGGTATAATCATTCGCCCTGATTTCGAGCTGAAAAGCAAAAGACTGCGATATGCCTTCAGTTCCAGAAAAACTCTGGAGGCGAAGCACATCTGAGCCCAATACAGAACCGTCGTCTAGATAGATATTTAAGTCGAGATTCGTGACAGGAAGGTCATCCAAACGATTCGGCACCCTTTCGACGACGATCGCCATCAGACTGCCTTCCTTAAGCTATTCAACATTGTGCCCCGGTCTAAATGGACCTGCACCGACCTATCGGTGATGGGCCCGTCTTTCTTTGCCCGCAGCCAGCTGGTTCGGCCCAAACGCTGGATTCTAGGCGAATCAGAACAAGGTATCTCACTCTGACTAAGCTTCACTTCTAACACCACCTCAAAGCGGGAGTCACTAAGCACACAGAGGAGCGAAACCAAATCGTCGTGTATCTCGCCTTCAGGCAGCAGGGCCTCAAATGTTTCAATATCCTTTGCTTCTAATATGATTCTTATCGCTGAACTATGGCGCCAAAATCGTTTACCCAGCGCATGATCACCACCCAGTGAGCATTTTCCATCTAAAGTTGCTTGCTGGTCCGGCTCGAGGTTTTTCCAGCCTCCTTCTGCCGGTTTGATGGTCGTTACGGTCCCCAAGAGATCTGAGAGTAGATTCTTCAGGAGCGAGTAATTCACGCGTCGGTTTGCCAGGGCGCCGGAATAAAGCCGCCAAAACCTTCCAAACCGGGTAGGCAACTGAGACTCAAAGTTTGTTTTTTCCGCAATACCCGAGATTGCCTCAAATAGTTTAAACAGCTCTAAATCGTTTTGGGTTCCATTAAACAGTAGTGGATCAAATCGCTTTTTAACTTCAAAGACGCTTTTAAGAATACGATCATTAAAAATATCGACGAAAGCTTCTGGCCCTGCGTTCCCGTTCTGTTTCTCATCAGCGATCTGCGCTGAGAAAGTCTGAGGAACAGGCCCCTGCTGCCCCAATAGATGAAACCCGTTGGCAGTCAACTCAGCAACCATTTTCTCTTTGGTTTCTGAAAACCTAACGGACTCAACAAAATTCGGTTTAAGCGCTAAAGAGTTACTCCCACGAAATCTTATCGATAAGGGTTTACCCCCTTCAACAGGATGCGCGCTTAGTAAGCGGGCAGCCTGGAAAAAATTGAATTCCTCGGCAGCCGCACCTAACTTCTTTAGACCAGCGCCATGTGGCCATTCATTGGCGGCCATTGATGTACTCTCCTACTACCTATATACAATTCAAGGGTTGCGAAGCTATTGATGGGACAAAAAAGCGCTAGAAATTGCAGTAGAACCCGACCAAACAACATGGGACTACCTACAAACTTTCGCTCATTTAACGTTATCTTAAACTTTGTACCCTGGTGGTATCCTCTCCAACCTCCCACCTTCGATGGCACGTGGTGTTCAGTGGCCTCACAAGACTCAATGCTCCGCAATAACTGGTTACCCGTTGAGTCATTGTGATTAATACAAAGGCTCAGCGTAGAAACCAAAGTCTCCATTGCAGATTCATGATCGTTCAGCGAAAGGTGATAGCGAGACAAACTGGTGAACAACTTCCAGTGCGATTCGCTACTAAGGTCAGCCGAACTGTATAGCGAAGGGCGTGTCAGCAACCTAAGTGATTTTACCGGGGCTGCTCCGACCACACTCAGTTGCTGTCCTACTGGCAGTTGCTCGCAAAGTGCTCGATTAGAACAAATCGATTGTGAAAAAATAGTAACTCCATTAGGTACCTTGTCATCTGAATGATTACGAAATACTGAAACCCAGGTTTCGCTTCCAGGCACATTTCGGCGGTGACTCTCCTCTTTCTGCGCAACAAAGTGGAGGGCATCCTTAAGTCTGTTGCCCGCCTGTAAAGAGTAGTAGGGCTCGACTTTCTGTTGAACCCCCTGATTATCTACCGCGTAAACCTGACCGACTTCATGAATCTCGTAGTCATCCGAATAGGACCTATTCGCAGTGAGACGATATTTGTAATTCTTTTCATGTACTACAATCGGCTCAGATTTTTTGTTGAATAAGTTAATCACTGGAAAACAATTGAGTTTAATTGACTCATCATTAATGGGCACGGTGGGCGATATGACCTGATCCAAAATCAGGTGGATATTTAATTGAGCAAGAGAAGCGTCACCCGTAGGTTCAAAAGTTAAAGCGGACAATCCATCAATCTCGAAGAACAAAAATTTTTCGGGAAAAGCGAAATAATCTTGTAGCAACGAAATCCCCAATTCGCTACCAGCTTTCTGCGGTAACATCCGGTCTTCATCATCAAAACCACAAAGTCTGAAACTTTTAGGTCCCAATTTTCTAACGATTCGGCCGGAATCATCACTGAACGCGACTCCGATCAAGCTGGAAGAAAACAGGTCATATAATTTAAATCGCGAGCCTTCCTCACTATTAATAAAAAATCGAAGAGGCGTATTGAGCTCATAGGAAAGCGGCGCAGAACTCGCACAAACCTCTATTGTCAGCGTTAAAAAAGACTGTGCTCTAGAGAAAAACCGGTCAATTTCAGATGACTCCTTCGTAGTATTCTTGCGCACTTTTGCGACCCTGAAAGGCCAAAGATTGGTCGCAACGGGTAAAGAGAAGCGGCAATTTTGAAGCCTTGCAATTTCCTCTGGACTGCCCTCAATTTGAACAGGCGCCACCATTTGGCCCGATCGAAGGCAATGCCCTTCCGTGAGGTCTATTCCAGCAATGTCAACCTCGCATTCTGCAATCGCCATAGAGGGTTTAGCCGAAATCAGCGACGGCTCCAACTCCTGGACCAACATCGAAGGCAACTTTCTTGATTCGGATTCCATTTGAAGCTGCAAGCGGGCCATCATCCAAGCAAAAGATTGGACCAAGTGTTCAACATGTGGATCTCGAGAAACACCTGAGGAGAGCTCGAGCTCCTTGGCGATCTTGGGGTAGTCTTTGCTAAACTCTGCTCCAGAGCTTCGCAACGCGTCGAGTTCATTCTCATAAAAAGCATTCAACTTGCCTTTCGCAGAACCTAACATCAAAGCTCCCCAGAAGCGGAAAAACTTGAACTGTAAGGTACAAATTCAGACTTTAGATCTACATAACCCGAGACACTAAATTGTGCATGACTAGCACTGGTGCTGGACGCTATAAAACTTACTTTTGGTTTCAGCAGTCTCGGCTCGAAAGCTAGAATCGATCGTCTTATATCTCTTCTAAGCGCATCTATCAGCCCAACACTCGTGGTATTACCGATAGCTCTTCCGATTCCGAATTCCAGCACACTACCCATTTCGCTTTCTAACTTCGATAGCTTCCCAAAACCCGAAAAATACTGCCTCTGCGAGGTGATTCTCTTGATCTCATCGGTAATTGACTGAAAAATACGTTTTCTGAAAGATTCAAAATCCCGGTCAGGAAGTACCTCTGGTTTACACAGTCTATCGAATAGGTAAGCCATGATGTCTAGATTAATCCGCCAGCGCTTGAATATTGGATCGATTCCTCGCAACACTCCACTGGAATGCTACAATTCCACCCGGTGATGCATCCCACGATTGGTGAGTGGCGATCCACTCTATATCTGTGAAATTGAGCATCAGTTGCTCTGTTGCCATATCGTTAGGGTGCGATTGAGCCTGAACTGAAGAAATCATGCAGTTGTACAACTTTATCGTCATGATCGCTGACAAGACATTATCCTCTCCATCTTCACCCGAATTTCTGCATAGAAATATCTTCGTCGGCTCTTCGATATCGCCGGTATCTATTGGCTGAGCCGAAAGACAGTGCTTATACAAATTTGGAGAAGATCGATCGAGATATTTTACGCAAGTGATATCCATCAAATTTGGACGTCCAGACGTTCGTGCTGTATTACTCACATCCGTAGTCATCTGTTGAGTCATCCCAAAGTTGCAGGAAACAAGTTCGATGCAACCATCGATCTCTTCAGTGCCATCCTCGCTAACAATTTCCCCATCCAGTTGGCTGGATCCAGCACCCTCAACGAATAGGTCTTCATTACCAGGTTTTAATAATACTAAGTCCATTATTCATTCCTCTAACATAAGTTCATTTAAGCAGGCAGATCCGCAACCAATCGAATAGATGCCGTAAGCTCTTCTAATTGAAAGTGAGGCCTTAAAAACACGGTCGCTTTATACGCGCCCACTCGTCCTTCAACATCGGTCACATCAATTCTCGCCTCACGGAGGGGGTACCGCGCTTTCATGGCAGAAGTCGCGGTGTCATCAAGAAGTACATAAGAGGTGATCCAACCATTCAAATAATCTGAAACGTTCTGGGCTGACATAAAGGTGCCAACTCGTTCTCGCATCATGACTTTTATGTAATGGGTAAACCTGGAAGCAGTTAACATGTACGGCAGCATCGCAGAGACCTGTGCATTCTTATTTGCTGCATCGGTTAAATATTGTTTCGCCTTATTGGTCGTCTGACCACCGAAAAAGGCAGCCTTATCTGATCCCTTACAATGACACAGCGACATAAACCCTAGGTCGTTGAGTTCTTTTTCACGCCTATCTGTAATCGCAATCTGAGTAGGACAGTTGAGTGTGATGTCTCCTTCCTCTGTCTCGTAGGTATAGGCTGGCAAACCCTCAACCAGACCACCGCCTTCAACGCCTCTAATAGCAGCCGTCCAGCCATAACGACTGAACGATTTTGTAATCACTCGAGCGAGAACATATGCGGGGTTCCCCCAGAGCATCTTGCTTGAGTCGACGCGTTTGGCTGTTTGCTCGCTCACCACACCATCGGGATCCTCCAGCGTTTGGACCACTGCATTACCCGAGGTATCTAGTTCTATCTCGCCATTTTCATCGGTTCTGTACAGCGAAACGGCGACATCTTCATCAAAGTAGACCTCCTCAACCGGATTATTCTGATTATGATAAGGCAGTCGGAGCAATACTTTGGGTAACGTTAAAGTGACATATCTGGAATCTTCAGTCTCTCTAAACGAACGCCATTTTATAAGCTCGGCACTCTCGAAAATCTTGTTGAGATCTCTTGGACGATGAAGCGCATCGAAGTCTTCAATATCAAACAATTTTGCATAAGCACTGCTAACAAAGGGCGCGTGTGCTGCCGCAGCCAAATTGCTAATTTTTTCCGCAAAAATGATATCTCTAGCGGATCGGCCCAACTCATAGTCTCCAACAAGCATGCCATACGGCTCTCCTCCGAAAGTCCCATATTCATCCTCATAAACTAACTTGAAAAGGGTACTTTGATCGTAATCAACCGCCTTATCCAAGTCCTTGTAGAGTTCGTCGAATGAGGCATTTAAAACCCTTATCTTCAGACTGCTGCCAGTCTCTGTATTAGACACGAGATAATGCAAACCTCGCCAACTCGCCTCCAGAGCCTGAAACTCTGGGTGATGAAGGATGTAGTTCAATTGCCTGCTAATCACACCATCCTTTTGGGCGATCCTTTGCATCAGGATCGCGCCAAGATTAAGTGATTGGCCCTCAGACTTTGGCAATAAATCATCATTCACGATAACCTGGGAGACGAACTCTTCAATCAATTCCAGCGCGTAAGGAATTTGAGTATCTTCAAGCACCATTTTCCCTTGGGCAAGCATCTTTCCAATATCAGAATCCTGCCCACGAGACTCTTCTGTAACTGCATCTAAAATTGCCTGGTCACGCCCAGAGGCATCAGCCAAACCGCGAGCTGATGCAATGTCTTGCTCAGCTGCTGCGAAAACCGCCGCAATCAAACGCTTTCTTTCGTCGTCACTTAAAACAGCTTCACAGATGCCTGCAAGCTCATCATTGCCATCAAGCTTCGCGAGAAAATCACGCAAACGTGCTCTCTCATAGAAGACTTCTGACATGGTATCAACCTGTAGCAGTACCGATACGGGATCATAATCATCAAAGGAGTTAAATTTCAGATCAATCGACAAGCTCCCGCCCTTTTCATCCAGGACATCCGGAACACTAAATATCGCTCTCGGCTCTATAGATGCCATTACTTTGTCAAAGTTGTCTCGGTCAATGTTGACAAATTTACGCTTGCCCAGTGACTTGGCGGGTTTTTCAGACTTTCCAGACAATGGCGCCATTACACCCACAACGAACGGAATTTCCTTTCGTTGTTGAGCCCCACCAGTTTCCACGTCATAGGTAATTTGAACTCTCGGTGCTCTATTTCTAGATAGCTTATGCTGTGTGCTTTCCGACATGTTTAGTTCTCCAACTCATGTAATTTTTAGCAATATTGGCCTTTAATGTAATTCCACTTTTAATTCTTAGTCGCCGAGTAAATCTCTCGATTTCCATAAGAGCGCTTTCGAACTACGCCCTCCTCTATCAAATATTCAAGCGCTTTTTGAATCTGCGAGACAGCGTTGGATCTGCGTTGCCGTGCAACCCACCAATCCGCTATACCTTCAATGGTGTCTCCGGCCTCCGGGTTATTAAAAAAATGTTCGGACAAATCCTTAGCTATATTCTCGATTCCCACACCTCTACGCTTATTAGCTCTTTTAGGAATAGAGCCATTACCGACTACCAATTTTGACATTTTCACCAACCACCCATTGAGCATTCATACCTAACTATTCAAGTATCGTGCCAACAATGTACAGCCTGTAGCTAATTGATTTATATGGTTTTTTGTTTTGAGAAAAGAATCAAATGGGGTAGAACAACCCCACTAACATATCGCGTTCATTAAAAGTTTTTAACTTTAATCAGTGACTTAGAGTTTTGTGAGGCGCTTTTGCCCGATGGGGCATATTCGCCTCACCCCCAAAGCAATCAGATGGTATTGGTCGAATAAGCAATACCTGATCATTGAACAATGACATCAAGCAATAGGAAAAAATCCAAACCATTTGACTAGCCGAAAACCCGGGGCCATGCTTGTAGACAGACCCATTTACTCTAGACCGAGCATAGGCAAACCGGGTACTTTAAACGCCTCACCCGTGGCATGCTCGATGCGAGCCCCTTAAAAAAGATCAACCAACGATGGCTATCATCTATCAGACCTTCAACTTTGCTGACGCAAAATACCGAGTACACGTGACAAAGAATCCTTTTGAAGCGGATCTCTGGGCCAACACCGTGAATTATCCTGGTGGTAATTCCGGAGATCTTATCTGGTACTTCACTCTAAATAGAGACGAAGCTACATGCCGAATTAATTTATGTTCTTATGGGGAAGCGGAACTTATTGTTTTCTTCGTACCCAGTTTCACCGAAGCAGGATGGCGTACGAACAAAAACAGGCGCTACCGATTTTCTTAAGTAACCATACGCTGGTATGGCCGCATCGATAATTCCTAGTAATCCATTGTCGAAAAATACAAATTAAAAAAGATTTGCTTGGAAGTACCACTTTGATTTAGTCTCTAGGGCCTGTAACTATATACCGCTGTGGAACCACTCCCAAGATGCTTTGTGCAGAAACTCTAATTCTTATTAACGACTGCAGCAGCAACCGAAATAACGCAGCTATTACAAAGTTTCTCTCAATTTTTCCAGTAAAGTCAGCCCAGCGGGTATCCCAAGAAGAACTCGAAGCACTCCAAGTGGACCGGCCCGTTCTGGTTTTAGCGATTTACAACTCTCCCACCGACGCTCGGTATCAAAAAAAGGTTCGTGTGCGACCTAATAACTTCGAGTACTTGGATCTGTTTATTTCTACCAAGGGTAAAAAGCTTACAATTACTCAACTCAGCCTAAAGGACGGTCCAGAAAGATTGATGGAAAGGCTTTCTATCGCTGAACAAAAAGTACTTCAAAGATATCATGCTCGATCCAAAGGGGTGCATGAAGATTTCTACTTGCGATTTAATTTGATTGGAAACTCATCTAGTTTCAAAAAATCATTGCGTTCTATTAGCCGGGTTGCCAAGACAGATTCGCGAGTTATTATCAGAGGTGAAACCGGCACGGGTAAAGAAATAGCCGCCAGATCTATTCACCATTTTAGTCAGCGCTCTAATAAACCGTTCGTCCCAATTAACTGTGGCGCCTTCTCCGATGAACTGTTACTCAGCGAGTTGTTTGGTCATACCAAAGGCGCCTTTACAGGAGCCAACGCCGACAGGAAGGGACTCCTAGAGTACGCGGATTCTGGGACTCTATTTTTAGATGAAGTCGACGAACTATCTTCACGCGCTCAAGTGGCTTTGCTAAGATTTCTTCAAGAGGGGGAGATCCGCCCTCTCGGAAGTCGCGTTGTTAAAAAAGTTAATATTCGGGTGTTGTCCGCATCTAATAAAAGCCTAAAAAAGCTGGTCAAGGAACGCTTATTTAGAGAAGACCTTCTCTATCGACTCGACGTTCTATCGGTTACGCTACACCCTTTACGAAGCAGAGAAGACGATATTTTCTTAGTCGCCCAACGAATATTAGGTCAGATACAGCAGGAACTAAAGCAGGACTCTAAGTATCTGAGCCTGTCGGTCATAGAAACAATAAAAGCTTACGAATGGCCTGGAAACTTCAGAGAAATTGAAAGCGCCTTGCTCAGGGCATTTTTAATGTGCGAAGAAGAGATAATCACCGATCCAGAATCACTCTTCTCAGAAGAAGTTTTTGAGCAGCTGCCGCGTCGAGTGGAGTTGGGGAGTTTTAGCAACGAAAAAAATACTCTGATCAGAGCATTTGAAAAAAACTATATACAGCGTGTTTTGAGTGAAACTGGTGGTAACGTTTCTAAAGCCGCCAACATAGCCAATAAAGAGCGAAGGGCTTTTACCCGACTGATGACAAAATACGACATTAGACGAGAAACCTTTCTCAAAATTCGTGAAGCAAGCTAAAGGTTAGAGCGCGTTAGTCCCTTCCGATTCTCACCCTCGATTGCGGGGATTTTAGAAACCTCTTCCAACTGGAGTAGATTCTTTTTCCTTCTCTTGTGGTTTTGTCGATAAAACCTTCGACTCTGTTAGAGGCATATATAGCCCAGCACTCTGAGGCTAACCTTTTCTCCTTAACCTTGGTGAGGTTTGTTACAGCGAGTTCCCAAGCTTTATGGATGATTTTTTCTTTAGAAGTTAGCAGGTATAGCAGATCGAAATGGAGCTGCCTTCGACATACTCTAGTGAGTCTCTATATCTTTCCTCGAGTGCGTCAAAAGCAGTGGGATACCTATCCCATCGCTGATGATGGTAAACGTTAAATACCTCTCTGAGGAGGCCAGATTTCAAGTCATGTATGCGGAGCCGGTTTCTAGCTTCTCTGATCAATCGTTCCTCAGCGATTTCCTCATTAAAGTTATTTCTTGTCGTATTAATAAGAGTCTCGAAACTATCATTTATTTCTGCCCATGCTTTGACGATTTCTTCCCTTGAAGCGTTCACTTTGCAGGCAGCTGCTTGTAATAGAATGTCTCGTCATCAAAGAATTTCTTTATGTCCGAAGAGATACGTCCGCGATAATGAAATTTATCCGCTCTATGCTGAAGATACTGAAGTTTTAGGCTCACTGTGTCACCACATTCACCACTTATAATGGCCCAAGGGCCACAAAAATCAATTTTTTCAGTTATTTACGTCATCTTAAAATAAAAATTTGGTGGAGCTACGCGGGATCGAACCGCGGACCTCGTGACTGCCAGTCACGCGCTCTCCCAGCTGAGCTATAGCCCCACACGAAAGCTTTAGATCCCTCGGTGGCGGGATCACATGATAGGCCATGGGGCGCTTATCGAAGGGTGCGCATATTAGCCGATGAGCCTGAAGCAATCAAATGCTCCACTGGCTCCTCTTGTCTAGATATGCGCCCCGGAACCACCATCAACTTCCAGGGAAACGCCATTGACGTATCCCGCTGCATTAGTACATAGAAAAGCAATCACTGCTGCAACTTCTTCTGAGGTACCGTAGCGTCCAACGGGCACGCTCCTTCCATTATTCTCGAGCACCCTATCCATTGTGGTGTCGTTTGCCTCTGCTATCTCGGTCGCTGCTCTTTCCCACATCGCTGTGTGGATAAGCCCGGGTAGAATCGAATTCACCAGCACGCCGTCGGCGCCATATTTACGGGACAAGGATTTACTAATCGAAATCATCGCGGCTTTAGTGGCGCCATAATCAATTAGTGCCGCATTGGGATACTTCGCGGCACCACTTGCGACCATGACCACCCTGCCCCACTTCTGCTTCCTCATTTTCGGCAGCAGTCGCCGGGTGCAGCGAATAGCAGACAGCAGGTTTAGTTCGTGAAGCTCCTGCCATTCTTCGTCTGTCATATAAAGAAAGTTACGGGAAGGCGAAGCACCAACATTGTTAACCAGGATGTCCGCACCGCCGCGTTCCTCAACAGTGTCAAGGAAAGTTGCCGTCGACGCCTTATCGCCCATGTCCGCCGTTAATCCGGTGACCTTGTCCGAATAACCCGCGAGCTTGTCTACTGCATCCTGGCTCCTTGCACAGAAGACGACTTCTGCGCCCATGTCTGCCAGTTCCTTAACGACTGCTTCGCCGATACCAAGACTGGCTCCGGTTACAACCGCTCGTTTTCCAGATAAATCCAGGTCCATCATGTCGAATCTCCTGCTAGTTGCTTTATTGCTCGCCATCATTCGGGGGTTCGACCCAGAGTGACGCCGAGGGTTCATATACTCTATCGGTGCCAGGCCGCTCAAGAAGCTCAGGGAAAAGGTAGGGGTTTAGTTGCGCACAGGCAAGCAGACTTTCGTCACAACAAAAGCCCATCCCCTTACTCATCAAGTTCCTGAAACATCGCAAGGATGAACTGGCCGACGTTCTTGTTTCCATGGCATTGCTGGTGTGGGCACTCGACACGCCGTTTTTTAATCAAGAGATCAGCAGTGTAAACCAGTGTACCGATGACAGACAAAGCGGGGTGAGGCGTCTTGTGACAGGAGATACGGCCATGCTATGGGACCGCTGGCGCTGAAATATAGCGCTACTATCGGCGTTTAAGTTGCCAATGCTACTGGTTACATGGTTTATTAGGCGCCTTTAAAACAAGGTAGCATTCATGATTATCATTGCAGGAACCATTGATCTGGCAGACCCATCACAAATTGATGAGGCTATTGAAAAAGCCAAACCATTACAGCAGGCAACAAGGGATGATGAACCTGGTTGCCAGGCATATGTTTTCTCTAAAGATCCCTGCGTTGCGGGTCGTATCGCTGTGTACGAACTCTGGGATGACGAAGCATCCCTGGCCGCCCACTTTAAGCACGATAATTACCTAAACATGGGTGGCCTTTTACAGGGGTTCGGGCTGGCCGGCGCAGACAACAACAAGTTTCGGTGTGATCACAAAGAACCTGTGTATGACGAGACCATGACTCCGCGGGCGGATTTCTTTACGCTGTAATAGCCGCGCGCAGGTTTGGTATCAGGGTAGCTTTTGAAGCCCTCGTGATACCAGCTCATGTCGACAGATCTTCCATTCGTTATCTACACGTCGCATGTCCGTGTGATATGTCGCCCATAGGGTGATGGTAGTTACGCTATCCCCTTTGGGATAATGCGTTGCCTGCACATCCGTCCGGGTCTTAGCCAAATCCCCTGCGATGGTTGCATAAGTTGGGCTTAGCATATGCTGCGTAGCATCATATTTATCGATCGCTTCTTTCCACCACGGATAAAACGTTTCCATGCCGTTCATCTCTACAGCGCCCATGCCGACTACCTTCACATCTTCAACGAAGAGCGCCCGGTAACCGTCATAGTCTTTCTCATCAACGGTTGCTGCGTAACGCAGCATGACATCCTGTACTGCAATTCTGTCTTCAATATTATTGGTCATTGGGATTCCTCGGTTCCATTCCTCTTCTCTCACGCTCTTTTTTCATCCGATCAACATCTGAACTTAGCGGCGGCGTTTTTTCGTCATCACTAAGCAGACCAGCACGGTCTTTTGCTGACTTTTCTGCATCAAACGAGATCCATTTTTCCGGCACTACCTCAAGTATCGTTCGTAGTGGTGAATTCAGCAGGTTGTAAAAATCGTCTTCGCCCTGTTTGCTATCGGGAGAAACCTTTTTTGCAAGTGCGCGATAGAACCATTTTTTAGTTTCATCGTCATCATGGAAAGTACCCTTACCTTTCACTGTCACCGCGCCTCTTGGACATTTAGGGTCCTGCGAAGCAGCGCCACTCACCGTGACAGACACTCGGTTATCCCTTCTAATCGCCGCAGCTCGATGCCTATGGGACGAGAAAGTGATCCATATTTTATCGTCGCGCCAGACAAAGGCATGCACAACGCCAACAGGCCAGCCATCCTTGGTTGCCCACATCAGCACACATTCCGGCGCCCGGGTCATCAGTTCATGTTTTTGTTCTTCACTATGGCCGTAAATCGATACGACCTCATGATCATGTGCTGTCATTTTTATTCCTTTTTCGTTGTTACTTTGAAAGTATGGTGACGCCGCTGATACCAGGCGCGCCATAAACATGTGTGTATGCAACTTTAGGATCATCGGGAACCTGTCGTTCGCCCGCATCACCGCGAAGCTGAAGTACGTTCTCATAGACCTGGCGCAAACCAGAAGCACCAATAGGTTCACCGTTGGCGAGGCAGCCTCCGTCAGTATTCACCGGGAACCGACCGCCAATTTCCGTGTCGCCATTGGCCAGCATTGCTTCCTGTTCGCCATGTTCACAGAATCCATTTTCTGCCATGTGCATGATCTCTGCACCTGACTCGGTATCCTGCAACTGTGCAACATCGATATCTTCCGGACCAACACCCGCCATCTCGAATGCTGCCTTCGATGCATCCATGGTTGGACCATTACCTTGTTCGAGCGCGAGCGAAGGAGCGGTCACTTCAAAACTGCCAAATCTTCTGGAACGGATAACCGCGGCGTTCAGAAAAATGGGTGTTTTGGTGTACTTGTGGGCCATATCCGCGCGACAAAGAACCAGTGCAACACCACCTTCTCCTGGATTACAAAACATATATTGCGTCAGCGGATACGACAACATGGGAGACTGCAGAATTTCATCCTCAGTCAGCGCCTTGCGACGCCAGGCCATTGGATTCTTCGAGCCATTCCTGAATGCCTTCGCGGCCACTCGAGCCAGTGAGTCATTGGTAATGTTGTGATTTTGCATGTACTGATTGATCTTCATCGCAAAGAACTGGGTTGTCATCGCCATACCACTGCCGCCGTACCAGTTTCGGCCGCTAATCTCCGGGCCCGTGGGCGAAAATGCACCACGAGGATGCTTGTCGAACCCAATGGCAATGCCAAGATCATAGATGCCTGACTGGATAGTGTTGTAGGCGGAGAACAGCGCAGAGCCGCCTGTCGCACAACCATTGGTCACATTGATGAATTGAAGTCCCGTAAGGCCCAGCATGGAAACCATCCGATCCGGGTCACCTGCCGCCCTGCTGCCGCCAAATGCGAATTGCATGTCTTTCCATTCCACGCCCGCATTCGCTACTGCTCGTCGAACCGCAATAGCCCCCTGTTCCATGCCGGTAACACCCTCATGACGTCCAAAGGCATGCATACCAATACCAACGATAGCCACATCAACCATTTGTATCTCCAATCATGTTTAATTAGATGCAGCCATTTCAGCCGCTATAGACCAAGACTAAAAGGTAACATAAATAGTCTTTCTGCTATCATGATTCGCTTTATAAATATCTGGCCATACCATGCCCCATATCGGTCCAAACGTCACACTGGATGAACCCGCGTTCATTCACGAAACAGCGCAGATCCAAGGGAAAGTCTACATTGGTAAAGGTGTCAGCGTCTGGACCTATGCCGTTACCCGCAGCGAAGTACATGAAATCCGGATTGGCGCGCGCACCAATATCCAGGATTTTGTAATGATCCATGAAGGTTCAGGTTTCCCCACCATCATCGGGCAAGATTGTTCGATCACTCACCACGTCACGCTTCACGGATGCGAAATTGGTGACCGGTGCCTGATTGGTATCAACGCGACCATCATGGACGGCGCAAAAATTGGCAACAACTCCATTGTTGCTGGACACGCCATTGTATCCGAGGGCAGCGAGTTCCCTGAGAACTCAATCATCGGTGGCGTCCCTGGGAAGTTACTGGCAACTAGAGACAACAGTGAAGGCAACCTCTCGAACTCAAAGTTCTATCAATCGATAGCAGCCCGTTACGCCGACGGCAATGATCGACTGGACGACTGACCCCAAAGCTTCGACGCAACGAATCACAAAGGAACGACCATGAAACAGCTAGAACCCGGCATGATGCCATTCACACGACTAATGGGCGTGCAGGTGACATCCCAGAAGAAAGACCGAATAGTCGGCAGAATCTCGGTCCGCGAAGACCTTTGCACCACTGGCAGGATCATGCACGGCGGTGCCGTTATGGCAATGGCCGACGCACTGGCCGCAATCGGGGCGTATCTC
>Ga0206679_10001946_pt1 | contig 16783 bp, 15 predicted proteins | sample M110012015metaG_FD_155464 | JGI IMG/M metagenome (GOLD analysis project Ga0206679, IMG submission 155464) | Ammonia-oxidizing marine archaeal communities from Monterey Bay, California, United States - M1 100m 12015 | ecosystem: Environmental > Aquatic > Marine > Intertidal zone | place: USA... | reverse complement strand
ACAACCTTGGTTATTTAGCTGTAAGTTTAGGGTTCTACAAAACATTATTTTCTGCACCAGGTCTATCTACTTCATCTGAAATACCTGAAGAAGAAAGAGAGACAATGGGGCTTTCTGATGGATTAGTGCGTATTTCAATTGGACTTGATAATGATATTGAAAGAACTTACAATACTATGGTTAACTGCATGAAAAAAGTAGGCATCCTCTAACAAATACTTTTTTATCTTTACCATCTTAATTTTTTATAAATAGAAATGATAGATAAAAAAACACCTTACTTTTTTGCTTTACTTCCAATACTGATTTTAATTAGCTTGTTGGCCTACAATGTTTATTTGTATGGTGACGACTCATTAGGAGGAGCAAATCAATTAGCTTTACTTTTTGCAGCTGCAACAGCTACAATAGTAGGTATTAAATTTGGTGCACAATGGAAAAAAATACTTGATGGAATAAGTAAGAGTATCAGCAGTACAACACCTTCAATCATTATTCTATTATTGATTGGAGCATTAGCTGGAACTTGGCTTTTAAGCGGAATTGTCCCTGCAATGATTTATTACGGATTACAAATCTTAAGCCCTGAAATATTTCTTTTTGCCACTGCAATAATCACAGCTATTGTATCCTTAGCAACAGGTAGTTCTTGGAGTACTATTGCTACTATTGGGATTGCTCTTTTAGGAATAGGACAAGCACTAGGGCTGCCAGTAGGACTAATTGGTGGTGCAATTATTTCAGGAGCCTATTTTGGCGACAAGATGTCTCCTTTATCGGATACTACAAACCTTGCACCTGCAATGGCTGGGACTGATTTGTTCACCCACATCAGATACATGATGTACACGACTATTCCTTCATTTGTACTTACACTTATTATCTTTTTAGTAATTGGTTTTACTTATACAACTTCAGGAACACAAGATATAAATGAATTACTATTAGCTATTTCAAATTCTTTTAATGTTAGCGGATGGCTATTTTTAGTCCCTGTTTTGGTTATTGCACTCATCATTAAAAAAACACCTGCTATTCCTGCACTTTTAGCAGGAACAATCTTAGGAGGGATTTTTGCAGTTATATTTCAGCCAGAAGTAATTCTATCAGTTGCTAGTGCATCAGAATTAAATATTAGCTCGGCATATATGGCTATTATTAACGCTATGGGAAGCGATATTACTATTACTACTGAAAATGAAATGATCAATAATTTACTTTCAACTAGTGGTATGGCAGGAATGCTAAACACAATATGGCTAATTATTTGTGCTATGATTTTTGGCGGAGCTATGGACGCAACTGGATTATTAAAACGAGTTGCCGAGCCAATAATAGAATATGCTGACAGCACTGGAAGTTTGATTGCTACAACTGCTGGAACTTGTATATTTTTCAACATTACTGCATCCGATCAGTATTTATCTATTGTGGTGCCTGGGCGAATGTTTGCTGACACCTACAAAGAAAAAGGGTTAGCTCCTGAAAATTTAAGCCGTACCCTAGAAGATAGCGGAACGGTTACTTCAGTACTTATTCCTTGGAATACCTGTGGGGCTACACAATCAGCAGTACTTGGGGTAGCAACTTTTGCTTATTTACCTTTTTGTTTTTTCAATCTTATCTCGCCACTAATGACTATTGCTTATGGTTACTTTGGAATTAAGATTAAGAAAATAAAGACTGACAAGTAAAAACACTATTCTCTTTTCATAAAAACCTATGGGATAGGAGCAATCCCCAAGGGGATTATAACTATCCCCTTAATTAAAAAGACTTTTTAGTTTCTCAATTGTATAATCTATCTCCTCTTTGGTATTGTATTTACTAAACGAAAAACGAACGCCTGGGCGAGTACTATTAGGAGCAATAGCCGAAAGCACATGCGAACCAGTACTACTCCCAGAACTACAAGCAGAACCACCACTACAAGCAATGCCTAATATATCTAAGTTAAACAATAACATTTCTGCAATTTTTGTAACAGGGAAACTTACACTCAATACTGTATACAAACTATTATCCAAGTCGGTACAGTTAGCATAAAACTCCACTTCTGGCATTTCAGTTTTAAACTTTTCAATCATGTAGGACTTTAATCCTTTTATGTATTCTGTTTCTTCTTCCAGATGAGAGTAAGCCATTTCCATAGCCTTAGCTAAAGCTGCAATACCATAAATATTTTCAGTTCCAGCACGCATATTTCGTTCCTGACCACCACCTCTTAGCAGGGGTTTTATCTGAATATCTTCTGATACATAGATAAACCCTATTCCTTTTGGCCCATGAAACTTATGAGCAGAAGCTGCCATGAAATCAACATTTAATTCTTGCATATCAAAAGGATAATGCCCCATAGTCTGTACCGTATCAGAGTGAAAAATAGCATTATACTCTTTACAAATTTCTCCTATTTGTTTTAAATTCTGAATAGTACCTATTTCATTATTGGCATGCATAATAGAAACAAATGTTCTTTCATTTTTTTCAAGTAACTGCTTTAAGTGAGCAAGAGAAACCTCTCCATTTTCATCAGTATCAATATAAGAAAGTTTAATTTTTCCTTCAGCAGCTAAGTCCTCCAAAGGGTATAAAACGGCATGATGCGAAAGCTTGGAAGTAATTGCATGTTTAATGTTATGATCATGAATACCACACTTTATCGCCATATTATCAGCCTCTGTTCCTCCTGAAGTAAAGAAAATAGTTTTTGGGGCAGTATTCAATAAAGCTGCAATAGTCTTTCTAGCAGTTTCCACAATAATTTTTGCCTTACGACCAAACTCATGCACTGATGAAGGGTTAGCAAAAGTAGTTTTCATTAAATCACTCATCAACTCAATAATTTCAGGAGCCATTGGTGTTGTTGCTGCATTATCTAAATATACCTTCATTTTAAATCAATTCTTTTATTTCGTTTATCATTTTGTTTGCAAATTCATTTGCTTTTTCCTCTCCCTCACTCTCTGCATATATTCTGATTATTGGTTCAGTATTCGATTTTCTAAGATGCACCCAACCTTCCTTAAAATCAATTTTTAACCCATCAATAGTAGTGATTTGTTCATTTTTATATTTCTCTTCCAAAGCAGTTAAAATTGCATCTACATCAATATCTGGCGTCAACTGAATTTTATTTTTTGAGATAAAATAGTTAGGATAAGAATCTCTTAACGCTTTTGCTGAAATTCTTCTTTCTGCCAATTGAGTTAAAAATAGAGCAACTCCAATTAAGGCATCTCTTCCATAATGCAATTCTGGATAAATAACACCACCATTACCCTCACCTCCAATTATTGCATTAGTTGCTTTCATTTTTTCAACCACATTAACCTCTCCTACTGCTGACGCCTCATAGCTTCCATTATGTAAATTAGTTACATCTCTTAATGCCCTAGTAGAAGATAAATTAGAAACTGAATTCCCTGGCGTTTTACTCAACACAAAATCAGCTACCGCTACAAGAGTATACTCTTCTCCAAACATGCTTCCATCTTCACAAACCATAGCCAATCTATCTACATCAGGATCGACTACAATTCCAAAATCAGCTTGTTCTTTTACGACTAATGCTGAAATTTCAGTTAAGTTTTCAGGTAATGGCTCTGGGTTATGTGGAAATTGTCCGTTTGGCTCACAAAATAGTTTTACGCAATCCACTCCCATTCTCTCTAATAACCTAGGAATCATAAATCCTCCAGTTGAATTTACTGCATCTACAACAACTTTAAATCCTGCAGATTTAACCAAATCAACATCTACTAAATCTAATTTTAATACTTCATCAATATGCTTATTATTAAAACTATCATCAAAAGTGTATTCCCCTAAATCATCTACTTCAGAAAATGTGAAATTATCATTTTCTGCAAGTGCTAAAATTTCCTCTCCATCTATTGCTGATAAAAACTCACCTTTTCCATTCAATAATTTTAAAGCATTCCATTGTTTAGGATTATGGCTGGCAGTAAGAATAATCCCACCGGCTGATTTTTCTATTTGCACAGCAACTTCTACGGTAGGAGTTGTTGAAAGTCCGACATCAACTACATCAAAACCACAACCTAATAGTGTTCCTGAAACAATGTTACTTAGCATCTGCCCAGAAATACGAGCATCACGCCCAATTATTATAGTGTTTGAACTACCTCCTTGTTTTCTGATAAAAGCAGCATAAGAAGCTGTAAAACGAACAATATCTAAAGGAGTGAGTGCATCCCCAACTTCACCACCTATCGTCCCTCTAATACCAGAGATTGATTTAATTAATGTCATCTATCTATTTTTAAGGAACAAAATTACATAATTAAATTATTGTTTACTTAAGGATTACTATCTTTGTTAATATTTTTTAAGCAATGAAATCAATACTTACTCAACTTCCAAACAGAAGTACAAAACCTAGAGAAAAAGGACTTACAATGATGATGGATAAAGGACTAAGCTTTAGGCAGGCTGAAGATTTCTTATCATCAAATCATGTCCATACTGACATTATAAAACTTGGTTTTGGCACAAGTATTATCACACCAAATATTGCTGATAAAATTAAATTGTATCAAGATAACGGAATGGAAGTTTATGCAGGGGGAACTCTTTTTGAGGCATTTGCAATAAGAAAACAATTAGATGATTATAAAAAATACATGACTAGTATCGGATTGAAAATGGTAGAAATATCAGATGGATCAATGCATATGGAACACGAAATTAAATGCGAATATATTCAGGAATTTGCAAAAGACTTTAAAGTCATTAGTGAAGTTGGAAGTAAAGATGCAAGCGTTCAAATAAGCAGTGAGAACTGGGTGAAATGGATGCAAAATGAATTATCTGCAGGAAGCTGGAGAGTTATTGCTGAAGCAAGAGAAGGTGGAAATGTTGGAATCTGTAATGATGATGGTGGAATTAAATCTGAGTTAATTGATGAAATTACAAGTAAAATACCTGCCGAAAAAATACTATGGGAAGCTCCACAAAAAGGGCAACAGATATTTTTCATTGAAAAGTTTGGCGCAAATGTAAATTTAGGGAACATAGCTCCTGATGGCGTTATCCCTTTAGAATGCTTACGCCTTGGATTAAGAGGAGATACTTTTCATGATTTTCTAAACAAAAAGTAAATGAAACATTATTTTATTCTATTTCTTAAAGGAATGGCCATGGGGATTGCTAATGTAATTCCTGGAGTTTCTGGGGGGACAATTGCGCTTATTACAGAGATTTATGAGGAGTTAATCAACTCACTTAAATTATTTGATATTAGCGCCCTTAAAATGCTTTTATCATTTGATATATCAGGTTTTATAAAACACACTAACCTTTATTTTTTACTAGCTGTATTTGGTGGGAGTATCGCTAGTGTATTTAGCATAGCTAATCTTTTTAAATATCTATTTACAAACTACCCTATTTTGATATGGGCATTCTTTTTTGGACTTATTATTGCTTCTATCTACTTTGTAGCAAAAAGAATTAACAAGTGGAACTTCCCAACTTTATTAAGTTTAGTAATAGGTACATCTATTGCAATTTCTTTAAGCTTTATGACTCCAGCCACAGAGAACGCTAATCTATTTTTTGTTTTTCTATGTGGAATAATCGGCATTAGCGGAATGATGCTTCCAGGATTATCAGGCTCTTTTATTTTAATCCTAATGGGGAACTATGAATTACTTATGGTAACGGCTGTAACAGATTTAAACATTACTTTACTCGCTATATTTTTTATAGGATCGGCATTCGGACTAATGAGTTTTTCTCATGTACTATCCTGGGTTTTTAAACATTATAAAAATGCGACATTAGCTTTACTTACAGGATTTATCCTAGGGTCATTAAGTATTATTTGGCCATGGAAAGCAGTTTCTGAAAGCATTATTTTTAATGGAAAGGAAAAAATTATAGCTTACAAATGGTATATTCCTAACGAATTTAACCAAGAAACTATCATTGCAATTTCACTAATATTCATAGGGATACTTAGTGTTTATACACTAGAATATTTTGCGCCAAAAAAATAAAATGAGAACATTCGGAATTATAGGGAAAAGTCTTTCACACTCCTTTTCAAGTAGCTATTTTAATGAAAAGTTTTTTAAAGAAGGAATTACAAATACTGAATATCTTAATTTTGAACTTCATAATATTTCTGAATTTCCAGAACTAATAAAAACACACAAGCTATCTGGTCTTAATATAACCCTTCCCTACAAAGAAAGTATAATTCCATATTTGGATGAGTTAAGTGAAGACGCAAAAAATATAGGAGCCGTTAACACTGTAAAGTTTGAAGGTAACAAATTGATTGGACACAATACTGATATTATTGGTTTCAAACAAAGCCTTTCCCTTATTTTAGAAGGCAGAAATACTGCTTTAATTCTAGGGGATGGTGGTGCAGCAAAAGCAGTGAAATCTACATTAAATCAACTTAATATCTCACATAAAACAGTCAGCAGAAAAGGCTCATTTAATTATTCAGATATATTAACACAAGACATTGAGTTTAATAGAATTATAATAAACACAACACCTTTAGGAATGGCTGATAAAATTGCAGATTTTCCTAAAATACCCTATGAAGCAATAACGGAAAATCATTTACTTTTTGATTTGATTTACAACCCCTCAGAAACCTTATTTTTAAAATACGGAAGAACACACAAGGCTAGTACTAAAAACGGATTAGAAATGCTTCAAATTCAAGCTGAAGCATCTTGGAACATTTGGAATACTTAAGTCGTTAAATATTAGTAAATTTGCAATCAAATATCAGAAAAGTGAACGAAAACAAAGAACAAGAAACTACAGATAACTCAACTATAACACCTGTTACAGAAGAATTATCCCCTGTGAATAATACTGACTTAAGCATTGACGAGTTAATTTCAAAAATTGAATTGCTAGCAGAAAATATAAATCCATATACTGTATCAAAAGAGATAGAGGAACTAAAATCTATCTTTTATTTGAAATTAAAAGCTGAAACGAAAATTGAAAAAGAGGATACGGCACCTGTAAATCCAGCTGATAAAGAAGAGACAAATGATAAATCTCCTTCAGAAGAAAAAACACTTCACCCTCATGAAATTCAATTCAAACAAATTTATGGCAAATACAAAAAGATAAAATTTGAATTCAGAAAAAATAGAGAAAAGGAAGAGGAGGAAAACCTTAAAATAAAAAAGACAATTATTGAGGATATTGACAAACTTACTCAAGAAGATGAATCAATAAAAAAGACTTTTGAGCATTTTAGAATCCTACAAGAACAATGGGAAAATACAGGACATGTGCCTCAAACAGAAAACAATGGTCTTTGGCAATCCTACCATCATCATGTGGAGTTATTTTATGATTACATTAAATTAAACAATGACTTAAGAGATTTAGATTTCACAAGAAACCTAGAAGAAAAAACTGCTATTTGTGAAAAAGCTGAAGCTTTAGTAAATGAAAAATCATTTAATAACATGCACGATAGTTTGCAAGAGCTACATGAACATTGGAAAAATGTAGGCCCAGTAAAAAGAGAACTAAGAGAGGAGCTTTGGGAACGCTTTCAAAATATTAGCAAAACACTGAACAAAAAGCGTAACGATTACTTCCTTTCAAAAAAGGAAAAAGACAAGGAAAAACTCACAAATAAAAATGCTATTTGCAAAAAAATTGATGAACTAACTTCCGAAACAATATCTTCATATAATAAATGGCAAGAACTTACTAATCAGTGTAATGAGTTAGAATCTGAATGGAAAAACATTGGGAGATTAAATAAAGCTGAAAATGCTATTGCTTGGAAAAACCTAAGAGCTACACTCAATAGTTTTTACAATAAAAAGAACGCTTTTTACAAACAAAAGAAAGAGGAAGGAAATACTATTCTGAAAATTAAAATTAGTATTTGTGAAAAAGCAGAAAGCTTACAAGAAAGTACTGATTGGCAAGGAACAGGTAATAAGCTAATCAAATTACAAGACGAATGGAAAAATGCCGGATTCTCCCCTGCTGATCAATCAAATAAAATTTGGAAACGATTTAAAGCTGCTTGCGATACTTTTTTTAACGCTAGAAAGACACACTATAAAACGCAAGATAAAGAGAAAGAAGTGTGTTATAAAGCTAAAGCTGAGCTATTAAAAGAACTAAAAGTCTTTAAAGCAACATCCGATTCAAAAGCTGACACAAAACAACTCAAAGAATTTGGAAACAAATGGAAAGTAATAGGACATGTCCCTAGAAACAAAATGAAAATTAATGATGATTTTTTCTCGTTAATCAACACCAAATTTGAAGAGCTTGGCTTAAGCAAAAAAGCTTTAGCAACCGAGCAATACAAAAATAAAGTAAGTTCAATAAAAGGAAACGATAAGGCTTTAGGTAGTGAAAAGCAATTCCTAAGAGGGAAAATTGATAAACTGAAAAAGGATATTGCACAATACGAAAACAACATGTCATTTTTCGGAAACAATAAAAGTACAGAACCTTTAAAAAAACAAGTAGAACTTCAAATTGCAAAAGCAAATACTGAGATTGAAAATCTAAAACAAAAACTTCAAATCCTTAACAAAGGGTAAATGCAATTTAAGTTAGAATCAGAATTTTCTCCTACTGGAGATCAGCCAAGTGCAATAAAACAACTCATTGAAGGCTTAAATGAAGGCGAAAATTTTCAAACATTATTAGGAGTAACAGGATCAGGGAAAACTTTTACTATCGCAAATGTAATTAAAGAAGTTAATCGCCCCACCCTAGTTTTAAGCCACAACAAAACTCTTGCTGCACAACTTTTTAGTGAGTTTAAACAATTTTTTCCTAAAAATGCTGTAGAGTATTTTGTATCTTATTACGATTATTATCAGCCAGAAGCATACATTCCAAGTTCAGGAACCTTTATTGAAAAGGATTTATCAATAAATGAAGAGATTGAGAAATACCGCCTCAACACTACATCTACCCTACTTTCAGGAAGAAAAGATGTAATTGTTGTTTCATCTGTTAGTTGCATTTATGGTATCGGAAACCCTGAAGACTTCCATAATGGAATCATTGAACTTGCTGAAGGAGATATTATTAGTCGTGATCAGTTTTTACAAAAATTAGTTTTAGCACTTTATAGCCGAACAACTGCTGAATTTACTAGAGGTAATTTCAGAGTAAAAGGCGATACAGTTGATGTTTTTTTAGCACACACTGACATTGCTTATAGGATTCATTTTTTTGGCAATGAAATTGAAGAAATAGAAAGTTTTAACCCAGAGAATGGTAACATCATTGACACATTAGAAGAAACACGAATCTTTCCTGCAAGTATATTTGTAGCGTCAAAAGACAAAATACATGGTGCAATCTCAAACATACAGGATGATTTAAGAAAACAAGTTGATTATTTCCAAGAAATGGGATTAAGAACGGAGGCAAAAAGATTAGACGAAAGAACTAATTTTGATCTAGAAATGATAAAAGAACTAGGCTACTGTTCAGGAATTGAGAATTATTCACGCTACTTTGACGGGAGAAATGAAGGCAGCCGACCTTTCTGTTTATTGGATTATTTTCCGAATGACTTTATTACTGTAATTGATGAAAGTCATGTAACCCTTCCTCAGGTAAGAGCTATGTTTGGTGGGGACAGATCGAGAAAACAAAACCTTGTTGAACATGGGTTTAGATTGTCAGCAGCAATGGATAATCGCCCCTTAAAGTTTGAGGAGTTTGAAATGATAAATAATCAAACTATATATGTAAGTGCCACCCCTGCTGATTATGAATTAGAAAAATCAGAAGGTGTAGTTGTTGAGCAAGTCATAAGGCCAACAGGACTTTTAGATCCTATTATTGAGGTAAGGCCAAGTAAAAATCAAATTGATGATTTACTAGAAGAAATCAGAATCAGGATTGAGAAAAAAGAAAGGGTACTTGTTACCACACTTACCAAAAGAATGGCTGAGGAATTTAGTAAATACCTTACAAAATTTAGCATTAAGTGTCGCTACATTCATTCTGATGTAGATACTCTGGAAAGGGTTGAAATCCTACACGGATTAAAAGAAGGGGAATTTGATGTACTTATTGGAGTAAACCTCCTAAGAGAAGGGCTTGATTTACCTCAAGTAAGTTTGGTTGCTATAATGGATGCTGATAAAGAAGGATTCTTACGGTCAGAAAGAGCTTTAACCCAAACTGCTGGTAGGGCTGCAAGAAATATCAATGGATTAGTCATAATGTATGCTGATAGAATCACTAATTCTATGAGGAGAACCATAGACGAAACAGACAGAAGACGAGATAAACAAAAAGCATACAATAAAGAGAAAGGGTTAACACCTCAACCTTTAATGAAGAAAAAAGATAGTGAATTGGTCAGAAATCTAAATCCTTATAAAATTACTGGACCAAGCACGAATAAAAGTGCTCCTACAATTGAGTATGCAAATCCTGAACAATTAAAAAAGATGATTAGCCATACCAAAAGAGAAATGGAACGGATGGCAAAAAACCTAAACTTTATGGAGGCAGCACGCTTACGAGATGAGCTACAAGATTTAGAAGAAAAACTTAAAAATAAGGCATAAAAAAAGCGAGCATTAAGCTCGCTTTTTTTCTATATTATATTTTGCTAATTAAGCGTTTACAATATTTTTAGCTACTGGTCCTTTATCACCTTCACCTGCTTCAAAACTTACTGCAGATCCTTCTTTCAAAGTTTTGTAACCTTCTACTTGAATTTCTTGAAAATGAGCAAAGTAGTCAGTTCCGTCTGAACCTTCAATGAAACCATACCCTTTACTTGCGTTAAACCATTTTACTGTTCCTTCCATAATTGTTTTTTTAAATTTATATTATTACTATGTGGGAACAACCCCACAAAACTGCGGCAAATATAGTAAAAAATTAATACAATTGACTTTTTGATGATATTAAGGTGTTTTTTAACAACATAGCAATGGTCATTGGCCCTACTCCACCAGGTACAGGAGTAATAAAGCTACACTTATTTTTAACTCCCTCAAAATCAACATCTCCTAGTAATTTCCAGCCACTTTTTGTTTTATCTGATTTCACTCTTGTTATTCCTACATCAATAATAGTAACACCTTCCTTCACCATATCAGCCGTTATAAACTCCGCTTTTCCTAAAGCTACAATCAAAATATCGGCTGTTTTGGTAATTTCTTTTAGGTTTTTTGTCCTGCTATGCGTAAGGGTTACGGTACAATTTCCTGGATTATTATTTCGTGCCATAAGGATGCTCATTGGCGAACCTACAATATGACTTCTACCAATAACCACACAATGTTTTCCTAAAGTTTCAACTTCATATCTTTCCAATAACTCCAAGATTCCTGCAGGTGTTGCCGGCAAGTAAGTAGGTAAATTCAATGCCATTCTACCAATATTTGCAGGGTGGAATCCGTCAACATCTTTTGATGGTAATATTACCTCTGTCACTTTCATCTCATCAATATGCTTTGGTAAAGGAAGCTGAACAATCAAACCATCAATAGTAGCATTTCTATTAATCTTTTCAATTTCCGCAAGCAATTCATCTTCTGTTACATCTGTATCAAAACGCACCAAAGTAGAATCAAAACCCACTTTTTCGCAAGCTTTAACTTTTGCATTTACATAGGTTTCACTTGCTCCATCTGCACCAACCAAAATAGCTGCCAAATGTGGTTTTTTTCCTCCAGTATTAACTAAAGCAACCACCTCAACTGCAATTTCTTCTTTTATATCGTTAGCTGTTTTCTTTCCGTCTAGTAGAATCATTGGGTGTTTATTTGTTTATTCGTTTGGTTGTTTATCTAAATAAAAATGCTCAAAAACAAGACCCTTCACTTTCATTCAAGATGACAACATTTTTCATCTAATATCTAAATACTAAAAGCCTAGCGGTCTAACATCTAAGTATTATATTTTCTATTTTAATTACCTCATCCCAGGCATCCCCCCTTTTCCTTTCATCATTTGCATCATCTGCTTTGCCCCTCCTCCTTGCATCATCTTCATCATTTTACCCATTTGACTAAATTGCTTTATCAATTGATTCACTTCAACTACTGATGTTCCACTTCCTGAAGCAATACGCTTTTTTCTACTTCCATTCAACAACTTTGGGTTTTCACGCTCTTGTTTAGTCATAGAATGAATAATTGCCTCAATCCCCTTAAAGGCATCATCATCAATATCTACTCCTTTCATAGCCTTACCCATTCCAGGAATCATCCCCATCAAGTCCTTCATGTTCCCCATCTTTTTTACTTGTTGGATTTGCTTTAAGAAATCATCAAAACCAAATTGATTTTTAGCAATTTTCTTCTGAACTTTTCTTGCTTCTTCTTCATCAAATTGTTGTTGAGCACGCTCCACTAAGGAAATTACATCTCCCATACCCAAAATACGACTTGCCATTCTATCAGGGTGAAACACATCTAATCCATCCATTTTTTCGGAAGTACCAATAAACTTAATTGGTTTATCCACCACCGAACGAATAGTAAGTGCAGCACCACCTCTAGTATCACCATCTAATTTGGTAAGGACAACTCCATCAAAATTTAATTTATCGTTAAAGGCTTTTGCAGTATTTACAGCATCTTGTCCTGTCATGGCATCCACAACAAACAATATCTCTTGAGGATTAACTGCCGATTTTATTTGAGCAATTTCATTCATCATTTGCTCATCAACAGCCAAACGACCAGCCGTATCGACAATAACTACATTGTGCCCATTGGTTTTTGCATGCTTAATTGCATTTTGAGCAATCTCTACCGGATTTTTATTTTCTCTATCCTGAAAAACATCAACACCAACTTGCTCAGCTAACACTCCAATTTGATCAATTGCTGCAGGACGATATACATCACACGCCACCAATAAAGGTCGCTTATTTTTCTTACTTTTAAGGTGCAATGCTAATTTCCCAGAGAAAGTAGTTTTACCACTCCCCTGCAAACCAGCAATTAAAATAACAGTAGGCGAACCCTCCAATGAAATTTCTGACTGCTCACTTCCCATAAGTTCAGCCAACTCATCCTTCATTATTTTAGTTAGCAACTGCCCAGGGTCAATAGCGGTAAGTACTTTTTCTCCTAATGCTTTTTCCTGCACTCTAGAAGTAAATAATTTAGCCGTTTTAAAATCAACATCAGCCGAAAGTAATGCCTTTCGGATTCCCTTCATTGTTTGAGCAACATTAATTTCGGATATACTCCCTTGCCCCTTTAATACCTTAAACGCCTTATCTATTTTTTCTGATAAATTTTCAAACATCTCTTTTAATTTTTACTTTACAAAAGTAATAAAATCATTACTCAACAACCACTCCATACAAATCAAAATGATCGGTCTTTTCAATTTTTATATTAGCAAAATCACCCATTCTTATATAGGTATCAGTTGCTTTTACTAGTACTTCATTATCTACATCAGGCGAATCAAATTCAGTTCGCCCAATAAAGTAATCTCCCTCCTTACGGTCGAATAATACTTTAAATGACTTTCCTATTTTTTCTTGATTTAACTCCCAAGAAATATGCGTTTGCAAGTCCATAATTTCCTCTTGTCTTGCTTTTTTAACTTCATCAGCAATATCATCCTCCAAAACATGAGCAGAAGTATTTTCCTCATGAGAATAAGTAAACACCCCCAGTCTGTCAAATTTCGTGTCCTGCACCCATTGCTTTAGTTCCTGAAACCTTTCTTCCGTTTCACCAGGATAACCAACAATTAAAGAAGTACGAATAGCCATATTAGGCACTTTTTCTCTGAACGCTTTTAACAAGTCATTAGTCTTCTGATGAGATGTACCTCTTTTCATAGACTTCAAAATCTCATCATTAATGTGCTGCAAAGGAATATCAATGTAATTACACACCTTATCATTATCTCTAATCACATCCAATACATCTTGTGGGAATCCTGTTGGAAAAGCGTAATGCAAACGAATCCACTCAATCCCCTCCACTTTAGAAAGTTCAATTAGCAAATCAGCTAACCTTCTTTTCTTATAGATATCCAACCCATAATACGTTAAATCCTGAGCAATAAGTATCAATTCCCTTACGCCATTTTTAGCTAAGTTTTTAGCCTCAATTACTAATTGTTCAATAGGAGTAGATTTATGCTTTCCTCTCATCAATGGAATAGCACAAAACGAACAAGGTCTATCACAGCCTTCAGCAATTTTAAGATAAGCATAATGCTTTGGAGTAGTCGTTAAACGCTCTCCTAATAATTCATGCTTATAATCCGCACCTAAAACTTTTAATAATTTAGGTAAATCAGTAGTTCCAAAATACTGGTCAACATTAGTAATTTCTCGTTCTAAATCTGGCTTATAACGCTCAGAAAGACAACCCGTAACATACAGCTTATCAATACTACCTGCCTCTTTTCGTTCTGCTTGTTCCAAAATAGTATTGATGGATTCCTCCTTTGCATTATCAATAAAACCGCAAGTATTTATCACTACAATATTAGCATCATCTTTTTCTGATTCATGTTCTACTTCCATTTTGTTGGCAGCCAATTGCCCCATCAAAACCTCAGAATCATACACATTTTTAGAGCAACCTAAAGTGATGACATTAATCTTATTTTTCTTCGTTGATTTAGTTCTCATTAGTTAAATAGCGAGTCCACAAACTCATTTTTATTAAACACTTGTAAATCTTCCATCCCTTCTCCTACTCCAATATAGCGAACAGGAATCTGAAACTGATCAGAAATACCAATAACCACTCCTCCCTTTGCCGTACCGTCTAATTTAGTAAGTGCTAAAGAATTCACCTCAGTAGCTTTTGTAAACTGAGTTGCTTGTTCAATAGCATTTTGCCCTGTTGAAGCATCTAACACCAACATTACATCATGAGGAGCTTCAGGAATTACTTTTGCCATTACATTTTTTATCTTAGTCAATTCATTCATCAAATTGATTTTATTATGTAGCCTACCTGCAGTATCAATAATTACTACATCAGCACCACTTGCTTTTGCTGACTGTAAGGTATCAAAACAAACTGATGCAGGATCAGAACCCATATCTTGTTTTACAATTTCAACTCCCACTCTATCCGCCCAAATTACTAATTGGTCAACAGCAGCAGCACGAAAAGTGTCAGCTGCACCTAATACTACTTTTTTACCTTGTTGCTTAAACTGATGTGCCAATTTCCCAATTGTTGTTGTTTTCCCTACGCCATTAACGCCAACCACCATAATTACATAAGGCCCATCAACCTTAGGGATTTCATCATAACTCTCCTTCATTAATAAGGAGATTTCTGATTTCAAAAAATCATTTAACTCAGAAGTATTGATGTACTTATCTCTTGCTACTCTTCCCTCTAATTTCTCAATAATTTTAAGTGTAGTCTCCACCCCAATATCTGAGGTAATTAATGCCTCTTCAATATCATCAAGTGCTAGTTCATCAATAGTTGATTTACCCGCAACTGCTCGTGATATTTTACCAAAAACATTCTCCTTTGTTTTTTCTAAACCCTTGTCGAGTTTCTCTTTTTTATCTTTAGAAAAAAAATTAAATATACCCATAATTATCTACTTTTATAAACAGAAAAAGCTCCTTTCAAAAATAGAAAGAAGCTTTTAATTTGTGTATAATTAAATACTATTTTTTTGCAAAGAATTCTTTTACCTTATCCTTTGGTACAATTTCACTTTTAAAAGAGTACGATCCACTCTCTGTTTTAACCATTTTCACAGCTTTAGTAAAAGCTTTTGCTCCTTTTTTCTGTAATGATGCTACTGTCTTTTTTGCCATGTCTTATTATTTTATTTCTTTATGAACAGTCATTTTCTTCATGATAGGGTTGAATTTTTTCAATTCCATTCTATCTGGAGTGTTCTTCTTATTCTTAGTTGTAATGTGACGAGATGTACCTGGCAATCCACTTGCTTTATGCTCAGTACACTCTAAAATAACTTGAATTCTATTTCCTCTCTTTGCCATTTTCTTATAATTTATTGGGCTGCAAATTTAATTAAATAATCTAATACCTAACCAAAAACTACATCTTTTTAACATCTATAAAAAACATATCATCTCTTACCTTAAAATCATGCTTATCAAAGCCGCCTAAATCTTGCTCTTTCCACTCTGTATTTGGGTATATCCAAAAATCCTTACTTCCTGTATTTATTAAAATAGGCATGTCAAATTTAGGAATTGCTTCCCATTTATATAATAAAGTAATATTTTTCCCTTCTTTCTGGAACTTATATTGAAACTCTGGAATTTTCTTGTTTTTCAAATACTGATTAAAGAAATCTGTGAAATCTTTTCCTGATTTTTCATTGATATAATTAATGATCTCCTGCCCATCAATAGTTTGATATTTAAAATCGTTCGCAATTCCTTTTATAATATCAAACCATAACTCATCATCCTCAATCAAACTCCTAAGTGTATGCAACATTAACGACCCCTTATAATACATGTCAGAGCTCCCCTCCGTATTTACATGATAATGTCCAATAACTGGCTTATCATTTCGGACACTTCTTTTTTGATTATTAACATAACTCAACATAGCATCATAACCATGCATACACTCCACATACAACACTTCAGAATATGTACAAAACCCTTCATGCACCCACATATCTGCAATATCATTAGTAGTAATAGAATTCCCCCACCATTCATGCCCACTTTCATGCACAATAATAAAATCAAAAGCTAAGCCATCAATAAAACGAGTATTTCCATGGTACCCTGGTAAATAGTCATTTCCATAAGCAATTGCCGATT
>Ga0206679_10001944_pt1 | contig 16789 bp, 16 predicted proteins | sample M110012015metaG_FD_155464 | JGI IMG/M metagenome (GOLD analysis project Ga0206679, IMG submission 155464) | Ammonia-oxidizing marine archaeal communities from Monterey Bay, California, United States - M1 100m 12015 | ecosystem: Environmental > Aquatic > Marine > Intertidal zone | place: USA... | reverse complement strand
TATAAATTATATGATATCATATATCATATAAACCACCAAGTTTATTACATTTGTTTTTCTAATATTTAGAATACTAATTTTTATGAATTTACACGAATACCAGGGAAAGGAGATCTTAAATAGTTTTGGAGTTAATATACAAAGAGGTATAGTAGCATCTAATCCTGAAGATGCTGTAACAGCAGCTAAAAGATTATCTAATGATACAGGAACAAGTTGGTTTGTAATTAAAGCGCAAGTACATGCAGGCGGTAGAGGTAAAGGAGGTGGTGTTAAGATTGCTAAAAGTATTGATGAAGTTAAAGAAATTTCAAGTCAAATTATAGGCATGAACTTAGTTACTCCTCAAACATCAGCTTATGGAAAAAAAGTGCATCAAGTTTTAATAGCAGAAGATGTTTATTATCCTGGAGATTCTGATATTCAAGAATTCTATATGTCTGTTCTATTGAATAGAAAAACTAGTAAAAACATGATTATGTACTCTACTGAGGGTGGAGTTGATATTGAATCTGTAGCTGAAAAGACACCGCACTTAATACATACAGTTGATATAGATCCAGAATCTGGTTTAAGTAATGAAGAGGCTTGTAAAATAGCCGATAATTTAGGATTAAATGGAAATGCTCACAATCAAATGGTTGAATTTGTAAGCTCGCTTTACAATGCATATAATAAATCTGACTCATCTTTATTTGAGATTAATCCAGTTATCAAAACAAGTGATGATAAAATTTTAGCTGTAGATGCTAAAGTAACAATTGATGATAATTCATTATTTAGACATGAAGATTATTTAAAATTAAGAGATATAAGAGAAGAAAATCCAATTGAAGTAGAGGCAAAAAAAGCTGGTTTAAATTATGTTGATTTAGACGGAAATGTAGGCTGTATGGTTAATGGAGCTGGATTAGCAATGGCAACAATGGATTTAATTAAGCAAGCTGGGGGAGATCCAGCAAACTTTTTAGATGTAGGCGGAACAGCTGATAGTGAAAGAGTTGAAACAGCTTTCAGAATTATTTTAAAGGATCCAAATGTAAAAGCAATCCTTGTAAACATATTTGGAGGTATTGTTAGATGTGATAGGGTAGCTAATGGAATTGTTGATGCTTACAAAAACATGAAAGATGATGTCAATATTCCCATTATCGTAAGGCTTCAAGGAACAAATTCTGAAATTGCAAAACAAATAATTGATTCATCAGGGTTAAATTTCTTCAGTGCTACAGAGTTTAAGGGAGCAGCTGATAAAGTACAAGAAGTGTTAAGCTCAAATTAAGTTTTAGACTGTAGTATTTTTTTTAGTTTCTTTATTTTATCTCTAAACTTAGCTGCAACAATAAAATCCAATTCTTTAGCTGCTATTTCCATTCTCTTTCTGGTTTTTCTTATTTCTTTTTCTATATCAGTATTTTTTGAATTTGAATTAAATTCTTTAGAATCTATTTTTAAGAAATTTTCATCATTAATTAATATTTTCTTACTAAGAGGGTTTTTTGTTTTTTTAGTAATAGCTGTAGGTATAATTTTATTTTTTTTGTTATAACTAATTTGTTTTTTTCTTCTGTAATTTGTTTCATTAATCGTTTTTTCCATACTTCCAGTAATTTTTTCAGCATATAATATTGCTGATCCATTAATATGTCTTGCTGCTCTTCCAATAGTTTGAGTTAGAGATCTACTTGAACGCAAGAAACCTTCCTTGTCAGCATCTAGAATAGCTACAAGTGAAACTTCGGGGAGATCTAGGCCTTCCCTTAATAAATTTACTCCAATAAGTACATCAAATTTATCTTCACGTAATCCTTCCATTATTTCTACACGTTCAAGTGTATCAACATCAGAATGAATGTATTTACATTTAATATTTAATTTGCTAAAAAAATTAGTTAATTCTTCAGACATTTTTTTAGTTAAAGTAGTGACTAGTATCTTTTCTTTCTTATTTGTTCTAATCTGAATTTCATTAATTAAGTCATCTATTTGATTTTTGGTTGGTTTAACTGTTATTATAGGATCTAAAAGACCAGTAGGTCTTATTATTTGTTCAGTATAAATTCCTTCACATTTTGATAATTCATAATCTGCTGGAGTAGCACTTGCAAAAATTATATTTTTTTGTAAATTTTCAAATTCTTCAAATTTCAAAGGTCTATTATCTAATGCTGCAGGAAGTCTAAATCCATAATCAACTAAGTTTTCTTTCCTACTTCTATCTCCACCATACATTGCTCTAACCTGAGGAATAGTGACATGACTTTCATCAATTATTGTTAAGAAATCATTTTGAAAATAATCGATTAGACAAAATGGCCTTTTACCAGGTTTTCTCCCGTCAAAATATCTAGAATAGTTCTCAATTCCTGAACAATAGCCCAATTCTTGGATCATCTCTAAATCAAACTCTGTTCTTTCCTTAATTCTCTTTGATTCTAAATTTTTACTACAATCATTAAAGTAGTTGTATTGTTTAATTAAATCTTCTCTAATTAGTTTGACGGCATCATTCATAACATTTGGTGATGTTACAAAAATATTTGCCGGATAAATTTCTATAGATTTATGAGAATCTAATATTTTATTGGTATTTGGATTAAAGGATTCAATTTCCTCAATTTCATCACCAAAAAAATGAATTTTATAACCAAAGTCTGCATATGCAGGAAAGACATCAACAGTGTCTCCTTTAATTCGAAAATTACCTTGTTTGAAATCATCATTGTCTCTTGAATATAAACTTTGAACTAATTTATTTAATAGTTTAGTTCTAGTAATATTTGTATTAATATCAACTGTTATAATGTTTTCTTTGAATTGTTCTGGATTGCCCATTCCGTAGATACATGAAACAGAAGCTACTACAATAACATCCTTTCTTCCTGATAATAAAGATGATGTAGTGCTAAGTCTTAATTTTTCAATTTCCTCATTAATTGAAAGATCCTTTTCAATATAAATTCCCGAAGAAGGAAGATATGCTTCGGGTTGATAATAATCATAATATGACACAAAGTATTCAACTAAATTATCAGGGAAAAAATATTTGAATTCAGCGTATAATTGTGCAGCTAATGTTTTATTATGAGCTAATACTAATGTTGGTTTTTGAGTTCTTTCAATAACATTTGCTACAGTATACGTTTTTCCCGATCCTGTAACACCTAGCAGCGTTTGAAATTTCTCATTAGATTCAATTCCTTTAACAAGCTGATCAATAGCTTCTGGTTGATCACCTGTTGGAGAAAAATCAGATTTTAGTTTGAATCTCATATTTAAAATTATTAATAGAAGTCATTATCATCTTCCTTATAGCTTTCGGGATCTTCACCATCTACTATTTCTCTTTTTTCTGACTCAAATTTCTTTTCGGGAGCTTTTTCAGGGATTTCTCCTTTACTGAAAATTATATTGGGATAATCAATTCCTTTAATATCCTCTGCAACTTCAATTAGTTCAATAAGAAAGGTCCACATATGTAAAAAGTCATAGACATAAATGAGTTTGTTGTTTTGATTATTAATTACATCATTGATTAATATATCACTCATAAGCTTGTTGTCCTGATCTTCAAAACTAAAAAGTGAAATTTCTTCTCCTTGATTCCATTGATTATCAGAAAGATAAAATGAGGCTATTTCATTATTACTAAAACCAAATGAAGTAATAATAGATTTATGAAATTCTACCAAGGCATCTTTTTTATTTATTTCAATGTCTCTGAAAATATCATCTTCTGTATCATTATCTAGTATAACTCTAAGTCTGTAAATCATCTGCTATTTTATAGTTTACAAATGTATTAAATTTTGTTACTTACTGAAGCGATGCAGTGTAAATATCATAGAGCTAAGCAGCAAGAATGCACCTATCTGATGTGCAATCCCAAGCCATAAAGGAACTTGTAATAAGATAGCTAGTACTCCTAGAAGTGATTGAATCCCAACTAATATAAGAAGGGAATTTAGCCCATTTAATTGGTGGTTAGAAACTGCTATTTTTTTACCTTTTATATAAATTATTGCTATCGAGATAACTACAATGAATGCTAGAATACGATGAACAAATTGTACTCCACTTCTACCTTCAATAAAGTTTTTATACACAGGAGTTTTTTCAGTTAAAACTGTTTCATGCATAAATTTTCCTTCACTCATCATAGGCCAATGATTATGAATAAACCCAGCATCTAGGCCAGCTACAAATGCTCCATATATTATTTGAATAAATAGTATTGCTAAACCAATTCTTATTAGATTTCTATATGTTTTATTTATAGTCTGTTTTATAGGAAAAATTAAATCTAGGGCGACCCATAATGTAAAGGCAAAAGTTACAAATGCAGTTGTTAAATGTGCAGCCAGCCTATAATGGCTTACATCAGGTCTGTCAACTAAACCACTTTTTACCATATACCATCCTAAAAATCCTTGAAAACTACCTAGAATTAGTAGTATTATGGTTTTCTTTATCGTGGATTTATCTAACTGTCTAGTTATTATAAAATATAGAAAAGGAATAATAAAGACTAGACCTATAGCTCTTCCAATAAATCTATGTAGCCATTCCCAGAAAAAAATACCTTTAAATTCTGTTAAACTTATATTACTATTTAGTTTTTGATATTCTGGATATTGTTTATAGAGCTCAAATGCTTCTTGCCATTGTTGATCATTAATTGGAGGAATTGTTCCTGAAATTAGTTTGTAGTCTGGCATTGATAACCCTGAATGAGTTAATCTAGTTATCCCACCAACAACTACCATAATAAAAATTAAAGCACATCCTATAAAAAGCCAGTAAATTACCTTTTTATTATCTCTTTTCATTTGCTATAAGCCCTAGTTTTTTTCCTTCTTCCAGCATAAGTTTGTATGCTGCATTATAATCATTTTTAATATCACCTTCTAGAATAGCCTCCTTAATAGCCTCTTTAATTTTACCTATTGATTTGCAAGGTTTGAGATCAAATGTTCTCATAATCTCCTTACCACTAATAGGTGGCTGGAAATTTCTGATATTATCTCTTTCTTCAACTTCAATAATTTTATTACGTACAATTTTGAAGTTTTGAAGATATTTCTTAAATCTTTCTTTATTTTTAGTTGTTATATCTGCCTCACATAAAGTCATAAGATCATCAACACTTTCTCCAGCATCAAATATTAATCGTCTAACAGCAGAATCAGTTACATTTTCTTGTGCAAGAACAATAGGTCTTGAGCTCATTAAAACAATTTTTTGAACATATTTCATTTTGTCATTCAGTGGCATTTTTAATCCTTTAAAGATTCTATATACCATCTTACTTCCTTCAAACTCATGCCCATGAAAAGTCCAACCAATTTTACGGTTAAATTTTTTAGTTGGCACTTTGCCAATATCATGTAAGAGCGCAGCCCATCTTAACCATAGATTGTCTGTTTCTTTACTTATATTATCTACAACTTCTAATGTGTGATAAAAATTATCTTTATGAGTTTGTCCTTCTATTTCATCTATACCCTTTAGAGCAGATATTTCAGGTAAAATAATTTTTAGAAGACCTGTTTTTTCTAATAGAGAAAATCCATATGAAGGTTTTGGACTTAATAAAATTCTATTTATTTCTTCAACTATTCTCTCTTTTGTAATTATATTGATTCTAGATTTTAAATTACTTATTACATCTAACAAATCTTTATCTATGTTGAAATCTAAAGTACTAGCAAATCTTATTGCCCTTAGCATTCTCAGAGGGTCATCATTAAATGTAACTTGCGGATCAAGAGGAGTTGTAATTATTTTTGATTTAATATCTTCTAATCCATTGTGGGAATCTATTAGTTTTCCATAATTTTTTTTATTCAGACTTATGGCAAGACTATTTATTGTAAAATCTCTTCTTTTAATATCATCCTCTAATGTGCCTTCAGATACCTGAGGGTTTCTACTATTATCACTATAGGATTCCTTTCTGGCGCCAACAAATTCAATTTCATAATTCGAATATTTAAGCATTGCAGTTCCATAGGTTTTGAAAATTTTTACCTTAGAAGTGTTTTTAAGCTCTTTAGATACTAATTTAGCCATCTCTATTCCACTTCCAACAACTACAATATCAATATCTTTAGACTCTCTTTTTAAAAAATAATCTCTAACAAAACCTCCAATAACATAGCAGTCTAAGCCTATTTCATCTGCACAATTAGAAATTGTTTTAAAAAGTTTATTATTAATAGCCTCTTCAAATTTCATTTATAATAATATTTTTTCTACCGTAGTTTAGTAATTTCCCCTTTTGTATTAACCTTAATAATTGTAGAAGGAAGATTACTGATTGTTTTGTTAGGTAAATTTACGATATAGTCTACACCTTTTAAAATACGTTCATCTATTTCTTTAAAATTAACGGGATATTTTTTATCGTGCATATTTGCTGAAGTAGAAACAATAGGCTTCTGTATCCTACTAATTAGTCTGTTGCAGAAATTGTCCTTTACAATTCTAAAAGCAACTGTATTCTCTTTTGAGATAAGCAGTTTAGATATATTCTTTGGATTACTATAAATTATTGTTGTTGGGCTACTAATTTCTTTTAATACATCGTTTATAAATGCAGGTTTTACATGTAAATACTTGTCTAACATTTTAGAATTATTAATTAGACTTAACATAGGCTCTGAAGTATCTCTATCTTTTAATTTATTAATTCTAAGAATAGCCTTGTCATTTGTTGCATCACAACCTATACCCCAGATAGTATCGGTAGGGTATAAAATTATTCCACCACTTTTTAGTATACTAAACGCATTTTCAACTTCATTTATAATTTTTTCCATCTATTATAAATATATTTATATCAAATATAAAAAATAACCACTTGAATATGTCTATTGAGTTTAATTCTGAGTATTTAGATTATAAAGATGATATTTTTAGCCTAATTGAAAATTTTAGCTCATCAAATGGTCATATTATTAAAGATCATAGAAATATTATCAAAAAATTCAAATTAGGAGACTTTGAGGTAAATATTAAATCTTTTGGAAAGCCTCCTATGTTTAATGCATTTATTTACTCTTTTTTTAGATTAAGTAAAGCGCATAGATCGTTTGATTATGCTAGGAAATTATTAAAAAAAGGAATTAAAACTCCATCCCCAATTTGTTATTGTGAATATAAAAGTAAAGGAATCTTAAATAGTAGTTTCTATGTGTCAAAACAACTTAAATTTGATTACCCAATAAGTGATGTAATTAATAATGTAAATTTTCCTAATAGAGTAAAAATATTAAATGATTTTGTGTTGTTTACTTTTAAACTTCATGAAAATGGAATTAATTTTTTAGACCATTCTCCTGGAAATACTCTAGTAAAGCTTCATAACTCAAACCCAATCTTTTATTTAATTGATTTAAATAGAATGAAATTTGAAAAAATGAATTTTACTAAGAGAATTATGAATTTTAGACGACTTACTAATGATAAAGAAGTATTAAAGATTATTAGTAAAGAGTATGCTAGACTGTATAATAGAGATTTTGATGAAGTTTTTAGTTTAATGGTTAAGTATAGTAATCAATTTCTTAGCAGAAGATCTTTTAGAAAAAAATTAAAAAAAATTTTAGTTAAGTAGCATATTTATTTACTATAAGTTAAGTATTATCTTTGTGGCATGTCAATAATATTAGCAATTGATTATGGAGAATTAAAATCTGGAATTGCAGTTAGTGATGAATCTCAGATTTTTGCGTTTGGTTTAGCAACTATTACAACTAATAATTTAATAGATTATATAGAGAACTATAATATTAAAAATAATATTACGCAGTTTGTTGTTGGTCAGCCTAAAAGAATGAATGATGAATATTCTGAAGTTGAAAAGTTGATCAGAGAATTTATCAAAAAATTATCATTAAGATTTCCTGACATCCCTATAGACCGCTATGATGAGCGTTTTTCATCAAAAATGGCTTTTCAAACAATGATTGACGCAGGTTTAACTAAAAAAAACAGAAGGGATAAGAGTATTATTGACAAGATCAGTGCGACTATAATTCTTCAAGGATATTTAAAATCTAAAGAGGAGTAATTAATGAATAATTGATATATTGTATTTTAAATAATAACAAATGATTTTACCTGTAATTGGATATGGAAATTCTGTTTTAAAAAGAAAATCTAAGGAAGTTTCTGATTCTTATCCAGGCCTTAAAGAGCTAATCAGAAACATGTATGATACAATGTATAATGCTAGTGGTGTTGGTCTAGCTGCTCCACAAATTGGAAAATCAATTAAAATATTTATAATAGATACTTCTCCCTTTTTAAATATGGATGATAATGAAATAAAAGACTATGAAGTTAGTAGTGTTAAACAAACATTTATCAATCCAACTATTTTAGATGAAACTGGAGAGTTTTGGTCATTTGAAGAGGGATGTCTAAGTATCCCACATATTAGGGAAGAAGTAAAAAGGAAATCTTTTATTAAAATTGAATATTATGATGAAAATTTTAATTACAGAAAAGACGACTTTTCAGGAATTGTTGCTAGAGTAATACAGCATGAATATGACCATATTCAAGGAATATTATTTACTGACAAATTAACTAGTTTTAAAAAGAGGCTATTAAAAAGTAAATTAAATAATATTGAAAAAGGAAATATTGATATTGATTATTTAATGGACTTTTATAAAAAAAATTAAACTAGAGGATTGAATCTGTCTACTTATACAAAAGAGTTTTCTTATAATTTAAAATTATCTACACCTGTCATCTTAGGTTTATTGGGTCACACATTAGTGGGAATGATAGACAACATAATGGTTGGCAAACTAGATCCAATAAATTTAGCAGCGGTATCACTAGGTAATAGCTATATTTTTATAGCTATGTCAATAGGTATTGGTTTTTCAGCTGCAATTACACCAATAGTTGCTGAAGCACATTCTGAAAGGAATCATAGCAAACTCAAAACATCTTTTATAAATGGATTTCTTTTATGTCTTATGTTGGGATTGGTTTTATATATATTAGTTCTATTACTAAAAGGAACATTAACCCATCTAGATCAACCTAAAGAGGTTGTTGAGCTAGCTTTGCCATACTTGGATATTGTCGCAATATCACTGATACCATTATTGCTTTTTCAGGCCTTAAAACAATTTACAGATGGTCTCTCAAAGACTATATATCCAATGTATGCAACTGTTTTAGCTAATATAATTAATGTTGTTATAAATTATATTTTAATTTTTGGAATGTTAGGGTTTCCTAAACTTGGAATTATTGGCGCAGCTATTGGCACATTAGTATCAAGGATAATAATGGTTGTGTTTTTATTCTATATGCTAATGAATAAAAGAATTATTTATGAGTATATGTCAGATTTAAAATCATTTGTATATAACAAACTTATGATTAAGAAAATTTTAAATTTAGGCCTTCCAACTTCATTACAGATGTTCTTTGAAGTAGGTGTATTTACATCTGCAATTTGGTTAAGTGGTTTGCTTGGTGAGATACCTCAGTCAGCAAACCAGATAGTATTAAATATCTCTTCAATGACTTTTATGGTTGCTAGTGGATTGAGTATAAGTGCTGCTATTAGAGCAGGTAATCAGAAGGGCTTAAATAATTATATAGAACTAAAGAGAATCTCATTATCAATATTATTATTAGGAATTTGTTTTGCATTATTTTTTGCATTAGGAATTTATTTTCTAAGAGATTATCTCCCTTATATTTACATTGATATTAGTAATCAGGAAAATTATATTGAGAATATAGCGTTAGTAAAAATTGCATCAAAATTATTTATAATTGTTGCTATTTTTCAGCTTTTTGATAGCGTACAAGTAATTATACTAGGAACCTTAAGAGGTATGCAAGATGTAAAAATTCCAACAATAATAGTATTTATTGCTTATTGGGTAGTAGGATTTCCTATAAGTTTTATATTGGGAGATGAGTCATCAATGGCAGAAACAGGTATTTGGATAGGATTACTTTCAGGTCTAACATTTTCTGCTGTATTTTTGTACTTGAGATTTTTATATTTGACAAATAAGATGATTAATAAGATTCATAAATTATGACTTTGGAAGGAATTGATGTTCAACTACTGGTTTACTTAAACTCATTAGGATCAGAATTTTGGGATCCGTTATGGATAGTATTAACTAATAAGCTCACTTATATTCCTTTATTTATTTTTATTGTTTTTAAAATTTATCAGAGATTTGGGGTAAAACAAATGCTATTTATCTTATTTTTTATTGCTTTATTAATCCTATTTACTGATCAATTTACTAACTTCTTCAAGGATAGCTTTCAACGATTAAGACCTTGCAGACAAGAGTATTTAAATTTACGGCAGATTGACATATATTGTGGTAAATATGGTTTTTTCTCAGCTCATGCATCTAATTCAATTGCTGTTTCATTATTTGTTATTAGAGTAATTAAAGAAAGGTTTAATAGTCTATTCTCTATTATTTTATTTATTTGGGTTTTTATATTTTCCTATAGTAGAATATACCTTGGGTTACATTATCCAATAGATATATTATTTGGCCTGCTTTTTGGTATTTTTTCCTCAAGTATTTTTTATGCTATTTACTCAAGGATTGATAATTATTTTTTTAACAAAATATAAAGATTTGTTGCAAGCCGATCTCTATATCTATTATTTTCTTCTGTAGTTGTATTAAAATTCAGTTTAATTTTCTTCTTTATTAGTAATTTGTTTTCAATGATATTAACATTTTTAGCATCAAAATTTTTATTAGAAATTAGCACAAAAATTGAATCATTTATTTTAGATAATTCTAATTTTCTAACTTTTTTATTTAGGTTCCATATTAGATCAGCAGTAATCTTGTAATCAGAATATAATTTTAATTCTTTGATGTCTTGATGAAATAAATCTGTAGAGGTGTAATTCGTATTAGTATTTGAATACATCTGTGGTAGAGCAAAATTAATCATACTAAAAAAGAGAATAATTTTTAAATAAATGACATTATCAAAATCTCTTTTATAAAAATTATAAATAAAACTTAATGCTACTATAATTGTAATTATTGAGAAAAAACTAAATCCATAATTATAGGCATAAATAATTGGTATAATTAAACTTGCAATCGATATTAAAACAAAATTCAGGTATATAGGCCAAATAGAAGTGATTGATTTCTGTTTTGAATACTTAATGATATAATTAATGTAGAACCCAGTATTTAGTGCCAATGGTATAAGTACAGGCATTATATATCTGGTCTTTTTTTCCGGAATCAACGATAGTAAAATAACAGAAAATATAACCCAATAACTTGTTAGTAGGTAATTTTTATTTATTGAGATTTTACTATTTATAAATGGAAATATTAAACTGGCTATTGCAGGGATTAACCAAATTCCACTATTAATAAAAAAATCCCAGTAGTAGTAGAATGGTTTTACGTTATAATTTGACCAATTTTCTGTCTCCAAAGAGATAATATCTACTAATGTCTGATTATCCTGGCTATATATATAAATATACCACAGACTGCCAGAAATAATTGAAACAAATAGAATTTGAATAAGATTACTAATGTTAATATTAATTTTCTTATAAACTAGCAGATATGATAATAAAAAAGGGATTAATAACACATAAATTGAAATGGGGCCTTTGGACATAATAGAGAATCCAATTAATAAACCTATAAGTATATTTTGTTTTAGATTAAATTTATTTTCTAATGAGCTGAAAAGAAAGTAGATAGCCAGGAACATAAACCCATGAGCAAAAATATCCCAGGGAGCTTCAAATACGATAGCAATTATATAAATAGAACTTAAAGTTATCAATCCATTGATAATGCTTTCATTTCTGTTAAATTTAATTTTAAGACTAAAAAAATAGCTAGTAATGCCAATAATAAATAGCAATAAAATTGCAGGTATTCTATAGAATATAATTGATTTGGAATTGAACAATAAAACAGAAAATGCAGTTAGCCAAGTAGGTAATGGCGGTTTCTGGTATCTAGGCTCTCCATTTAAAGTTGGAAGAAGCCAGTTATTATCTTCAACCATCTCTTTTGCAGTTTGAAAATTTCTTGCTTCCATAATTCCAACCTCTATTAAATTAAATGTAGAAATTGAATATATTAATAGAATTAAAATAATTAGCAAGAAATAATATTTCTTTAAAAAACTCACTGCTTCTTTTTGTTAATATATATAAAATAAATTTCAATCTCCGTAAAAAAACAATATATTACCCTTACTGATTATGAAAAAAATTATTTCAATTATTTTTATTTCTATTTTATTTATTTCTTGTTCTAACCAAGAAGAAAAATCACCAAATATTATTGTTATAATAAGTGACGACCAAGGTTATGCTGATGTTGGTTTTCATGGAAGCAAAGAAATTAGAACTCCTAATATTGATAGAATTGCTAATAATGGAGTGATATTTTCAGATGGATATGTTTCCTATGCGGTATGTTCACCAAGTAGAGCGGGGTTGATAACTGGCAGGTATCAAAATAGATTTGGTTATAGTAGAAATATTTTATTAACACCTAAAGATTCAACTATGGGACTTCCTCTGTCTGAACAGACACTTCCTGATGTTCTTAAAGAAGCTAATTATAAGACAAAAGCTATTGGGAAATGGCATCTAGGGGCCCACGAATCTCTAGTCCCTCAAAAAAGGGGTTTTGATGAGTTTTATGGTTTTGTTATTGGTGGTCATAAATATTTCCCTGAAGACTTAACACTAAATGACTTAACTGAAGCTAGATCTCAGTGGGATGGTTATTTAACTAAAATTTTTGATAATGGTAAGAGGGTAGATATATCTAAATATCTTACTGAAGAATTATCAGATAATGCAGTGAAATTTATTGATGAAAATTCTGAAAATCCATTCTTTTTATACCTTTCTTATAATGCGCCTCATACACCCTTACAAGCTACCAAAAAGGATCTAGACAGAAATATGCATATTGAAGGAGAGAAGAGAAGAACATATGCAGCAATGGTTACATCACTAGATGATGGTGTTGGCTTAATCCTAGACAAACTTGTAGAAAGAAATATATCTGATAATACAATAGTTGTTTTCTTTTCAGATAATGGTGGTGTGGAATGGTATAATCACTCAGATAACGGTATTTTAAGGGGCGGGAAAGGTGAATTTTTTGAGGGAGGAATACGTGTGCCATTTGTTATGCAGTGGCCAAATGTAATTCCTGCCGGATTAACTTATGATAAACCAATTATTGCCCTAGATATTTTTGCAACTGCGGCATCTGTTGCTAACGCTGAAAAATATATTGATGGAGAGATAGACGGTGTTAACCTAATGCCTTACATTTTAGGACAGAAAGATGGTTTGCCACATAACTTTCTTTACTGGCAAAACAGGGATAAAGACATTGATGTGATAAGAGGAGAAAGGTATAAATACCTTAGAATGGGAGATGAAGAGTTTATTTTTGATTTAAAGAACGATATTAGTGAGGAAAATAATATAATTGATATTTCGCCAAAAATTTATGATGATTATAAGTTCAAATTCAAAGAGTGGGATAAGGAAATGATTGACCCTATTTTTCTAGATTTAGGTAGTGGAAAACAATACAATAAACTTCATCCGGACAGATGGTATAACTCTAGTTCAAAGAAACAGTAATAGGCCATCCCTTAAATTGTTTTGGATTATTTAATCTGACGTCTTCATATCTTGGCCAACATTCAAAAGTTACATCTTTTCTTTCCTTATTAAACTTTATTATTCCATACCCAGCCCCATTAGAATCAGTATCAGGATTAGCATATGCATGCATCGTAATTTTATTATCAAATCCATCTTTGTACCTTCCTGTCCATGGCAAAATATCATTAGGATTATCAATAATTTTTTCATTTTCTGGCCACCACCATCTACTGTAGTAGTTGTTTACAATGGCTGGTACAAGAAAGGCCCATGGACCATCTTCATAATCGTCAATTCCATGGTGAATTACAGTTGCAATATGTTGATCACCACCAATATGAATAGCATTTGCACCCTTAATAAGCTTTAATGCTTTATTTCTGCCACTTTGTGGCCATCCATTTGAATCTAGGTCTGCATGAAGTCTATTCTCTTCACTTCCGTGGAGATGAGCTCCTCCACAGAAACCAGTCTGAGACAAAACTGCTTTCATTATTGAGTTGTTCTCCCCCCATTCACTAAGAAACTTGAGTTGCCTGTCACCAAGTAACTTTAATCCGTCCATATCAATTGATTTTGGATCATAATCAGGGTTTCTTATGTGATCTGGCCTGGGTCCTTGTTGAGGTATTTTTCCTTTAGGTCCAGACTTAAACTTTCTATCTTCAATAATTGCAAAATCTATTCCTCCAAGCAGAAGGTTAGTATAATACACACCTATTCCCTGCTCGATAGAAGTTTTGTCATAAGGATCTGGAAGGTGATTGGTTTGCGCCCTTTCTACCATCTTTACGTATTCATGATGATAGTAGTAACCTCCATCATTTCCTGCAGATGATGAAGCAATTTTTCCATTTTCTCCCCATAAATTACCTTGACCAATATCATGATCGTCAGGTATAGTTATGCATGGTCTCTCCCTAAAAGTCTCTCTAAACTGCATTCCGAACTTCAACCATGCAGCAGTATGTTCTTGGTGGTCATAAGACTGATCTCCAGCAAAAAACAAAATATCAGGATCAATATGATTTATATTTATGACATAATTTTCTCTATCTCCTCTGTCTTTATTGCTATTACATGAGAATGCAGCCATAACAATCTCATTTTTGTTTTTAGGATCTTTTCTAACCATTCCCTCAAAGATGGCATTATCACTATGTCTTAATCTATATTTTATATCTTTTGAATCATCCCAATTTTCTACCCTAAATGTTATAGCCCATCCTATTTCATTAATTTTTTTTCTTTGTATTTCTCTCCAGATTTCATGCTGATAAATTTCTAATCTAACCTCTCTGCTTTCATCTGGATAAAGCGGAAAAAGTTGTGCAGTAAGTTTAAGAGTCTTGTTAGAGACTGTATAAATGCCAAAGGCTACAACGTCATCTCTGTCAACTTTTAAATCAACTATTAGGTTTTCAGAACGATTCCACCAATCATTTGTTGATAAGGTGTCTATATTTGAAAAAGGTGATTTAACAGGCTCTTTTTGTTTATTACATCCAAACGCAATAAGTGTTAGTAAACAAAGAGTAATTTCTATATATCTCATTTTATTAAGGTAATAATATTTCTTTAAAAAAATTCACTACTTCTTTCTGTTAATATGTATAAAATAAATATTTCTCGAATACATAAAAATTCCTGCAATATGACTAAAAAATAAAACAGGATCTACTCTAAAAATAGAATATGTAATTATTAAAGTTGCTCCTAGAATACTTATAATCCAAAATCCTAATGGCAAATGGGATATTTTTGAAATTTCTGAAGACATCCACTGATATATGTATCTGAAAGCAAATGTAATTTGTGAAATTATTCCAAGATATAGTAGCCATTGCGGTATATCAGGATTATAAAAAAGTGAATCTAAATTAAAAAAATTAGAATTCCATGCCCTTTCTATGCAAATTACAATGGGTAATAATATTAGAATTTGTCTAATAACTATATTAAAATTTGTCCACTTTTTTTGTAGTTGCAAATTTCTAATATATATATAATAACCTATGAATTGCCCTAGCATAATAGCAAAATCATCCCTGAAATAGCCATACATAAAGAATAATAAAGATCCTATTAGACTTAATATCCAATAAATTGTTGGTGTTATTACTTTTGCTTCTCTTTCAGAGTAAAACCATTGAATAATAACTCTTAAGCTAAAAAAGAATTGAGCAATAAACCCCAGTGAATACAAGTAAATTAGTTCACTCATTATCTTCTATCTGGTAATTAATATATTTTCTTTTCATCCAAATAAATGCAAAACAATCAGATAAGGGCCCTAATATTCTATTAAATAATCCAAATTTTGCTTTTCCAGCTATTCTTGGGAAATGTTTTACAGGAACCTCAATAATTTTACCTTTTTGAAGAAGTATCATTGCTGGCAAAAATCTATGTAATCCCTTAAACATTGGAATTCTTTTTGCAAAATCAGTCCTTATTACTTTTAATGGACACCCTGTGTCTTTTACTCCATCACCAGTAAATATATTTCTAATACCATTTGCAACTAAAGATGATATATTCTTTAAATAAGAGTCTTTTCTATTAGATCGATAACCTGAAACAAGATCATAATTATCAATAAATTTTAATAAAATATGAAAATCGCTTGGTGAAGTTTGTAAATCAGCATCAATATATCCTATATATTCTGAATTGCATAAGTCAAACCCAGCCTTTAATGCACTACTAAGTCCATAGTTTTTTACAAAAGAAATGAATTCAAAGCAACTATTATCATTACATAATTTTTCAATAATATCTTTACTTCCATCTGTAGAGCCATCATTTATTAAAAGAACTTTTGTTTTAAATTTTGTTGAATTAATAAATTTCATTAATTCACTTTCTAATCTAGATAAATTATCTTTCTCATTAAATATTGGGACTATTATTGTAAATGTTGACATATTATATTTTTAATAAAATTTCAGCAGCAACAAATGGAGTTGTTTTATTTTTATCTAGTAGATTATATTGTTTTTCTAATTCTTTTTTAATTTTTTCATTACCAAAGAAATTTGATTGTAATTTATCATTGATAGTTTGCAATAACCAGTATTTATT
>Ga0206679_10001940_pt1 | contig 16821 bp, 19 predicted proteins | sample M110012015metaG_FD_155464 | JGI IMG/M metagenome (GOLD analysis project Ga0206679, IMG submission 155464) | Ammonia-oxidizing marine archaeal communities from Monterey Bay, California, United States - M1 100m 12015 | ecosystem: Environmental > Aquatic > Marine > Intertidal zone | place: USA... | reverse complement strand
ATGCCCTAACACCTCGTGGAAGGTACGCACCATCCACGGGTAAGGGTGTGGCCCCATCACCGAACCGAGGCAGTAGTGAGACTCCGTGACTGTGGCCACCCAGTCCCGCATGGCCTCGTTCACCGCGTCCTTGAGAGTGCGGCTCCCTGACGTCGCCGTTCGGACTTCGGCGCCCAACAGGCGCATCCTGAACACGTTGAGTTCCTGGCGTCGAACGTCGACCTCACCCATGTACACGCAACACTCCATGCCCAACAGCGCCGCAGCGGTGGCCGAGGCCACACCGTGCTGGCCAGCTCCGGTCTCGGCGAGCAGGCGGGTCTTACCCATCCGCTGGGCCAACAAAGCCTGACCCAGGACGTTGTTGATCTTGTGGGAACCGGTGTGGTTGAGATCTTCCCTCTTAAGTAGCAGTCGACAGCCGAGTTCCTCGGAGAGGTTGTGACACTCGGTCATGGGAGAGGGTCGGCCGGCGTAGTCGGCAAGCAGCGCATCCAACTCCCCCCGAAACGTTGGGTCGGCCCACGCCTCCCGAAACGCCTCCTCCAGTTCCAAGACAGCCGGAATCAGGGTCTCGGGTACGAATCGACCCCCGAACTCGCCAAATCGCCCTTCGGGTGTGGGCTCCTGCAGGGTCATAGGTTGTGCGCCTTCATCTAAGATCCATTCCTCGATCGACCTCCCATCCGAGGCCTCGCCTATCGGTGGGCCTACTGCTCATCCTGTTGCCAGTCGAATGGACGGTTCAACGGGTCCCCTTGGTACTCCTCGTTTCGTACCGGGCAGGCCGCCCGGGCGTTAGCCATGAACGCCCTCAAGAGACGGGGGTCCTTGCGTCCAGGTCCCGCCTCCACGCCACTGGCAACGTCGACACCGTACGGGTCCACCCGTTCGATCGCCTCAACCACGTTGTCCGGGGTGAGACCCCCAGCCAGGAGCATCGGGCGAATTGAGGATGGCCCATCGGCCATGGCCCAGTCGAAGACCTTCCCCGACCCAGGGATCGGCGCGTCCAGCAGCAGCAGGTCAGCGCCGAACTCATCGAATCGATCCACGTCAGGTGACCCGGCTGGCAAGGCCCGGATGGTGACGGGCACCCTGTCAGCCACCCAGCGGGTCGTAGTCGGCGACTCCGTGCCGTGCAACTGAGCGGCCCGCAGGCCGATGCGGTTCACCGTTTCGACCACTCGAGCCTTACCAGTGTTTCGAAACACTCCGACAGTCATGACGTCTGGCGGAAGTTGGCCCACGATGTCGCGCACGACCCGCTCAGACACCTGACGCTGCGAAGAGGCGAAGATGAACCCGAGGGCGTCAGCGCCCAGAGCGGTAGCCAAGAGCGCATCCTCGACGCACGTGATGCCGCAAATCTTGATGAACACTGTCGGATTATCCCCCATTCCAAGGTTGGTCGGAAACCCCCCTGAGTGCCCGGACCGCTGCGACCCGATCGCCGGAGGTCACCACCGACTCACCCACCAACAGGGCGTGGTAGCCCGCATCGACTAAGGCCCGGGCATCGTCGGGCCCACGAATACCGGACTCGGCCACCCGCACGACCCCATCGGGCATCAGGGGTGCCATGCGAACGGCACGCGCTTTGTCGACCTCGAAGGTCACCAAGTCGCGCTGATTGACTCCCACGAGTTGGGCCCCCGCAACCATGGCCCGCTCTAGTTCGGTCTCATCGTGGACCTCCACGAGGGCGTCGAGGCCAACTTCAGCGGCCAGGTTATGGAAGTCAACCAGTTCGGCGTCGTCGAGCGCCGCAGCGATCAGCAGTACCGCATCAGCCCCCATAAGGCGGGCGTCACAAACGTTCCGAGCATCGACCGTGAAGTCCTTGCGGAGGACTGGGACGGTCACAGCGGCTCGGGCAGCCGCCAGGTCGTCAGGCGATCCTCCGAAGTGGTCGACGTCGGTAAGTACTGAAAGGCAGACCGCTCCCCCAACCACGTACTCCGTGGCCGTCTCGGCCGGATCCAAGTCGGCAACCAGGTCCCCCTTGGATGGCGAGCGCCGCTTCAGCTCGGCAATGACCGCAGGCTCACCGTCGGGCACCGCCATCAGGGTGTCACCGAATCCCCGACAAGGAGCGATAGCGCAGGCCTGGCTAATGAGGGCATCCAGAGATCGCTGATCGGCACGGGCCGTCTCACGATGGGCTTCAAGGATCTGGTCCAGGTAGGTAGCCACAACCGGAGGCTACCGACACCCCCATGGCCCACCAGGGCGTATTCCCTCAGTCGGCGAGCAGTGCGACCTCTATCTCGCCAGCATTGGCTGTCGTCGGCACCATCACGGCCCGTCGTACCTCGGCGAGGGCCACGAAACCAAGGCCTGCCTCATCAGCATCAACGGCCACGCTGGTGAGTCGACCCGCTAGGTCCCCGTCAAGCGTGATCTCCGATCCAACCGCTGGTGCAGGCCCATCCCCGACAGCCCTCACCATGCGGGTTGGGGTACCGGCACTTCGGCTGTCGACGCGAGCCACCAACTCCTGGCCGGTGTAGCAGCCCTTGGTGAAGCTCACCGACCGGTTGACCATTCCGGTGGCTCCGGGAATGGTCGACTCATCCATCTCGGCGCCCAAGGCCGGTATCCCTGCGGCGATCCGGCGGTACTCCCAGACCGAGTCGTCGACCTCTTTCGTACCGTCCGGTATAACCACAGACGGTCCGAGCAGGTCCACACCCTGCAGGCCCGGCCAGTCAACCGGGATGGCGACCCCACTAATGGGGATGTCCACCGTGTCCGGCTCGGCGTCCATCACTGTCACCATCTCCCAATCGAGCACCTCCACGGTGCACTCGGTCCGAAGCAGGAACCGCGTCAGACGGACCACTACGGCCTCACCCCAACCGGCCTCAACGTCAAGCAGAAAAGCATCATCGGCCATCCGGGTGACCCGCAACCAGGCGTCGACCTTTCCGATCGGCTGTAGGACAAAGGTGTAGGCCGCCTCGCCCGGCGCTAGCGCGTCCACGTCCTGGCTCAGTTGGCCCTGCAGGTAGGCACAAGCGTCGGGACCGGCCACGTAGACCATGTCCCGGTCACGACGGACGGCCTTCGCCGCTCCAGTGCCCACTGCGCTACTCGGCAGTAGCCCGGCGGGCGGTCGTCATTCGACGGGCAGCCGGGATGGCCGACAGCAGCGCCCTAGCCTTGTTCTGGCATTCCAGGTGTTCGAGTTCGGGGACGCTGTCAGCCACTATCCCCGCCCCGGCCTGCACCGAGGCGACCCCGTCTCGGACAAACATCGTGCGAATCGCGATGGCCGTGTCAATGTTGCCGCTGAAGTCAAAGTAGCCGACCACTCCAGCGTACGGCCCCCGTTTCACCGGCTCGAGGGCATCGATGATCTCCATGGCCCTCACCTTCGGGGCACCCGACACCGTCCCTGCCGGAAGTGTGGCCCGTAATACGTCAATGGGGGTCCGACCCTCGGCCAACTCGCCGGTCACCTGACTGGTGAGGTGCATGACGTGGCTGTAGCGCTCCAACGTCATCATCTCCTCGACCTCCTCGGTTCCGAAGGTCACCACCCGTCCTACGTCATTGCGTGCTAGGTCGACCAGCATCACGTGCTCGGCGATCTCCTTGGGATCCTCGGCCAACTCGGCGGCCATCCGGCGATCGTCGATGTCGGTACGCCCTCGACGACGCGTCCCGGCAATGGGACGAGACACGACCCGTCCCTCCAACAGTTGCACCATGGGCTCGGGTGAAGCGCCCACCACCGTTAGTTCCTCGTAACGCAGGAAGTACATGTAGGGGCTGGGGTTGACCTGCCGTAGCACTCGGTAAACGTCGTAGGGCTCGGCATCGAGCTCCACGTCGAAGCGCTGGGAGAGGACGACTTGGAAGACGTCACCGGCCAGGATGTACTCGCGAGCAGCTTCCACCGCAGCTCCGTACAAATCGGCGCCCATGGTCGACACCACCTCGGGCGGTTCGTCGGCCGGGTCCGGCGGCGCCATGAGCGGCTCGTCGAGCGGGCGGGCACCGTCCACCGCCAGCTGGTCGAGTCGGCTACTGGCCTCATCGTAGGCGGCGTCTAACGCCGCTCCGTCAACCATTGGATCACCCGTTGATTCGGGAACGACCACGTTTGCCAGCAGGACGGCTCGCTGGCGCCAGTGGTCGATGGCCACCATCTCCCCGATGACCGACATGATCCCGTCGGGAAAGCCTCGGTCGTCGGGCGGCACGTCCGGGAGATGCTCAACTTCCCGAACTACGTCGTAACCCAAGTAGCCCATCAGTCCACCGTGTAGTGGCGGAAGGCCCTCAATGGCTGGCGACCGGTAGTGAGCCAGGAGGTCCTCCAGAGCAGCCAGCATTCCTTCGCCTGTCCGAATACCGGCCGGAAGGTCGCCGCCGACCTCCAGAGTCCCCCCACGGGAGGTGAGCGTCAGGGACGGGTTGCGACCAATAAACGACCACCGTCCCCAGGTTTCGCCCCGGTCCACGCTCTCCAAGAGAAAGCCTTCTCCATCACCGACACAGCGGGCGTATAGCGAGACCGGCGTGGTGAGGTCGGCCAGCAGTTCCCGCCACACTGGTACGACAGCGTGGTCTCTGGCGAGAGCATGGAACTCTTTCAGGTTGGGGCTGGTCACAACGCGGCCCTCGACTCAACCGGCTCCTGGGCCCGGATCTGTACCGGAATCAGGCCCAAACGGTCGGAAGAAGCAGCTGTACTCGCCCGTGTGACAGGCCCCGTTGCCTTCTTGTTCGACGACCAGCAGCAATGTGTCAGCATCACAGTCGTAGTAGGCCTCGCGGACGTACTGGCGGTCACCGGAAGTCTCCCCCTTGCACCAGTACTCCTGGCGGCTCCGGCTCCAGAACCAGGTCCGCCCGGTAGCCATCGTCTCCCGCAGCGAATCGGCGTTCATCCACGCCATCATCAACACCCGACCAGTGTGCTCCTCCTGAACGATGGCCGGAACGAGACCGTCCTCGTTGAAGGCGACCGCTGCCAACTGCTCCGCTGTGGCGGCGATAGGTGTGGATTCGACGGCAGAGCGCTCAGGGGTCATAACTGCCAGCCTACGGTCGGCACCCCAACGGACAGCCTGAGTTGCGGGTACCCGACTACGCGTAGTCGTTCACAGGTACAGACCCGTGCTTCCCTCTTCGAGCCGCTGGGCTGCCACGGCGTGAACATCGCGCTCGCGCAGGATGATGTAATCGTGTCCCTGAACCTCGACTTCGTAGCGGTCCTCCGGGTTGAACAACACCTGGTCGTCGACCTCCATAGCCCGCACGTTCGGGCCGGCGGCCACGACTTGGGCCCAGGTAAGGCGCTTGCCGACCTGAGCTGTGGCGGGGATGAGGATGCCTCCCGTGGAGCGACGCTCACCTTCCTCTGTATCGGTTCTCACGAGAATCCGGTCGTTGAGCATCTTGATGGGTAGGCCCTCGTGGTCTGACGGGCCGGGCATCACCCCGTTGCCGGAGGTGCTTCCAACCGCAGTGTCGATGGCGGACTTCTTTGTGTTCACGACGTGCACGGTAACGGCCGGACAGCGACGCCGGCGGCGGATAGGTGCTCTTTGGCTTCAGCCACGGTGTACTCGCCGAAGTGGAAGATGGAGGCGGCCAGGACGGCATCCGCACCACCGTCCACCGCGCCGATCACCAGATGGTCCAGGTTCCCGACACCGCCACTGGCGATGAGCGGCACGGTGACTACCTGGCCCACCGCCTGCAGCATCCCAACGTCGAAACCGTCCTTGGTGCCATCACGGTCCATGGAGGTCAGCAGGATCTCGCCTGCACCTCGGTCGATGACCTCGTCCACCCAACCCACGAGATCCAAACCGGTCGACATCCGTCCACCGTGAGTGAACACTTCGAAGCCACTCGTCGTGGTCCCGCTACTTCTGGCGTCTATGGCCACCACCACGCACTGGCTGCCGAACTCAGCAGCTAGATGGCCTACTAGATCAGGGCCGTCGACAGCCGCCGTGTTCACCGAGACTTTGTCAGCTCCAGCTCGCAAGATCATTCGGGCGGCCTCCACCGACCGGATACCGCCACCCACAGTGAAGGGGATGAACACCTCCTCGGCGACTCGGCGCACCATGTCCAGCGTGGTCTCCCGCGCGTCCGACGACGCAGTGATGTCTAGAAACACCAACTCGTCAGCTCCCTCGCGGTCATAGCGAGCCGCCATCTCCACCGGATCACCGGCGTCACGAAGACCAACGAAGTTCACGCCCTTGACGACACGACCGGCGTCGACGTCTAGACAGGGAATAATCCGTACGGTTTCCATGTCAGGACGGCTCGTCCGTCGGAAGGGCCATCAAGCCACCGGTTCGGCGGCGGACGACTGCGGCCAGGTCCACGGTGCCCTCGTAGAGCGCCCGCCCGAGAATGATCCCGGCAATGCCACGCCCGTCGACCGAAAGGGCAGCCAGGTCGTCTAGGTCGGAAGGTCGACCGACACCGCCGGAGGCCACCACATCGATGTTGGTGACGGCCAGAGCATCTGCAAGGACGTCGAGATCGGGGCCCTCCATGGTGCCGTCCCGTTCGATACGGGTGATGACGAAGGCCGACGGCGCCAACGTCGAATACCGGACCAACGCATCAGCGATACGGAGCCCACTGCCCTCGGTCCAGCCACGGACCGCTACCTCGTCGCCCCAGACGTCTAGTCCCACAGCCACCGGGCCGTAATCAGACACCGCTGTAACTAGGTCGGGATCCTCGATGGCTGCCGTGCCTAGGACGACTCGGGCCACACCAGCGTCGAAAAGGGTCTTCGCGTCAACCACGGAGCGCACGCCACCGCCGGTCTGGACGGGCACGTCAAGGGCATCGGTCACCGCGGCAACCACCGGTCGGTTCACCGGACTACCACTACGGGCCGCGTCGAGGTCCACAACGTGCACCCAGTCGGCACCTGCCTCCTGAAAGGCCAGAGCCTGGGCTATCGGATCGTCGCCGTAGACGGTCTCTTGGCCATAATCGCCCTGCACGAGACGGACGCACCGGCCGGCTCGCAGATCAATGGCTGGGAAGAGTTCAGGAACGTTCATAATCCCAACCCGTTCCGGTCCTGTGCCCTATTGGTCACGAGGGAAACGAAATTCTCCAACACCTGAAGGCCGGTAGACGAGGACTTCTCCGGGTGGAACTGGCAGGCCCAGAGGACGCCCCGTGCCTCAGCACCGCAGACCTCTCCGCCATAGGTGCAGGTAGCCACTGTGTCCGGCCCAACGGGGGCGGCGTAGCTGTGAACGAAGTAGGCCCACGGATCGTCGCCCAAGCCGGTCAACATCGGATGCTTGTCCGCATCGCCAGCGGCCTCCAGTCGGTTCCACTGCATCTGTGGTCGCTTCACGTCTCCCGATAGCAACGCGACCTCACCGGGCAGCACCCCTAAGCCGGGCACACCGGGGGCCTCGGCGCTCCCGTGGTGGAGCATCTGAAGGCCCACACAGATGCCGAGAAACGGCCTTCCGGTTCCCGTGGCTGCCGAGGACGCTGTGTCGAGCGCCGTGGCCCATAGGCCGGAGTCCCCCAATGCCTCGATGCACCGGCCGAACGCCCCCACGCCGGGCAAGACCACACCGTCGGCGGCGGCCACCACCTCGGGGTCGGCAGTCAGGTGAGCGTCGGCCCCCACCTTCTGGAGGGCCTTCTGGGCTGATCGGAGGTTGCCGATCCCATAGTCCAGAACCGCCAGAACCGGCGCTGAGCCGAGTCCGTCGTCTGAAGTCACAGGCTGCCCTTGGTGGACGGCACATCTCCACCCTCAACCCGTACGGCGTCGCGTAGAGCGCGGGCCACGCCCTTGAAAGAGGCCTCCACGATGTGGTGGGTATTGCGTCCGCGGACCGAAGTTAAGTGCAATGTGATGCGAGCCGCGACGGTGAACGCCCGCCAGAACTCCTCCATCAACTGCGGATCGAACGGAGGATCGCCCAAGATCTTCTCACCGGGAAACTCGACGTCGTGCTGGAGGTAGGGCCTCCCCGACAGGTCGAGGGCTACATCCACCAGCGCCTCGTCGAGGGGTACCCGTATAGAGGCAAACCGCCGCACCCCGGCCTTGTCGCCTAGCGCATCCGCGAATGCCTCACCCAGAGCGATGCCCACGTCCTCCACGGTGTGGTGGGCGTCGATGGCTAGATCGCCATCGCAGGACACTCGGAGGCCGAACCCACCGTGTCGCCCCAACTGGTCGAGCATGTGGTCGAAGAACGGGATACCTGTCGACGACGAGACCCCGTCGATGGTCTCACCATCCAGATCAATCTCGACGGCGATGGCCGTCTCCTTGGTGGTTCGCTCTCGGCATCCGGTGCGTGCCATTTCAGACCCCTTCCGTGGCTGGTTTATCGGTTGCCTCCTCAGGAGGCCCTGCCAGAATCTGGGTCAGAGCCTGGAGGAAGCGATCGTTCTCGTCGGCCGTCCCGATGGTGACCCGCAGGCACCCCTCGATCCTGGCCATGGTCGTAAAGTTCCGAACGAGCACCGAGCGATCCACAAGTGAACGCCAGACTTCATCCCCCGAGCGGGCCTCGGGTCGAAACAAGATGAAGTTTGCCTCCGAAGGCCAACTGGTTACACCGAGGTCGGACAGCGCTGCTGCAACCCGATCCCGCTCGCCCACTAGTTCGACGATCCGGTCGTCCATGGCCGACCCGTGCTCAAGGGCAAGGATCCCGACAGCCTGCTTCAGGGCATCAAGGTGGTACGGCAAGGCAACCTTCTCGAGTTCGGCCACGCACCAGGTAGGAGCCAGGAGAAATCCCAGGCGTGCCCCGGCCATGGCCCACGTCTTGGAGAAAGTTCGACTGACCACGAGAGGTCGGTCTTCGGCCAGCAAGCCCGCGACGCTGGTCGAAGCGAACTGCCCGTAGGCCTCGTCGACGACAACCAGCCCGCCGTAGCCCGCCACCACATCGACAACCTCGATGACCAGTTCGATGGGATCGACAGTGCCAGTCGGGTTGTTGGGCGAACAGAGATGAACGAGCGCCGGTTGCTTCTCGGCCAGCAGTGCCAAGACCTCTCCCCGCACCAACCGGTGACCAGCATCACGGGTACCACGAAGCACTGAGGTGCCTATGGTCCTGGCGATCTGGGCATACATGGCGTAGGTCGGATCGAACACCGCTGCACTACGGCCCGGCCCGCCATAGGCCAGGTGGAGGCTCTGAAGGACCTCATTGGAGCCGTTGGCGGCGAACACCTGGGCCAGAGCCACCCCATGCGCATCGGCCAAGGCCGCCCTCAGCGCCGTGGCGGCCCGGTCGGGATAGCGATTCCAGACCACGTCGACGGCCCTATCAGCCACCGCGCGGCGGAAAGCGTCCGGGGGCGGCACCGGCGACTCGTTGGTGTTGAGGCGAACGTCGACGTCCATCTGCGGCGAGTGGTAACCATCCATGGACGCCACGCCATCACGGGTCACGGGCCGGATGAAGTCAGCCACGGTCGATATCCGATCCAGCAGCGATCGTGGCGACCCGCAGCCGGACCGACTCAGCGTGGGCATCGAGACCTTCGGCGTCGGCCAGGGCGGCCACATGGGGCGCGAGGCGCTCTAGAGCGGCGCGGTCAGCGCTCACAATGTGAACTTCTTTGGTGAAGTCGGCCACGGTGAGGGCTCCCGAGAACCGGGCCGTCCCAGCGGTGGGCAACACGTGGCTGGGACCGGCCACGTAGTCGCCAAGCGAAGCGGGAGACCAGGGACCACAGAACACAGCACCGGCGTGATGCACTCGGTCAGCCAAGGAATCAGCGTCGGCAACCATCAACTGCAGGTGCTCGGGGGCGATGGCATCCGAAACAGCAAGGGCCTCATCGGGGCCGTCGACGAGGACGACCCAGCCAGCCGACGCCAAGGTGGCAAGCACGTCGTCCCGTCGACAGGAGGCCTCCGCGATACGGAGCACCTCAGCGACTACGGCGTCAGCCACCGCCTCGTCCCAGGTCACCAACCAGGCCATTCCGTCAGGCCCGTGCTCAGCCTGGACTACCACGTCGATCGCCGCAAAGGTGGTGGGCACCGTGTCGTCTACCATGACCACAATCTCCGACGGGCCAGCGAAGGCCGAGGGCACACCAACCAGACCGGCCACCTCACGCTTGGCCAGAGCCACGTAGACGTTTCCCGGACCAACTATGACGTCTACCCGAGGAATCGAAGCCGTCCCGAAGGCCATGGCGGCTACCGCCTGGGCCCCGCCAACGGCGTAGACCTCATCGACCCCAGCTACTGCGGCCGCCGCCAAGGTCACGTCGACGATGGACCCGTCGGGGCCCGGTGGAACACACAGGACCACCTCATCGACGCCGGCCACCCTTGCCGGAACGGCCGTCATCAGGACGGTGGAGGGATAGGCGGCCCGACCCCCCGGCGCGTAGCACCCGGCACGGTCTACCGGTCTGGAAACGGACCGAACGACCAGACCGTCGTCCTCGGTGCGGTGCAGGGGGCGCACCTGGCCCTCGTGATACCGACGAATCGACTCAGCAGCCGCCACTAACGCGGTTCTCACTTCAGAGTCGACCCGCTCGAGAGCGGCTTCCATTTCGGTCCGGTCCACCCGGACCGACGTCGGAGCGGCACCGTCGAAGCGCTCGGTCAGTTCCCTGACCGCCTCGTCACCCCGGGCACGCACGTCAGCCAGGATGGATCGCACGGCAGCCAACGGCCCATCAAAAGCTCCTTCAACCCCCGTTTCGGGCCTAGGCAGGGCGGACCGGAGGTCACCAACAGGGACCCAACGTTCCCCGCGCAAGTCCAGACGACGAAGCACGCCGCAACGCTATCGGCCCTAGCCTTCCCGCTCGGATGGGGTTTCCCCGGCGAGCGCAACAAGACTTACGATATGGCTGACTACGACAAGCATGGTGCCGCAGTGGATGCCGAACTGTCCTCGTTGGCTAGCCAACTGGAGGCCCTGATCCGTCGGATCGAGGGCCTGGCGACCGGAGCCGCCGTGATTGATCGCGAGGAAGCTACCCACCGGACCGGCCTACACGAAGTGGAGCGCCATCTCCGCAGCGCCCTGAGGGAACTCAACAGGGCTCGACGGGCCTGACAACCCCCTCACATCCGATCCAAACCGGCCCGAAAAAGTCGTTCGGCGCCCCTTAGGGCGCCGAACGGCGAGGTGGGTGGCGGGAACCCAACCCTCGCAGAGGCCAGGTGGCGGGACCCGGCCGTTCGAAAAGTACACCACCAGACTTGTTGGTCGACCAAATTCTGATCCCAATCGTTAGTGATATCCGTCACAGTCACCTGCGGAGAACGGTCCTCATCGAATCGGACCGGTCAAACCTCTGAGGAGGGACAGAAATCCTGCAACACGCACTCCCCACACCGGGGCTTTCGACTAGGACATACGCGGCGACCGTGCAGGATCAGACGCAAACTGAACCGACCTCTCTCGGTCGCGGCCACCATCGGATTCAACTCCATCTCAACCTTCACCGGATCAGTTTCCGCGGTCATGCCAAGACGCCGCGATAGGCGACCCACGTGAGTGTCCACCGGCAGGCCGGAAAGGTCGAGAGCCACACTACGCACCACGTTTGCCGTCTTTCGGCCTACCCCAGGTAACGAGGTTAGGTCGGCCATCGACCCAGGAACTTCGGAGTCATAAACCTCGACGAGACGCTGGGCCATCCCGAGGAGGCTCCGGGCCTTGCTGGCGTAAAATCCCGTGGAGCGAACAATCTCCTCCAACTCGTGGGGCACTGCTCCCGCCAGGTCCTCCGGTTCGGGATAAGCAGCAAACAGGGCGGGCGTCACCATGTTCACTCGCTTGTCAGTGCACTGTGCCGAAAGGATCGTGGCGGCCAGCAGCTGGAACGGGTTCTTGTGGTCCAACTCACACTCAGCATCCGGGTACTCCTCGGTTAGACGTCGGTTCGTCTCGACAGCCCGACCCTTTGGTGATCTCGGTCTCCCCACGAAGGGCGACGGTAGCCTCATCTCTCATGGACCGGTGGACCGTCTCCGACGGGACCGACACCGTCACCCTCTCCGGAGATCCGGAGCGCTGGCTCGTCGAACTCGATGTCTCCGACCCCACGACCCCCGGAGACCCGTCCGACGAGTTGGGCACCAACGACGACCGCTCTCGACGTCTACTGGAGGCCGCCACCCAGGCCGTGGCGCTCCAGGGAGGCGGGCGCCTCGAGTACTGGATCGAACGGGTCGACCAACGTAGCGACGACGTTCCGACTCAGGCCGGCTTCGTGCCGTACCGCGACCTGATCCGGCTCCGCCGGGAACTTCCGGCCCTGATCACTAACCTGCTCGTTCGCCCGTTCACAGAAGCCGACACCGAGGCGTTTCTGGAGTGCAACAACCGGGCCTTTGACTGGCACCCTGAGCAGGGCGAGATGACATCCGAAGACCTCGCCGCCAAACAGGCCGAGCCTTGGTACGACCCCGAGGGCTTCCTGTTACTCGAGGAGGTCGATGCTGAGGGCAAGCCTGCAATCATCGGCTTTTGTTGGACCAAGGTGCATGCCGACAAGAAGCCCGCCCTCGGTGAGATCTACGCCATCGCCGTAGATCCGGAGCATCACGGGCGGGGTCTCGGCCGGGAACTCACCCTGGCCGGCCTGGCCCATCTGGCCGACCGAGGGCTACGCCACGCCATCCTCTACGTTGAGTCCGATAACCGTCCGGCCCGGAAGATGTACCAGGGCTTGGGCTTCGAGAGGGAGTTCACTAGTCGGGCCTACCAACGCTTCGTCCGATGACGGTGATCAAACGGCCACGTCCATGATGGACAGTCCCCTGACGGGTCCACCAGGTGGAGTCGACACCAGCCGTTACGACGCCGACCGGGAGGATCTGGATGCCCTGATCGCCGAAGTCGGAGAGACAACAGATACGGCGGTGCCCTCCTACCGGGTCAATCAACTCTGGCAGGGCCTGTATAGCGACCTCGTCGACCCCAAGGACATCACTACCCTCCCCAAGGCCCTCCGGGAAGCCCTGGCCGAACGCCTGCCGGCGGCACTCGTCGAGGACACTCGATCGGTGGGCGACGACGGCGACACCGTCAAATGGTTGTGGCGCCTGGCCGACGGCTCGCTGATCGAGACGGTACTCATGCACTACGAGAACCGCTCCACGGTCTGCATCAGTACCCAGGCGGGGTGCGCCATGGCTTGCGGATTCTGCGCTACCGGTCAGATGGGCTTCGACCGACACCTATCAACCGGGGAAATCGTCGAGCAGGTCGTCCGAGCCCAGATGGAGGCCGGCGACCGTCGGATTTCCAACGTGGTCTTCATGGGCATGGGCGAGCCACTGGCCAACTACGACCGGACATGGGCCGCCGTAGAACGACTACACGGTGACCTTGGCCTATCGGCCCGACACCTCACCATCTCGACCGTCGGGGTGATTCCGGGAATCCGCCGTATGGCCACCGAGCGGCTGCCCGTCAATCTGGCCGTATCACTCCACGCGGCCGACGACGAGCTGCGCGATGAACTGGTGCCTATCAACCGGCGCTACCCACTCGCCGACCTGGCCGAAGCATGCGCCGAACACGTGGCCGCCACCGGCCGACGCCTCTCCTTCGAGTGGGCACTCATCCACGACGTGAACGATCGCCTCGAGGACGCTGGCCGCCTCGCCGCCTACGCACGACCACTGGGGGCCCACGTGAACCTCATCCCCCTCAACCCCACGCCGGGGTGGCCCACCCGTGGCTCGTCTCCGGCACGGGTACGCGAGTTCGCCAGCGAGATTCGGTCCCGGGGCGGCAACGCCACCATCCGGAAAACCCGAGGTACTGGGATCAACGCAGCCTGCGGCCAACTCCGAGCCGACCGGAGCGACGCCGAAAAACGCCCCACCGAGCCGGTAACAGTGGCAACCCCCAAACATCGCAGCCCATCGAGGTAACGCGCCGGGCCGCTGACAGACTGACACTGTGAAACGCCGCTGGATCAATCGCATGCACCCGCAGACGCTGGCCTCGGCCACGATGCTGCTGTACATCGAAGGCCTCTTCAATCTGGTCCGCGGACAGTCACTGTTTCTGGTGGGCATCGTCATGTTTCCCGCCGGGTTCGCTATTGCCAACGACAAGCGCTGGGGCTGGCGGCTCGGCGTAGGTGGCGCCGCGATGGCCGTCCTCGTCCGCCTCTGGTGGTACGGCCTTGGCCAACCGATGTCTCTGGCTTTCGCCCTGCTATTTCCCGTTGTGCTCCTGGTCCTACTGGTCCACCCGCAGAGCCGGGAACACCAGCGGATCTGGTTCAACTGATCAGAGAACGCCCTCCCAGGAAGCCCTCCCGACAGGCCATGACCGACCAGAGCAACATCCCCGATCCGGGGGCGCCACTGCCGACCGGGGATGCCAAGGCCACAGCGGTCCGGTCGATGTTTGACGCCATCGCCCCCCGGTACGACCTGGTCAACCGGATCATGACCTTTCGCCTAGATGTCCGCTGGCGAAAGCGGACTGTCCGGAGTCTGGCGCTACCCGTCGACTCAAAGGTGCTGGACCTAGCATGCGGCACAGGTGACCTGTGCCGTGACCTCAAGTCGGCCGGCCATCAACCCATCGGGATGGACCTGTCCTGGGGGATGCTGGCCGCGGCTCGAGCCGATGCTCCACTCGTCCACACCGATGCCCTGAAACTTCCAACCGCCAATGGGTCCATCGACGGCGTGACCTGTGGTTTCGCCTTACGGAACTTCACCAGTCTCGAGCCGTTCCTCGACGAGATAGTCCGGGTCTTGCGTCCCGGTGGACGGCTCGCCCTATTGGAGGTGGACCGCCCCCTCAACCCACTCCTGAGGATGGGCCACAGCCTCTACTTCGGTCGGGTCGTACCCCTGGTCGGCGGTCTGCTGTCCAACCGGAATGCCTACCGGTACCTCCCGCGCTCGGTGGCCTACCTGCCGCCGGAGGGAGAACTACTGACCACTATCGAGGCCGCCGGATTCACAGATGTGGTTAAGGACCGTTGCAGCGGCGGTATCGCCCAACTTCTTACCGCAACCCGCATCTAATTTCCGGCCCAGTGGTTAGACAACACCCCTGAGGTGATTCCGTCAGGCCGAGAGAGCCAGACCGACGGCCAACAACAGGCCGGCCACCAACTGGGTCCGCCCTGTCCGACCCAAGACGTCGATCAGATCCGGTCCCTCGGCACCGCCCATCACGCGGCGTACCGCTGGGCCAGCCACCACGCCGGCACCCAGGACCAGCACAGCCCACGGTCGAGACAGCGCACACAACGAACCCACCACCAGCGCCCCGTCGACCAACGCCACGTAGAGGATTCGTGTCGGCCGGTCCCCCAGACGGACGGCCAGCGTCCGCTTGCCTGCCTCGGCGTCGGCTGGACGGTCCCGGAGGTTGTTGACGACCAGCAGGGCACAGGCCAGGAACCCCACCGCCACGGCCGCGAGCCATGCCACCGCCGGAACCTCCTGCTGGTGGACGTAAGCGCTGCCTACCGTGGCTACCAGCCCGAAAAACGTAAACACAAACAACTCGCCTAGCCCTAGGTAGCCGTAGGGTCGGGGGCCACCCGTGTAGAGCCAACCTGCGGCAATGGACACCACTCCAACCAGCAGTAGCCACGGTGTGACAGCGGCCGCCAAGGTCAGGCCAGCCGCCGCGGCCACCGCGAAGGCGGCCAGCATCGCAATCCGAACCTCAGAGGGGGTAGCCATTCCCGAGCCCACAAGGCGAACCGGACCGACCCGCTGGAGACCGTCGGTGCCCCGAACACCGTCGGACAGGTCGTTGGCGTAGTTGGTAGCCACCTGAAGGGCTAGGGCCACTACGAGCGCGGCGCCGGCCCGCCACCAGACGATCCCTCCACCAGCAGCCACCGCTGTGCCCACTGTCACGGGCACCACGGCAGCCGGGAGAGTGCGGAGTCGTGCCCCGAGAATCCACCGTCGCATTCCGCCAGTCTGCCCGTCGTAGGGTCCCCGTCGTGAACCGTCTCGGTGGTGAGTCCAGCCCCTACCTCCGCCAGCACGCCGACAACCCCGTCCACTGGTACCCGTGGGGCGAGGAGGCCCGGGCCGCAGCCTTCGAACGAGACGCGCCCATCCTCTTGAGCGTCGGCTACTCGGCCTGCCACTGGTGCCACGTCATGGCCCACGAGTCGTTTGAGGACTCCAGCGTCGCCGCGCAGATGAACGCCGGGTTCGTCAACGTAAAGGTCGATCGGGAAGAACGCCCCGACGTCGACTCGATCTACATGGACGCGGTGACCGCCCTGACCGGTCGGGGCGGCTGGCCCATGACCGTTTTCTGCCACCCCGATGGTCGACCGTTCCACGGTGGTACCTACTGGCCAGATCGACCACGGGGAGGCATGCCCTCATTTCCTCAGGTACTGGACGCGGTGACCGAGGCATGGGCGACGCGCCGCGACGACCTCGACGGCTTAGGCGACCGCCTAACGGCTTCCATGGCACGCCATGCCGACCTATCGCCCGGCGAGGCTTTGCCCCCCGCCGACACACTGGCCACCGCGGTGGCACACCTGGGTCAGCAACACGACGACGAATGGGGCGGCTTCGGCGGGGCACCCAAGTTCCCGCAGGCCATGAGCCTCGAGGCCATCCTCCGACATCTCGCGGCGCGCCATGCCGCCGGCCAACACGACCTTCGGGCCGCTGAGGTGACCACGACCACGTTGGATGCCATGGCTTCGGGCGGCATGTATGACCACCTGGGCGGCGGCTTCGCCCGCTACTCGGTAGACCCGTGGTGGCTGGTCCCCCACTTCGAGAAGATGCTCTATGACAACGCCCTGCTGGCTCGCACCTACCTACACGGTTGG
>Ga0206679_10001937_pt1 | contig 16836 bp, 14 predicted proteins | sample M110012015metaG_FD_155464 | JGI IMG/M metagenome (GOLD analysis project Ga0206679, IMG submission 155464) | Ammonia-oxidizing marine archaeal communities from Monterey Bay, California, United States - M1 100m 12015 | ecosystem: Environmental > Aquatic > Marine > Intertidal zone | place: USA... | reverse complement strand
ATTTTAGCTAAAACTGTAATTATTGCAACAGGAGCGTCAGCAAAGTGGCTAGGAATGGATGATGAAAAAAGATTAAACGGCTATGGCGTTTCTGCTTGTGCTACTTGTGACGGTTTCTTCTATAAAGGAAAAGAAGTTATTGTAGTTGGTGCTGGTGATACAGCTGCTGAAGAGGCAACTTACTTAGCTAAAATGTGTACTAAAGTAACTATGCTTGTCCGTAGGGATAAAATGCGTGCTTCAAAAGCAATGCAGCATAGAGTGTTCAATACACCAAACTTAGAGGTACTATTCAATCAGAATACAAAAAGTATTAATGGTGAACCTGGTGCTGTTGGAGTGGAAAGTGTAACCGCTATTAATAATCAAACAAATGAGGAAACGATTATTCCTGCTTCAGGGTTCTTTGTTGCTATTGGTCACAAACCAAATAGTGATTTATTTAAAGGCCAATTGGAAATGGATGATGCAGGTTATTTAATCATTGAACCTGGAACTTCAAAAACAAAAATACCTGGAGTATTTGCTGCAGGTGATATTGCCGATCATGTTTACCGCCAAGCAGTTACATCAGCAGGTACAGGTTGTATGGCAGCTTTAGATGCTGAACGTTTCTTAGCCGACCAAGAATAAATAAATTTCATACTTAAAGATAAAGGCCTCTATTATGTAGGGGCTTTTTTTATTTTATATTTTGTACTTTTGGTTTCAATGGAGGCAGTTGATGTATTAATAAAATATTGGGGACACACACAATTTCGCTTAAAGCAAGAAGAAATTATTAAGCAAGTAATTGAGAAAAGGGATACCCTTGCTCTACTGCCAACTGGTGGTGGAAAGTCAATTTGTTACCAAGTACCCGCTTTAATGCAAGAAGGAATTTGTTTGGTCATCTCCCCTCTTATTGCTTTAATGGAGGACCAAGTTCGATTCTTAAAATCCAAAGGTATAAAGTCGGTTTCCATTACTTCAGGAATGCATTATAATGATATTGATACTGCTCTAACCAATTGTATTTATGGTGGCATAAAGTTTCTGTATTTATCCCCTGAAAGGTTACAAAATGAATTAGTTCAAACCAGAATTAAGGAAATGAATATTAACCTTATTACTATTGATGAGGCACATTGTATTTCAGAATGGGGACACAACTTTCGTCCTGCCTATAGGCATATCTCAGAAATTAGAGAGATAGTCCCAGATACCCCAGTTTTAGCACTTACAGCCACTGCTACCTCAAGTGTTATTAGTGACATACAGGATAACCTTAATTTCAAAGAACATAACCTAATTCAATCTTCATTTGTAAGAGAAAACCTATCCTATGTTGTAGACAATACTGAGGATAAAAAGACAAGATTATTAAAGCTAGTTAATAAAATTAAAAGTTCGGTTATTGTGTATGTTGGCAGCCGAAAAGCTGCCAAAGAAATTACTGACTTTTTAATTAATAATAATTATTCTGCCAATTATTATCATGGAGGATTAGCAGCAAAAACAAGAACAGAAAGGCAAGAAAGTTGGACAAAAAACCAAACTAGAATCATGGTAGCTACCAATGCTTTCGGAATGGGAATTGATAAGCCTGATGTAAAATTAGTAGTTCACCTAGAATTACCAGCAACAATGGAAGCTTATTTTCAAGAAGCAGGAAGGGCTGGCAGAGATGGTAATCAGGCCTATGCTTTTCTACTAGCCAATAAAACTGATGTAAAAAAGCAGCAAGATTTATTAAAACTAAGATATCCATCAATCAAAGAAATAAAAGAAGTTTATCAACAACTAGCCAATCACTTTCAATTGGCTGAAAATGTATTGCCTGAAGAAGCAATATCCTTTGATATAGTAGCCTTTAGCGAGCGTTACAAAACCAGTAACCTAAAGGTATACAACATGCTTAAATACCTAGAAAAAGAGGAGCAAATAAAACTTTCTGACGCAATACACAGTCCTCCAAAACTGATGATGAAAGTCAGTAATGCTCAATTATATAAATTCCAAATTGCCAATAAATATTATGATAATTTTTTAAAATTATTGTTACGTTCCTATGCCAACCTGTTTTATAATTATGTTATTATTAACGAACAGGAAATAGCTAACCGATTCAATGTTACTATTGATGAAGTGGTTCGCCTTTTAAATAAATTAGTACAGTTAGAAATTGTTAAATACTCTCCTAAAAACAACAATTCACAAATTACATACCTTAAGGCAAGGAAGGATACGGAGAAACTTTATTTAGGAGAAAAAAAGTGGGAAGAAAGAAAGAAGTACGAACAAGAAAAATTAGAGAAAATCACCAATTACATAAGTGATAAAGGTACTTGCAGAAGTAAATTACTCCTCCACTATTTTGGGGAAAAAGAAAGCGAGCAATGCGGAAAGTGCGATTACTGTATAAAAGAAAAAAGACAAAAAATAAAAGAAGCGGAATATCAGAAAATTACAAGCTCTTTAAAAGAAATATTAATTGAAAAAGAATTAACCATAGAGGAAATATGTACATTATTACCCAAAACTGATGAAAAACAACTCATTACAATAATTCAGTATTTATTTGATAACGATAGAGTTGGAAAGTTTGGAAACAAATATCAATGGAAAAGCAATTAGTAAATGGGAATATGTAATTTTGTAAGATGAAGATAGTATTTTTTGGAACACCCCAGTTTGCAGCAACTAACCTTAATGTTTTAATTAATGCAGGACATGATATAGCTGGAATTGTATGTCCTCCTGACAGCAGAAAAGGGAGAGGGAAACAATTAAAACCCTGTGCAGTAAAGGAAGTTGGAATTGCGAATAATATTCCTGTCTTACAGCCTTTAAAGCTTAGAGATGAAGATTTTATTACAAATTTACACTCTTTAAATGCCGATATTTTTGTGGTAGTTGCTTTTAGAATGCTACCTGAAATAGTATGGAAGATTCCTACAAAAGGAGCGATAAACTTACACACCTCTCTCCTACCAAACTACAGAGGTGCAGCACCAATAAATTGGGTGTTAATTAATGGAGAAAAAGAAACTGGAATAACTACTTTCTTTATCGACCAGCAAATAGATTCAGGAGCAATTATCAAGCAAAAAATAATTAAGCTTACAGAAACTACTACTGCTGCTGAGCTGCATAACACTTTAATGAATAAAGGAAGTGAATTACTTATTGATACCCTTAGCTCAATTAAAAATGGAACTGGAAGTCAAAGCCCACAAAACCATAATTCTGAAATGTCAGAAGCACCAAAAATGACAAAAGAATTGTTGCAAATTGATTGGAATAAATCCGCAAAAGAAATACATAATTTAGTGAGGGGACTATCTCCATTTTTAGACAATAACAAAAAACTAAAAGATGTTGCTATATGCCCTTCCGCATGGTTTACTCTGCAAGATGATAAAGGCGTTCAGAAAAGAATAAAACTACATTTATCAAAGGTAGTTAGCAGTAGTTCCGACAAGCTTCTTAGTTTAAAAACGGATAATAAAACGTACTTAAACATTGTTACAAAGGAAAATGAAATTGCAATCCTTAATTTACAAGCTGAAGGGAAGAACCCTATGACTATCCAACAGTTTTTACAAGGAAATAAAATCAATGAAAATTACTCTGTTTTATGAGTATTTTAAAACATGATTTAGTTCAGTATCTAAAAGAATTTGTAGTAGATGAAAGACGTGAGCTTTTTGAAGAGAAAATTGAACAAAGAACCAAGCATATTACGGTAGTTCTTGAAAATATATTTCAAGGAAGAAACATATCAGCATCTATCCGTTCGGCCGACTGCTTTGGCGTGCAAGATGTGCATGTTATTGAAAATGACAATTACTTCAATGATGACAGTGAAGTTTCAATGGGGGCCGATAAATGGATTAAAACCACTAGATACAATCAAGAAAATCACAACTCAGCTGCTGCCATTAAAAAACTAAAAGATAAAGGTTATCAAGTTATTGCCGTTACTCCACACAATACCGATTGTGATTTATATGATATTGAAATTACTGATCAGAAAATTGCCTTAATTTTTGGGGCTGAAGTTAGAGGTTGCAGTGAAGAAACTTTAAAGCTTGCTGATAAAAGAATGAAAATTCCAATGTATGGATTTACTGAAAGTTTTAATATTTCGGTTTCGGTTTCTCTATGCTTGCAACACCTAACTTATAAAATGAGAAACTCTGCAGTTAATTGGAGAATGACACAAGAACAGAAGAATGAAACTATTTTGCAATGGCTAAGAAATAGCATTAAATCATCAGCACAAATTGAAGAAAAATTCAAGGAATTGCAATCTCAGAAATAATTTATATATTTACAAAAAAATAAATTAATTATGGGAAAAGGAGATAGAAAATCAAGAAAAGGAAAAATTTTTAGAGGAAGTCATGGAGTTGTAAGACCTAAAAAATCGGCAGTTAAAGTTATAATTCCTGTAAAAAAGAAAGTAGAACCTAAAAAAGAAGTTGCTGAAAAACCAGTAACTGTTAAAAAGAAGGCGGCAGTTAAGAAAAAGGCGACTCCTAAAAAAACAGCAGTCAAAAAGAAATAATAAAGAAGGTTAGTATTAAGGTGCCAACCTTTTTTTATTCCACTTATTTTCATCAAGCTCATAAACTAACCTATCGTGCAAACGAGATGGACGACCTTGCCAAAATTCTATTTTAGTTGGAACTATACAATATCCTCCCCAATGTAAAGGCCTTTCCACATCTCTGTCCTTGAATTTACTTTCTAAGGCACTTAGGGAAGCTGTAAATTCATACCCTAAAGCTAACTCACCACTTTGATTGCTTAGCCATGCTCCAATTTGGCTTTCTCTTGGTCTGCTTTTAAAATAAGCGTCCGAATCTTTTGCAGATATTTTTTTAGCCATACCAATTACCCTTACTTGTCTTTCTAATTCTGGCCAATAAAAATTAAGGGCTACATTTGGATTTCCCTCTATTTCTATTGCTTTTTCACTTGTATAATTTGTAAAAAAAGTAAAACCATGATCATTAACTTCTTTTAATAAAACAACTCTAGATGAAGGCATGTTTTCTTTTGAAATAGTAGCTAAAACACAAGCATTTGCTTCATCCTTATTAACAGTTAAGGCGTCTGAAAACCAACTTATAAAATATTGAATAGGATTGTCAGATAAATCACTAAAATCAATAGTTGATTTTTTATAGTTTAAGCGTATGTTTTTGATATCCATAAGTAATATTAATTAACATTTTATACATTTACAAAAGTTTAACAAAGATATCTATTTATGTTGAAAGCCAAAAAAGGCAGATTATTAATTTCTGAACCCTCTTTAGACGATTCTATTTTCTTTAAAAGTGTGGTATTACTCACCCATCATGATGATGATGAAAGTATAGGGCTAATACTTAATCAGCCCACAAAAATTAACCTTAATGAGATATTAAATAATATTCCCTTAAGCGATTTTCCTGTATATATTGGCGGTCCTGTTGAAAAGCAATCCTTGCATTTTCTTCATACTTTAGGAGAGCTTATTCCCAACTCAATAAAAATAACTAATGGCATTTATTTTGGCGGTAATTTTGATACAGTAATTCAACTTATGAAAGATAAAAAAATTACTAAAAAAGAAATACGTTTTTTTGTAGGTTATTCTGGTTGGGGAGAAAACCAATTGAACACTGAAATTAGGGAAGACGGGTGGATTGTAGAAAGTTCAAAAGATGATTTGTGTATGAGCTACTCAAGCCCAAAACTCTGGAGTGATATTATCAAAACCAAAAAAACAGAATATGCAATTTGGGCAAATATACCTAAAGATCCGAACTTAAACTAATAAGTTTATTCTGCAATTCACTAGCATAAGTGGAATCAGTAAAAGAAATTTCTTCCACCCTATTTACAGCTGTTATTCCTGTAATTGCATTCGTAACAAACACCTGATCAGCACTTTTAATATCATTTACAGTTAATGATTTCTTAATTACATTATCTTGCTTCAACACCCAGTTACGCATAGTACCATCAACACAACCATCACTTAGTGACGGACTATAAATAACACCAGCTTTTACAATAAAAATATTTGAGTTTGTTGTTTCTATACAATTACTGTCAATATTTTTTAATATTGCATTTTCAAAAGCTAATTCATTGGCGTAAATTGCTCCTATTACTGAGACTAGCGCATTAACGGACTTAATATTAGCTAGCTTACCTTTTGTTTTTACCTCATCAGAAAACACACATAATGAAGTTGGTACATTTTGTGTAAAACCTACACTTTTAATAGAGGAAATCATTATTTCATAAGTAGTAAAATCAGGAAGATACTTTCCTCCCTCACTCCTATTAATAAGGATTTTAACACTCCCATTAATTAATTTATTTTGCTTTATTAATTCAGAAATTATTGCCAACAAACTGCTTTCTGTTTCATGGTTTTTAAACTTAAGAACCGAGCAAGCGAAAGAGAATCGAGCATAGTGAGTTGAAAAATTAAAGGGTTTAGTATTTATAATTTTAATACTTTCAAAAAAACCATCTCCATAATTAAAAGCTCTATTAGAGCCTTTTATTATTAAATCTTCTTCATTTATAAATGCTGAATTATGAAAAACTACTCCCATTTTACTTATTATTTGTAATTTGCGAACCTACTGAAAATTACTTTATGAATAAAACTTTACTTCTGGCTTTTACACTTTTTTCCCAAACTGCTTATGCTCAAATACAAATTAGCGGAACCATAATTGACGGACAAACAAAGGAAACACTTATTGGTGCCAATGTAATTGTAAATGGGACAAGTAATGGTACTTCAACTGATTTTAATGGAAACTACATCATCACAATTTCAGAAAAACTACCTATCACCTTATCTGTTTCTTACTTAGGGTACAAGGTAACATTAGAGGAAATAACAAGTAAAAACCCTAAACCTATCTCTTTATTTCCTGACAGTAAAAATTTACAAGAGGTAAGAGTAGTAGATAGCCGAATTACTCAAAAGCAAAAAGAGTCCGCTCTTACTGTTGAGGCATTAGACATGATAGCTATAAAGGAAACACCATCTGCCAACTTTTATGATGGACTTGGTGCGCTTAAAGGGGTTGATATTACAGCTGCAAGCCTTGGTTTTAAGGTGATAAATACCAGAGGATTTAACAGTACTTCTCCTGTACGTTCTTTACAAATTATTGATGGAGTGGACAATCAATCACCAGGACTGAATTTTTCCTTAGGTAATTTTTTAGGATCGTCAGAATTGGATATCATGAAAGTTGAAATTATTCAAGGTGCCAGTTCTGCCTATTATGGCCCAAATGCTTTTAATGGAGTTATAAGCATGACTACCCTAAACCCTTTTGTTAAACCAGGATTAACAATACAGTATAAGTTTGGTGAGCGTCAGTTATTTGAAAATTCTATTCGTTACGCTAAAGCTTTTAAAGATAAAGATGGAAATAATCTCTTTGCCTTTAAAGTAAATCTTTCCTACATGCAAGCGCAGGACTGGGAAGCCGATAATATGGCTGCTGTTGACGGAACTATATCGAGTAATAACCCAGGAGGATATGATGCAGTAAATCGATATGGTGATGAAGATACAGGAGGAAACTACAATAACTTAACTAGCTTTCAAGCATTATATCTTGATTTCCCAGGATTAAAAAAATATCATAGAACTGGGTATATGGAAAAGGATATAGTAGACTATAATACAAATAACCTAAAAGCCCAAACTTCTCTACACTATATGTTAAGCCAAAAAACCGAACTAATCTATGCAACTAATTATAGTACGGGTACTACTGTTTACCAAGGAGACAATCGTTTTAGTTTAAAAAATATTCAGTTTTGGCAAAACAAATTAGAAATAAGTCAAAAAGATAAATTCTTTATAAGAGCATATAGGACAAGTGAAGATGCAGGAGATTCCTATGATGCAGTATTTACTGCTATTAGATTACAGGAGTATAACCGAATAGATAATGAAACATGGTATGCTAAATATAAAGCAAATTGGGATTTTGATTGGGAGGATGTTAATTTTAATTTCATTCAACAACTTGACTCAATAGTTATTGATGAAGTTACTGGTTTACCTGGGTTATATTATAGTTATATTGTTAATGGAGATGCTTTAAATCAAGATGGGTTTACAAGTTTAAGTGATTCAGTTATTAATGCAAACACTGATATTATCATTGCAGCACATGAAACTACAAGAATTCTGACAGATTCAGATATGCATACAGTTGGAACAAACCGATTAGTTCCGGGTACTGATATATTTAATGATTCATTAGCTGCTATTACTTCAAGAATACCAATTAATGGTGGAACTGGATTTTATGATAAATCGTCTTTAAATCATATTCATACCGAATATCAATTTAATCCTAATTTTGCTACAATCAAAGTAGGTGCTAATTTCAGACAATATACTCCTGACACAAAAGGTAGTCTATTTATGGATACTGCAAGTAGCATCATTAATAATGAGGCAGGAATTTATTCTGGAATTGAAGCTGATTTACTAGGGAATGTTTTAAAGATAAGTGCAACTGTAAGGGCTGATAAAAATGAGAATTTTAATTTAAACTTCTCTCCTGCCGCATCCTTAGTTTACAAGCCAACTGAAAAAGATGTTATTCGACTTTCTTTTTCTTCTGCAATTCGTAATCCTACCCTATCCGACCAATACTTATATTACAATGTAGGACGAGCAATATTAATTGGTAATTTAAGTGGACATGGGGAAGACTATGGCGAAAACCTAGTTACTATTCAATCACTTATTAACTACTACCTTCCTGCCGCTCCTTCAAAAGATAGCCTAAAGTTTTTTAGTGTTGCCCCTATAAAGCCTGAAAAAGCAAGGTCAGCTGAAATTGGCTACAGAACAACTATTTTCAATAAAGTATATATTGATGCTAGTTACTATTATTCCCGTTATACTGATTTTATTGGCTATAAAATTGGCGCAAAATTTAATACTGTTACAGACTCTTTAAACCCTAATGGGTATAAAATTGCAGACCATTCTATACAAGCCTACCGTATGGCAGCCAATGCTGAAAATACCGTAACTACCCAAGGGGCTTCTATAGGAATTAATTATTACTTACATCCTAAGTATTCTTTAAACGCAAATTATTCTTGGAATAAATTAAATGAAGAAGGAACAGAAGACCCAATTATTCCAGCCTATAATACCCCAGAACATAAATATAATTTAGGTTTTGTAGGTAGGGAAATCCATTTATCATCTACAAACTCTATACTAAGAAACTTTAGTTTTAGTGTTAATTATAAATGGGTGGAAGGTTTTACTTATGAAGGCTCTCCTCAATTTACTGGGAATGTACCCACTTATGACTTAGTTGATATGCAGATAAGCAAAAAACTTCCTGAACTGAATGCTACTTTAAAAATAGGTTCATCCAATGTGCTAAACAATAAACATTATGAGGTTTATGGAGGGCCTTATATTGGTAGAATGTCCTACTGTTCTTTACTGTTTGAACTCAATTAATTTTTTTGTATTATTGTAAAATACTAATCAACACAACATAATTATGAAAACAACTTTACAATCCGTGCTTGCTATTGCCTTTATTGGGTTTAGCTTTACAGCAAGTGCGCAAACTAGATATTTGGATGATGTCTTTTCAGCAGTAACCGTTACTTCTGATATAGCATATGCTACCAACACTAGCGTATTACCAATGTTACAAGGATTACCTCCTGGGCCTGCTACCTTAAAATTTGATATTTACGAACCAACTGGAGATACAGAAACTAACCGTCCAGTAATTATTTTGGTTCATACCGGTAGTTTTTTACCTGCAGTATTAAATGGTCAACCAACAGGGTCAAAAACTGATCTTTCAATAGTAGAACAATGTACCAGGTGGGCTAAAAAAGGATATGTTGCTATTGCTATGGACAATCGTTTAGGATGGAATCCAACCTCAACTGATCAGGATGTAAGAACATCTTCACTTTTACAAGCAGCTTACAGAGGAATACAAGATGCTAAAGCTATGGTTAGGTATATGCGTATGACTGAAGCAACAGGAAACGCTCATGGAATTGATCCTGATAGAATTGTATTAGGAGGACAAGGTACTGGTGCTTATATTTCTATAGGATATGCTACTTTGGATGACCCCGCAACTGAATTAATGTTACCTAAGTTTATTAACTTTAATACTACTCCTCCAAGCCCGTATGTTTACCCACCATTCTTTGGAAATCCTGATGGAACTGATTCTGCTTGGCTACCAGCTGCTGTATCACCTACAGGTCAAGACGAGTTGTGGAATATTCCTAACAACCCAACTTATAGTAATGATATAAATTTAGCATTTAATTTAGGTGGTGCTATTGCTGATATTTCCTGGTTACAAGCAGGTGATGTTCCTATGGTATCTTTCCATTGTGAAAATGATCCTTACGGACCAATTGATACAGGTGATGTAATTGTTCCTACTACAGGTGATTTTGTTGTTGAAGTAATGGGAAGTAGAACCGTACAACACTATGCTAACTCCTATGGAAACAATGATGTATTTGTTCAAGCTGGATTTACAGATGCATTTACAACAGCTGCAAATGTAAATAATAGTGGTTATGAAGGTTTAAATGTATTTTTAACTCCACCTCCATCAATATCAGCAAATGCTTTTGGTGAGCTAGAAGAAGAGCAAGGATCTCCTTGGGACTGGTGGGACAATGCAACTTATGATGCTATGTTTCAAGCTGTAAATGGTGCTCCTGCAGGTTATGGTGCTGCTAATTCTATATTAGGAAACCCTGATATGTCAGCAGCAAAAGGAAATGCTTATTTAGATACAGTTCAAGGCTATTTAAATCCTAGGATTTATGTTGCTTTAGGCTTAGGGAATGCTTCCTCAATTACTGAGGTAATTGATGCATCTACTAAAATGTATCCTAACCCAGCAAATAATCATTTAACAATTGTTAGTTATGCGGTTGGAATTGAAGATATTCATATTTATAGTACGAATGGTCAATTAGTATTAGCTAATAAAGTTAATGCTAACCAAATCAGATTAAATACTACTACCCTTTCAACAGGTATCTATATTGTAGATATTAAATCAGAAAAGACATCTATAAAAAGAAAACTAATTATTAAGTAATTAGAAAATTTAATAAAAAGAAAAGGGAAGCAATATTGCTTCCCTTTTCTTTTTTGTAGCGTGAGGGAGATTTGAACTCCCGACCTCAGGGTTATGAATCCTGCGCTCTAACCAACTGAGCTACCACGCCAAATTTAAGGGTGCAAATATATTATTTTCACTTATTCTATAATGTAATTTTTCATCTTTTTAAAATATATTTTTTAAGAAAAAATTTATATCATAAATAAGGTTATATTTGCCGTCAGTACTCCCAATTACATGTCAGAATTAATAAAACATACATTAGAATTTCCAATAAATTCATCCGTGAATATATTGTTTAAACGACTTAGCACACCCAGTGGATTAGCCGAATGGTTTGCTGATGATGTAATTATTAAAGATAAAACATTTACTTTTTTTTGGGAAGGTAGTGAGCAAGATGCTAAATTGCTGAAATTAAAAACCAATCACTTTATCCGTTTCAAATGGGGAGATAATAATACTAAAGAAGATTATTTTGAGTTTCTTATTCAAGTTGATGAAATGACTTCAGATGTTTCATTAATAATCACTGACTTTGCTGAAGATGAAGATGAAATTGAAGAGCAAACTAATCTTTGGGAAAAACAAATTAGTCTACTTAAAAGAGCAATTGGTTCATAATTCTTAATTTATTCTCTTTATGAAACGGCTACACCTTTTCTTAATAAAATCATTTTTAGGTCCTTTTATCGCAACATTCTTTATTGCGATTTTTCTTTTATTAATGCAATTCTTATGGAAATACATTGATGACCTAGTGGGTAAAGGACTGGAATTTACTCAAATTGCTGAACTTATTTTTTACGCTTCTGCACGCTTTATACCTGTTGCTCTACCCATTTCCATGCTACTTGCGTCAGTAATGGTGTTTGGTAAACTGGGTGAAAACTATGAGCTAGTGGCATTAAAATCATCAGGAATATCACTTATAAGAATTCTTTTTCCGCTTACTATTTTTGTAATTATTATTGGATATTCTTCTTTTCTATTTTCAAATTATGTCATGCCAATTGCTAATCTTAAGAATGGAAGTATGATTTATGATATTCAAAAGAAAAAACCAGCACTAAATATTAAAGAAGGAATATTTTATAAAGAGATTGAAGGTTACAGCATCAAAGTTGCAGATAAGAATGATGATGGAAAAACTTTAAACGATATTATCATTTATGATCATACTGCAAAAAACGGAAATGATAAAGTTATTATTGCTGAAAGTGGAATCATGCAATTAACTAAAGATGAACAGTTTTTAGAGCTTATTCTACACAATGGGCACTCTTACATTGATATTTCCAAAAATAAACGAAAAGGAGATAAACCCTATCGAACTACACATTTCAAGGAAGATTTAATCCGATTTGACTTATCTAGTTTCAGCACAATGAATAATAGTGAAGACCTTTACAAAGGCCATTATGCTATGCTAAGCAATAAACAATTAGCGAAAGCTATTGACTCATTAAGTCTGAAATTTGAAGACAGAAAAGAAACTTTTAGCAAGAACATAAAAAATAAATATAATTTAGAATCGGAAGCTGACAGCTTAATAGTTTTCAAGCCCTTCAACACTATTAAAATAAAGCAGAAATATGATATCGCAATTAATAAACTAAGAACAATAAAATCAATTGCAAAATCGAATAAAGATGATTTAGAATACCGTAAAATAATTATTACAAAACATAAAATTGAATGGCACAGAAAAATTAGCTTAGCTGTAGCATGCTTACTTTTGTTTTTGATAGGAGCGCCACTAGGAGCAATCATCCGTAAAGGAGGCTTTGGACTTCCTGTTTTAATCTCAGTATTCTTTTTCCTTATTTACCATGTGCTAAGCATGATAGGTGAAAAGGCTGCAAAGGACTTAAGCATGAATGCATATGAAGGAATGTGGCTAGCTAATCTAGTGTTTTTACCTATTGCATTGTTTTTAATCTATAAGGCTAAAAATGATGCGCAATTATTTGATTTTAGTCCATTACTAAAAAGAATTAATCAATTCCTTAAAAAGAAGGAAATACAGTAAATCTTAGTATTTTTGCCGTATAAATTTACAATATGAGTTTCAACACTATAGAAGAGGCAATTCAGGATATTAAAGCAGGGAAAGTAGTTATCGTTATTGATGATGAAAACAGAGAAAATGAAGGTGATTTTGTAGCTGCTGCTGAAATGGCTACTCCTGAAATGATTAATTTCATGGCAACACATGGTAAAGGGTTAATTTGTACTCCCCTACTAGAAAGTAGATGTGAAGAATTAGGGCTGGAGCTGATGATAGGGAAAAATACAGCTGCCTATGAAACTCCTTTTACCATATCAGTTGATTTGATGGGGCATGGTTGTACTACTGGAATTTCAGCATCAGACAGAGCAAAAACAGTAAAAGCACTTGTTGACCCAAATATTAATCCTGATGAGTTAGGAAAGCCTGGGCATATCTTCCCCTTAAAAGCACGTAAAGGAGGAGTATTAAGGAGAGCAGGACATACTGAAGCAGCAGTTGATTTAGCCCGCCTTGCAGGACTAGAACCTGCTGGGGTTATTGTAGAGATATTAAATGAAGACGGTTCAATGGCTAGAACGCCAGAATTACATAAAATTGCTGAAAAATTTGATTTAAAGTTCATCACAATTAAGGATTTGATTGAATACAGAATAAAAAATGAATCTTTAATTACAGAAGAAGCAGACATACAATTACCAACTGATTATGGTGATTTTAAAATGAAAGCCTACAAACAAACAACTAACGGGCAATTACACCTAGTTATCTATAAAGGAGAATGGAGTAAAGATGAAAATGTATTAGTTAGAGTGCATTCCTCTTGCATGACAGGTGATATATTTGGTTCTTGCAGATGTGATTGTGGACATCAATTACAATCAGCATTACAACAAATTGAAGCAGAAGGAAAAGGAGTTTTAGTCTATATGAATCAGGAAGGAAGAGGAATAGGATTGCTTAATAAATTAAAAGCTTACGAATTACAAGAAAAAGGACGTGATACAGTTGAGGCAAATACAGAACTAGGATTTAGTGCTGATGATAGAGATTATGGTGTTGGGGCACAAATACTAAGAGCAATGGATGTTACCAAAATTAGGCTTCTGAGTAATAACCCAAAAAAGAGAGTTGGATTGATGGGATACGGAATAGAAATAGTTGAAAGTGTAGCCTTAGAAATAGATTCCAATATTCACAATGAGTTCTACCTGAAAACCAAAAGAGATAAATTAGGGCATTCATTCAAAAAATTAGATGAGTAAAATTCCTATAATTCTAGGGATAGAATCATCCTGTGATGATACTTCTGCCGCTATTTTACAGGGACAAAAAATACTATCTAATATAGTAGCTAACCAAGAAGTACACGCCCAATATGGTGGAGTTGTACCTGAGCTTGCTTCTAGAGCACATCAACAAAACATTATTCCTGTAGTAGATGCTGCTATTAAAAAAGCAAACATCAAAAAGGAAGATATTACGGCAATTGCTTTTACTAAAGGTCCTGGACTTTTAGGCTCACTTTTAGTAGGAAGTTCCTTTTCAAAATCCTTTACCATGGGTATGAATATTCCACTAATAGCTGTAAATCATATGCAAGGCCATATCCTTTCCCATTTTATTGATGAAGGAGAGCCTATGCCAAGTTTTCCTTTTTTATGCCTTACAGTCTCTGGTGGACATACTCAGATTGTACAAGTTGATAGCCCTAATAAAATGGAGGTAATTGGAACCACCATTGATGATGCTGCAGGAGAGGCTTTTGATAAATCGGCAAAAACATTAGGACTTTCCTATCCTGGAGGGCCACTCATTGACAAGCATGCCAAAAAGGGAGATATCCATGCATTTGAATTTGGAAAACCAAAAATCAAAGAGTTGGACTTTAGCTTTAGCGGACTTAAAACTTCTATCCTTTATAAGATTCAAAACAATATGCAAAAGAACCCAAAATTTATTGAAGAAAATTTGGAGGATTTATGTGCTTCAATTCAGCATAGTATTGTCAGTATTTTATTAAAAAAACTAGAAAAGGCAATAAAACAAACAGGTATAAAAGAACTCGCAATAGCGGGTGGTGTTTCAGCTAATTCTTATTTAAGAAGTCAGCTTACTGAACTCGCCAAAACAAAAGGGTATTCCTTGTATATTCCTAAATTTGAATACTGTACTGACAATGCCGCTATGATTGCAATTTCAGGTTATTTTAAATATTTAAATAAGGATTTTGCTGACCAAAGCGAAACACCTTCTGCTCGCCTACCCTTTTAGAAAATCAAGTGTTACATCAACTGCCTCTTGTAAATGAGCAGGGAATTTATCTAAATCATAAGGGTGAAAACCACCCAACACATGATTAGCCCCTTCAATAATATGTAGTTGTGTATTTGTGTTCCAACTTTTTATATTTTCTGCTTCAGTAAATAAAATAGTAGGATCATCACTACCATGTACTACCAAATGAGGTACACTAATTTTAGCTACTGCATTTTGGATATTCAAACGCTCAGCATTGCTTATACAATTTTCATAAAACTGAAAATACATGGGCATATTTTGCTTTGTCCTTCCATTATATATATAGGCAACATTCATTCCCTTCCATTTAGCCAATTTTTCTCCTTTTGGCAACCTATCTAAAAAGTTAGATGGGGAAGCCCAAGCAATTACATTCGCTACTCTTCTATCTTCAGCAGATTTTAACATTGCAATACCACCACCTCTACTATGTCCAAATAATGAAATTTTGGAAGCATCAATCTCTCCTTTTAGCTCTTTGCAGTTTTCTATCCAATCCAACACTAAGCCCAAATCATTTAGCTCTTTGCAAAAATTATTATTTCCAAATGCTTTCAAGTCTCCAAAATTACTTGGATCATCAATAGTTGTTCCATTATAGGAAAAATTGAATTTTACAAATACAATATCCTGTTCAGCAAAATGAGTTGCAATTTTATTAAACGGCCCCCAATCTTTAAACCCTTTAAAACCATGGCAAAAAACCACTACTTTCTTTGCACTAGAATTAGCTTTAAAAGTAGTATCAACCAAAATAGGTTTTCCTGCTGAACCCTCAATAACTATGTTGTTAAGCTTTTGTATCATCTCACAAATATAAAAAAAGCCGAGCAAATGCTCGGCTTTTCTTTTATATATTAAAAACTAATTAAGCAGTAACACCCATTAGTTCAGCCATCATTTTTCCAATTTCAGCAGGAGATTCAGCAACAGTAATACCACACTCACGCATAATTTGCATTTTAGCTTCAGCAGTATCTTCCGCACCACCAACAATTGCACCAGCATGACCCATTGTTCTACCTGCAGGAGCAGTTTGTCCAGCAATAAAACCAACTACAGGCTTAGTACCATTTGCTTTAATCCATTTTGCAGCATCAGCTTCTAATTGTCCACCAATTTCACCAATCATAATGATACCATCCGTTTCTGGGTCATTCATAAATAGCTCAACAGCTTCCTTAGTAGTTGTTCCAATAATTGGGTCACCACCAATACCAATTGCAGTTGAGATTCCCATCCCTGCTTTTACCACTTGATCAGCAGCTTCATAAGTTAATGTTCCTGATTTTGATACAACACCAATTCTACCTTTTTTGAAAACGAAACCTGGCATAATACCACATTTTG
>Ga0206679_10001935_pt1 | contig 16846 bp, 13 predicted proteins | sample M110012015metaG_FD_155464 | JGI IMG/M metagenome (GOLD analysis project Ga0206679, IMG submission 155464) | Ammonia-oxidizing marine archaeal communities from Monterey Bay, California, United States - M1 100m 12015 | ecosystem: Environmental > Aquatic > Marine > Intertidal zone | place: USA... | reverse complement strand
TAGATTCAATTGATGTCCCTAGATCCAATACATCTAGAAAATCAGGCATTCAGAAAAGCCTTCTTTCAAAAGAAGAACTTTCTCTTTGTAGCCTTGCTGAACAAGAGTTCCTTTCTGACAATCCTAATTTACCTCCAATCAAGTGTGATTAAAGGTCCACTCAATTACAAATAGTTCTAAGAATAATCAGAATCTTAGTTTAGGATTTCGGCTGTTGTATTTGATTCAAATATCTATACCCCTTCAAAACCCCCTCAAATTTCTCGGATTTCCCGCCTCGTTTTCCCAGTAAATTACATACACGCTAAATTGATGAACGGTAAACAAATAATTTTAATTGTTATATCTTACAAGTCTAGGCTATTGGATATGCGATATATACTTACTTCTTTAATGTGTGTCTTCACTCTTTCTTTAAGTGCTACACTGGCGGGTGTTTACGAGTATAACTATATCGTTTATGACAGTTCTGTGATTGCAGAATTCGATGGTTACAAAACATCCCATTTGTGTTCTAATTCTATAAGTTCGGTAAATATTGTTGCTGTGAATGATGGTCTATGGCTCGATGCCACCACATGGAATGGGGGACAGGTTCCGAATGAATTTGATGATGTGACAATTCCAGCAGGAATTAATGTAACTATATCTGGCAATATTTTTGCCAAGACAATTACGGTTCATGGTGTCCTCCGTGCTGCGGGAGATGCGTCCGTAAGTCTCGAGACTGAGTGGATCATGGTGATGGGGGTAAATGCGCTTTTAGAAGTGGGAACAACGATGGTCCCATTTCCGTCAGATCACACATTTACTTTGACGCTTCTCGATTTTAGTGTAGGGGCTGCGACGGCCATGGGAGAGAAATTCCTAGGGGCGATGAATGGGGGGCGTATTGAGTTGCATGGTGCACCAAAGGTTAGTTGGACTCGTTTGGGAAACAGCGCTTTTAATGGCAATAGCCAGATCACATTAGCGAATCCTGTTGATTGGAACCATGGCGACGAGATCGTTGTGGTGTCGAGCCGCATAAATGGTGCCGAGGCAGAGAAGCGGATAATTCAAGTGGTCAGTCTGGACGGAACAACTTTGATCCTGAATGAGCCTCTTGAATTCCCCCATCTCGGAGCGATTGAGACATATACGCGGAACACGGATGGCAAGACTTGGTCGGCAGATATGCGAGCAGAGGTGGGCGTATTAACGCACAATGTTAAAATCCAAGGCAATAGTGCTTCAGAGATAAATGGCTTTGGAGGACACATTATGATTATGCCTGGTTCCGAGGGTAACGCCAGCCACATTGAGCTTTACCGAATGGGCCAGAAAGGAGAGCTTGCGCGCTACCCTTGGCATTGGCACCTGCTTCATGAATCGGGTTTGGGACAATCCTTTCGACATTCAAGTGTTCATCACTCATTCAACCGTGCCATCACCATCCATGGGACCAGTTTTGTTAACGTGGAAGGGAATTTTTTCTACGACCATATTGGCCATGGTGTCTTCTTGGAGGATGGAAGCGAGCGGTTCAACGAAATTCGGGACAACGTTGTTGTCCTATCCAAGCGCCCTTTGCTTGGTGAAGAAGTGACCCCATCAGACAATCAGTTTGACGAGATTCAGAACAGAACGCCATCCAGCTATTGGATTACGAACCCTAACAACATCTTCGAGGGCAACGTTGCCGCTGGCACAGAAGGCACAGGGTTTTGGTTTGCTCTGCCGCAGTCGCCTATGGGTGCTTCTGCAGATATTTCTCTTTTTGATGGCATTGAGCCTTACAGAGAGCCGCTTGGAAGTTTTGAGGGAAACACTGCTCACAGTTGCAGGAGTGGTTTCGACATCTTTGACCAATTGCTCCCTGACCATAGCATCCGCAGGAATGCAGGTTGGCAGGAGAGTGGTGAACACATCATTGAAGGATGTACTTGGTATTCCAACGACTTGGCCATATACAGTGGCATAGGAGGCGCTGTAGGAGACAAGGTAACCTATACAGCCAATCTTAAGTTTCACGATAACGTCTTCGTAGCGAATAACACTGCTATTCAGCTGGCTAGCTACTCGCAGGTGATAGAGTCGGCCATTGTAGCCCGCGACCAAGAAGGCTATTTCGACGACATGGCAAGTCTGTACAGGATCTACGACGGTGCCGGGCAGGTTCGTGACTGCCATCTGGTCGGCTGGAATCAGCCTAATTCAGACTATCTCAAGGATGGAGGAGCGGGAACCAAACACACGAGCCACCGAATTTCTGGCATTACGACTGATGATGGTTTGCCTCCTCGTGTATATATGCGGAATTATGATATCCCTCCATCTAACACTGACATGACGCCGCAGAGTTTGAGCCACCCTCGAGTCTGGAATATGGTACTTCTAGACGAAGACGGAAGTTTTACGGGAACGCCTGGTAATTCAGTGGTAAGCAACCATCCGATGATGCTGGTGGGGGACGAAGATCAGCCGTCCAACTGGGTCAATGCATTCCGCAGCCCTCACAAGTTTGACCTCACTATCCTAGAGTTTCCTTCTCTCGATCAAGAAGACATACCAAATGTTACTTGCACTCGAACGAAGACGGGTAGCCCCACAGAGTCTGTCTATTACATCTATGGCTACAAGGAACATATTCAATTACCCTTTATCGTCAATGAAGGGTTCTTGTATTCGTATCAGTTTGATTCTCTGCCATCGACACAGCAGATTGCCGTAGTTTTAGACGATGCAGATTTGGGGGATGATGTGTTGATTCAATTTCGTGACTTTGGACAGTTAGGAGGTCTTGAGATATCATCAGCAAATTGGACCTTCACAGAAGTACAATCTTTAGCAGAACTTTCCTCAAGCAATGGGGCTGCTTTTTTCATAGAGCCCGGCGGGGATGTGTATTTGCACCTTGTTGCATATCAAAGACTTCAATCCCTGACAATGGCATGGACTGACGGTTTTACTCTGCCTCCACTTGACACGGATGGAGATGGTATTACGGACTTGCAAGAAATCATGGCGGGTCAGGATCCCTTTACCCCAAACAACGGCTGTTTGGGTGACCTTAACAACAATGGCGCCATCGATGTCGAGGACTTGTTGATATTCCTCTCGGAATTTGGATGCACCGAGGGATGCACGGAGGCAGATTTGGACGCTGATGGATCTGTCGTGGTCGGTGACCTATTGTTGATGCTTAGCTTGTTCGGCCAGCCTTGCACTGCTGCACTTCCTTCCTGTTTGGTTGGATTCAACTTTTGACGCCTTTATGGAAGACGATGTGGTCTATGGATAAGATTTTGCGCACGATGGCTGGGGGGCTGTTGTGAGCACCATTTTCACTTTACTCTATGATCATTTTCTTCTCTACAGTATTGTCATCGTAGATATAGAGTAGGGGGGAGTTGGGCTTACGTGTTGTTTCTCTACCCAAAAGATCCTGATTTTGGGCAGTCTTTACAGAGTAATTTTTTTGATTTGTTTATTTCTTAAATCCAAACATTATTCTCTGCCGTAATTTCATTAACAACTTCATCGCCTGTATTCTTTACTTCTCCTGGTTCAATCAACATTAATTGAACCTCTTTCTCAGCATATGGTTTATGTTCAACACCTTTGGGAACAATAAACATTTCGCCTTGGTCTATTGTGACCGCTCCATCTCTAAAATCAATCCTTAATTTTCCGCTTATGACAATAAAAGCTTCATCTGTGTCAGAATGACTGTGCCAAATAAAATCTCCCTTTATTTTGGCAATTTTGAATTGATAATTATTCAGTTCTGCAATAACTTTTGGTTTCCATTGTTCTTTAAAAAGTGAAAATTTTTCATTGAAATTAATCGGTAGGTAATTCATATTTGTATAGATTTTTAATCTTGGTTTCTTTTTCTTTGGTTCATTTTTTTCTCCTGAGGCAGAACATCCAACTAAAAAATAATGATTTATATCTGCTAAGATAATATCCTTGTTTGACTACCCATCGGTGTTGAACACCGACAACTTATTATTTTAAGGTTACTATTTCCAAATCCTCCTCAAACTTATCGGATTTCCCGCCCCGCTTCTCCACTTTTCCCATGCATATTAATTAAGTATCTTGGCTCATGTTTAAATCCCTAAATTTCCTTGCTTTTTTGTTGCTGTTTCAATTAAGTTCATTTGCTTATACTTTTTCTGATCCATCACTATTTCAAAGTCCGTTAAATTATGAAGACGTGTTTGATTTGGCCAAGAATGAAGGCAAGTCAGTAATGCTGTATTTTCATTTTGATCAATGCGGAGCTTGTAGACAGATGGAAAGATCAACACTTGTGGATCAAGATGTAATAGATTTTTTCAATGAAAATTTTATATCATACGAAATCAACACTAAAAAAGGGGAGGGGATAGATATCAATAAATTATATGAAATTCGTCTTCATCCGGCTTTTGTTTTTTTAGATCACAATGGAAATGAATTGAATAAAATCATTGGCTCTTTTACTGCGGAAGAATTTATTGCTCAAGCAAAAAATGCATTGGATCCACAAAAGACATTGGAGTATTTTAAAAATCAATACAGCAATGGACATAGAGATGCTGATTTCATGTTTGATTACTGTTATCGCTTAAAGGATGCCAATGAACTCGATTCCCTTATTATTAACGATTACTTGAATACACAGAGTGAAGAGGATTTACTTGCAGAGAAAAATATAAGATTTGTTTATGAATTCATGATTCATAAACATCAAACGTGTATTGATCTAGATCATATCGCCTTTCAGTTTATGAGTGAAAATAAAAAGCTTTTCATCCCATATTTTGACCTTGAGCAAGTCAATACAAGGTTATTTTTTGTCACATCTCATTACGTGTCTAACGCTGCTGTTCATTGCAGTGATGAAGTGTTTTGGAAGAGTCTTGAGCGATTGAAAGAGTTTGATGGAAAAGATTATGAGTTTAAAGAGATTTGGGGGGGAGTCACAATGTGGACAACCTCGAAAGAGCATTCATTAAACAAAGAAATAAGTTACTACAAGTCTAAGGGCGATGTGTTAAAATACCAGGGATTGACTCAAAAGATGATCAATAAAATTTGGGATGATACAGAAGCGCTAAACAGTTTTGCGTGGGCTAATTACATAAATGAAGTTGATGAGTTTTTACTGGACAAGTCATTGGATTGTGTTGTAAGGTCCATTGAATTAAACAGTAACTATAACAACACTGATACATACGCTGCATTACTTTATAAAGACAAACAGTATGTTGAGGCACTTGTGGTTGCTGAAAGAGCAGTTGAAATTGCTAAAAAGGATGAAAGAAATTGTGATGAAACATTGTCATTAATAGAGAAAATTAAAGATCAACTGGAATGAAATTTTCACTAGTCCATACGCTCTAGATGGCCCTTATTTCGAACTCTTTTAGTGATGTTTTTTTGTAATATTGGCTCTTAAAAATATTAAAAATGAGAAAGCGTTTAATATCACTTCTATTTATTGGATTTTCTTTATCTATCAATGCTCAGAACAACTATGAAACAGTTAATAAAGACATCCATTTTAGAAAGCAAATAAAGTCAGGAAATTTTTTAAAACTTTCTGAAGGCTACACTTATTATGAGATTAAAAATGAGAACTCTATAAACACATTGATTTTCATTCATGGTTTTTCTGTCCCATCTTATATATGGAATGACACCTTTAATTCGGCGAGTAAAAAAGGATACAGAACGATTAGGTTAGATTTATATGGCAGAGGCTACTCTTCTAATTTAGATGTTGATTATACAGATGAGCTTTTTGCAAATCAAGTGATAGAGCTAATGAATGAGTTAGCTATTCAAAAAGCAACATTAATAGGGCTATCAAACGGAGGAAGGGTCATCTCTAAAGTTACTTATTTAAAACCTGAAATTGTAGAGAAGCTAATATATGTTTCTGCTTCTAGTTTTCAAGATCATACGCCACCCTTTAATAACACCGTAAGTGGAGAAGAAATAAATGAGTTTATAAGAGATAATTATAGTACAATTTCTGCAGGTCAATTACTTGATTTTAAATACCCTCAGAATTTTAAAGGATGGGATAAAAAATATGAAACCCTATTACAATATAAAGGATTCGCAAGAGCATTGATCTCTACTAAAAAAAATCATATAAATCTTGATAATGAAAATAGGTTTATTAATGATTCTAAAATTCCTTTCTTTACTATTTGGGGAGATAGTGATTCTGTTGTTGTTTACAGTACTTTTAAGGAAAAATTAAATAAATTAATGCCAAGAAGAATTGAATATTTTGTTTCTGAATCTGGCCATCTGCCAAACATGGAGAACAAAATAGAATTTGAAGATTTACTCTTTAATCAAATATTACAACAAGATTAATCTATGATAAGTAGTCAGAGCTGATGGACCCTCTGCAATTTAGTGTTTGTCTTGCATATTCTCCTTCAAACTTATCGGATTTCCCGCCCCGCTTCTCCACCAATTCATTTTATCAATAATCTTGAATGAATTCGGGTTTCCATTTGTAACAAAAAGTCTAATTGTGTATGGTCTTAAATTATCTTCACACATTTGTTCTTAAATTTTGCTCTGTATCACCTTCAAATGAAAATCTATATGTCCCTCTTCTTTATGGGCAAGTTCATTAAAAATTTCTTTGTGTAATTTTGGTAATGCATGAAATGGAACTCCTGGATAAGCATGATGCTCAGCATGATAAGGCATGTTCCACATTAGAAGTTTAATGAACCTGTTTGTTTTAATGCTTCTAGTTTTTTCTAAAATAGTCCCTTTGTGAGGCAGGCCACTGTGCTCCATAATTAAATAGCCGGCAAGTAGACAATGTGAAACAGCTTGGCCGATAAAAAGACCCCAGAAGCCAGGATAAAAAAGTATAGCCATTGCAGCAATACCGGCATGCACGCAAAGGGTGACAGCACTTTCAAAAGCGATTTGATTTTTTACTGCATTACGTACAAAAGGAAACCAGCGCTTGCGTATAATATCAGGCATTCCTAGAGCGCCAAATAATAACATCATAAGCTTAAACATCAATAGAGGAAACCCCGAAATCCAACCCATATAGGCTGGCAGAGTAGAAACGACTGAAGGCAATGGTTTGGCGCCAAGAGAAATTTCCGGATCTTTACCTGGTTCGTGGGTATGTCTGTGATGTGTGAAATGTAATTCTCTAAAGGCAGTAGGGGCATATAAATGTCCTACACCACATACAAATGCTGCGATTCTGTTTAATCTCATTGATTTAAATGCTGTATTATGGATAGTTTCATGTTGGCATGCAAAAAGACTGCATCCCATTATTCCAAATCCAAATAAAGCCAATGCAAATTTCCACCAACTTTGTTCCCAACATAGAACTACCATAGTAGCGGTTGCCAAAAACAGAGTAAACATAATCAAAAAGCGAATCGATGCAGGATGATTGCTCTTTGGTAGAAGCTGATGCATCTTTTCTTTGTTTAGCTTGTTGCTCTTGTAAAACTCTTGTTCCATGTTTGTTAACAGCCCGCTAAAGCTCAATGGTTTTTATCTGCTAATATAATGTTCTAGCATTATTTCACGAATTCTAATTCACAGTGCTCTTTCACCTTTTGTGTTTTTCGCGTTTAAGCTTGATTAACTTTTCCAAATCCTCCTCAAACTTATCGGATTTCCCGCCCCGCTTCTCCAGTGTAAACTTGGATTAAACTTTGTTAGGCACAGTTTCTATTTTACTTCAGCTAACATACTTAAATTTTACTTTAGTTCAATTCTGGCTGACGATTTGCAGGGATTTAAAGTAAATTGGAGGTCTTAAATCAATGTTATGAAACTATTTATTACGGCAGTAGTTTGGTTGTTTTCCTGTTCAATTTATGCACAGTCTATACTGTTTGTTTATGTTTCAGGCAATAATAACGGCTCCGCTTATACTAGAATTGAATTAAATGGGGTCAACATTGGCACTCTAGGTGTTAAAGAGCATTTGGTAACAGATTTTGATCAAGGATTAAATAAATTAACATTTCATAGAAGAGGTTATAACCAGTTAGAGCAGATCATTTTCAATGAAAATAATGATCATTTTATTCAAATAAATGTGGCTGGAAAGAAATGGAAGGTTAATGAATATAGTCTAAATGAAATGCCTGATTTTACATCAAGCATTATTCAAGAATATAAACGAAAGAATGAAGAAAAAGCGGTCACTTTGAATAGCAACTACTCAAATGGAGTAATGCCAGAAGTTGGAAGTACAATTTTGACTTTAATTAATGATGAGGCTGAATGTCCCTTGATAAATCCGGATGTGATTTCTAATTATGTTAATGCTGTATTTCTTCGTCAGTACAGAATTGTCAACAGAAATGAATTGAGCGCTATTTTAGATGAGCAAAAACTAAGTTTAAGTGGTTTAATTAGTTTTGATGAATCTATTGAAGCAGGAAATCTGATTGGAGCAAAGTTCTCATTAGTTGTTTCTTACCAATGCTTACCTGACTCAGAAAAAATCATATTGACTTTAAATCTAATTAACTGTGAAACTAGTCAAATAGAATGGGTCGGAATTTTAGATAAAGTCAGGCCGTCAGAAATATCAAGTGAATTGACTGAAATTATTGAGAATAATAATTAATCAATGTATTCAATAATATCTGCTGAAATAACTGCCTCAATTGTTATTTCAGTTGCGATAACTCCATATTGGGTTGCAGTACCTTTACTTGTGTTTAGTAGATCAATTGTCAAATTAGCATACGCTTGATTGTTACTAAGAGGGTGTTGCTGGCTTAGGTTCTTCTTCGCGTCTGCTACTAAACCTTCTCTAACGACACCTTGTCCTTTTCTTAGTCTAGTTGGATAGTATACAGTAGAAGCTCTTCCAACTACATTGGTCTTTACGTATCTAAAATTGGAATTAGTAGTTACAGCGTCAGTGCCATGGTGATAAAACGAATGAGTCGTCTGTATCACAGTACAACCAGTTATTGTAAGTGAAAAAAACGCTAAAATAAATAATAGTTTTTTCATAATGATAAGTTTGAAAATTGATAAACAAGACTAGTCATTATCAGATTTAATAACTAAATATTATTATTATAGTTGTTAACAGATAACCAAAGTTGGCGTGAAATTTCAAACTTCATTTTGGCATAAATATCTATATTACTTGCTGCTTCTGTATTTTTAGAAATTATAACAGCATCAATCTTGAAGAAACTCATCTCCGTCTCCATTGCCCTCATCCTAATACTAGGAGTTTTATTCACATGTAATAAATGCACGCTTATTCCCTTAAGTGTAAAAAAGGAAATAATCTACCAAGAAAACTTGGGAGATGCTGAAAAATACTACGAAAACCACTGTGCATCGTGTCATGGAAAGCAAGTAAAGGAGTTTGTGAATAGAGATAAATGGGTTTATGGTGGTACTAGAAGTGAGATGTTTGATGTGGTGAGAAATGGATCGGTAAAGGATGGGATGCCAGCTTTTGGAGAAGTCATTTCTGACAAGCAAGTCTATGAATTGGTAGATTATATTTTGGCAGCGATTGAGGATAAGAAATCTGAGGAATTCAATGCTGGCACAAATGACGATGTGGTTTTTGTATCCGAAGGAATGCGATTGAAATTGGAATTGGTGGCAGAAAATGCAGCTTCGCCTTGGGCGATTACACAGAGTAATGATGGTAGATTATTCTATACAGATAAATCTGGGAAGCTTTTTGCCAAACAAGGTGATGTCATTCAAGAGATCACTGGATTGCCTACAGTGAAATATAAAGGTCAGGGTGGTATGATGGATGTCATATTGCACCCGGATTTTGACAATAACCAACGAGTTTACCTTTCGTATTCCAAACCAAAACCCAACGACTATGGTTACTCCACAACAGCCGTTTTTTCTGGAATCATAGAGAATAATGCGATTGTCAATGGTAAGGATATTTTTGTAGCAGAACCTTATCTGAATACAAATCATCACTTTGGCTGTAGAATGATTTTTGATAAGGATGGCTTTTTGTTTGTAACAATAGGAGAGAGGGGGAGACGGGACGAGAACCCTCAAAACCTTAGTAATGATTTAGGCAAAATCCATCGTCTCTATGATGATGGAACAGTGCCCGCTGACAATCCGTTTTACAATACACCTAATGCAAAAAAATCTATCTATTCCTATGGGCATAGAAATCCACAAGGACTATGCTATAATCCAGGTACAAATAAAATCTACGATAACGAACACGGGCCTAGAGGTGGCGATGAAGTGAATCTAGTAGAAGCAGGAAAAAATTATGGCTGGCCAGTAATCACCTATGGGATTAATTATATAGGAACGAAGATTACGGATTTGACTCATCAAGAAGGCATGGAACAGCCTCTTCGTTATTGGGTTCCATCTATTGCTACCTGCGGAATGGAAATCGTAACGAGTGATAAATATCCAGCTTGGAAAGGAAACATTTTGTCTGGTTCATTGATGTATAACTATCTACACAGAGATGTTTTTGATGAAAACGACCAGTTAATAAAAGAAGAAAAATTATTCCCAGATATTGGAAGAATGAGGAGTATAGAACAATGCGCGGACGGATATATTTATTTTGGTGTAGAAGAACCCGGGAAGATTTATAGGATTGTACCTATGTAGGTTTAAGCCGCTAAAAGTCTTCAAATCGCACTCAAATTTTTAGAAATTCCCACCTCGCTTCTCTACCCTCCTTATCTGTCATAATTTCTTTCTCAATCTATACATCAGATCAATGGTATGTATAAACTCAGGACTTATATTTGACCTTAATACAACTATAAAAAATCAAATTAACATGAATCACAACTTTTTACTGTTGCCGGCCATACTAATGTTGGCCTGTACACCTACTTCCGATGATGTAAGTGTCGGTCAAGCCGACGCCTTGTTTGCAAAGAATTCTGAGACGGCGATGTCACTCATCCGCGATTTCGACAATGAAGATATCGAGGGTGTTAAATCCCATTTTGCCGACAGCGCCCAATGGCGTGCGACTACATTTGGAAAGACCGAACCTGCCACGCTTGAGCAAAAAATTGAAGGATGGGAGGCAGCCTGGGCTACATACGATTTTGACCTCGTGACTAATGACCTGCAACTGCTGCCTGGTGTAAATGCTGAAACCAAGGAGGCAGATGGTTCAGTGCGTGTTTATTTTGATTGGGACCTTGTACGTCCTGCAACTGACAGTACACAACGCAAATCAGTAATGGTTTCCTATTATGAGTCATGGGATTTTGATGCTGATGGAAAGATATGGCTGACCCAGATTTATGGAGATGCGACAGCAGCTATGAATGCCCTGAATGACATGTGACAACAGATAGCGAGAAAATGAGAGCTCGCCTCGTTTCTACCTCAAATAAAATTCACTTTATTATTCCTATATTTATATGTAAGTAAACACCAAGTTTAATGGTTATGAAATATATATCGCACATTTGTATGCTCTGCCTTTGTGTTACCTATTTCACGCCACTTGAACTACTTGCACAGGTCACGACCGCAACGCATGTCTCATTTGTGAACAACCCTATTCCTCATGATGTTCCTGTTTCTTTAAAAGGAGTAAACCAAACCGCTCATACGACTCTTGACTACGTTTACAATTTAGATTTCCTGTCTGAGTTTACCGATATCCACCCAGGTACTATGAGGTTTCCGGGAGGGACTTTCGCAAACAGTTATGATTGGGAAGCTTCATTAAATAATTCCAATGAACTCAATCTCAGAAAAACTATAGAGCTGGCAAGTCTAGTAGGGTCAGAAATTAATTACGTAATAAATTATGGGACGACAACCCCAGAAGAAGCTGCAGAGCTAGTGCGTTTGCTTAACGATTCGGCAGCCTCTTATGTGACCCAACGTGAAAATTATTTCGGCATTTCAGAGCCCGTGGGTGTTAAATACTGGGAGCTAGGAAACGAGCTTGCAGCAAGATGGGAATGGCATGTGTCTTGGGTTGCTGGGGGAGGGGGGCAACAGATTTTTTTTAGGACCGGAGAAGCTTCATTAGATATGCCTAGGTCAACAACGGATTCTCTGCATTACTATGGAGGTGACATCTGGAGAGAAGGATGGGTTTATAGGTGGGGAGATGGTATGACTGTTTACAACTCAATTCTAGGATCGTTACACAAGGTCACTGATACAGATGAAGTGGATAACGAGGCTACTGTCGATATAGAGTTTGGTCCTATCCTGTCAAACGAAGTTGTTGTTTGGTATGTATCAGACCCAACCTTAGCCTCAGTTGACTATAACGATTTATGTGATAATGCCGTAACCTCTCCTTGCCATGATGTGCAACAAGATTTATACGATGTGATAACCTCCCCATCCAATTTGCTTTCACCTTCTGAGTATACCATTAGTAGCGATGGCAATACAGTAACAGTTCATCCTGTAACTCAATTGTTAGAGAATACATTGATTTTGGTTGAGTATAAAACCCATCATGCGGGAGCTTTCGATATTAGGGATGCTATGAAGGAAGCAGACCCCTCAATTGAAATAGGCTATTGTATTGACTTTCGCCAGAACTTAATAGATACTCCAGGCTTCAAGGATGATTTAACCGCGAGCCCCCCAGATTTTATGATTTATCATCCTTATAACAACAACACTGACCTCGCTTTAAATAATGGTTACTTATCCGAGATAATTCATTTAGTAGATGATAAGATTTCAAACGAATATATTCCAAACGAGGCTGAATTAGATTCGTTGTGCTCTGAATTAGGCATACCTGAAATAGGAATAGGTCTAACTGAATGGAATATTCGACTGTGTGCAGATGGAGACTGTAACCCAGCTTACAACGGCATCTTAGGGGGGCTATATACGGCGAATTTCTATAGTCAATTTTATCAAGCCCAAGCCGATGGTATCCTTGATGTCCGGCTCTCGAATCACTTTGCTGGTGTTGCTTCAGGTTTAAACCTTATTCATATGTGGCATTTCAATAACAATACTCTTCAATCCACTCCGCAATCTGAATCTACTCGTATGGTAAATGATGTTTTAGGAGCACAAACTATTATCAGCAATGACCTCCTTATAGATGACAATCCTATTATTGAAATAATCATACTTTCTATAGATGATTATGGGAACAATGTAATCACAACTTCCTATGACGAAGCTTTGAAAATATATGCAAACGACGATTTAGATAGTAATACGCTTGAATTTCTAATCTTAAATAACGATGACGAATCGAATCATCAAATTGAATTCCAGCTTCCATGCGATAGAGTAAGTTCCGTCGCCACTCTTGAAGTATTAATCGGAGACACTTCCCCAGGTCTCTATGCCATCAACACAAGTTCCATCGACATCACCCCAGCCACAGGAGTCTATTCTATTAATGCTCCATCATTTAGCGTTTGCACTTTGAAAATACCCTATACCTCATCTACTTCAAGCTGTTCTTGTTTCGCGGACTTCAACGAAAATGGAACAGTAGAAACTGTTGATTTCCTAGACCTCCTATCTGAATTCGGTTGCAACCTTAATTGCAACTACGACCTTAATGCCAACTCTTCAGTCACCACTGAAGATATTATTATTTTCCTAGCCCTGTTTGGCGAAGTCTGCCTTTGACCTCAAATCCCCCTCAAACTTATCGGATTTCCCGCCCCGCTTCTCCACCAAATCTCCGTAAGGTAAGAATGCGCTTCCATCTGGAAGATGGAATGGAATTACCTGTTTGGCGAGTTGACTCAACCCTCAAACAGCGAGAGCAAAGCTAAAATGTCCCCCACGCCGACGGCACCATCACCATCGATGTCTCCCCAACCGCAGTCCGCAGAGCACCCAAATTGACTGAGCAGGTCGAGCAAATCATTGACCCCGACGACACCGTCGCAATCTCCGTCCGCGGACGCACAAGGGATGCACGATTCATCGTCGTACGTCGCGCCAGCATCGTAATTGCTTGAGGCCTCATCCGTGCATCCAAACACCACGAGATCGGTCATGTCGAAAGGCTCGCCAGACACGACCATTAACTCCAACAAGGGATTTATGCCGGGCGGACCAACTCCCACAACCAGCCCCGCCTGCCCTGTAACGTCTTGGCCTTCGAGTGTCGTAAACTGGCCCACAAGGGTGAGGCCCTCGATCAACAGCCTTTCATGCCAGATAGAGTATCCAACTGCAAGCAGTCCAGAACCTCCCGAATCTTCCGAAGACCACATTCCCGATTGAAAATTGGAACCCTGACCTTCAACAGATCCATTGTCGAAGAGGTAAGGTATGTCGAATCCAGCCGATTCGGCCCACATGTCCGCCAGCGTCCAAAACGATGAAAATTCTAACTCTGGCAAAAAGGAAAAGAAACTTGGGTTAATGCCATCTTGCCTGGGTAACGTATTCTCATCCGATCCCGAGAGGGAAGACACGTACAAGCCACCAGGCGCATGAATGGACCATGGGGCATCGGAATCTCCCCAGAGCCCCATCATGCGCATGTCCGAACCCGGAATGGTTGCAAAGTCCGCGTAAAGCCGGTATGTCTTGGCGCCTGCGGGAATATCCGAAAGCTCCCCATTGTGTTCCGTGACGAGCTCTAATACCCAGCCCTGGAAGGTCGACTCTGCCGTGTCCAGAAGTGTCAATACTTCCAACCCGTTCAACTCCTCGCAGTATTGCTGTTGTTGGCTGGTAAAGAGGATAATATCATGCACGTTGTACGTCCCGTCCCCATCCAAATCACAGGATCCGGGACCAACCTCTGTCCCGTCCGAAATCGAATCTCCCCACACCCAGTCCAAGATAAAGGGCAAGAAGTCTGTGTTGGTGATCACTCCGTCCAAGCTACCATCAAGGCATTCGCAGGGCACGGTTTGTGCGTTGGTTGTCCAAGGAGAGCAAACCAAGGCCGCCAGTAGAAAAACAACTTTTCTAGTCATATGTTAAATATAACACATTTACTCCTTCAAATCCCCTCCAAATCCTCTTCAAAATGTATCGATTTCCCGCCCCGCTTCTCCACCTCAGATACTCTTACTTTCTGTTATAGAGAAATAAATTAGATTCTCTTTCTGATAGCGTTACCTTGTAAGACTATAATTGAACCAAAATAATGATGATTCTTAAAAAGTGGAGTTTAATACTCCTGTTTGTGCCAACAATTCTCCTCGCACAGAACCCCAATCCTAGCCCGGAGCTGGATGAATATATACTTGACGAAATGGACTATGAAAACCTTCCTGGGATGTCTACATTAATTGTGAAAGGAGGAGAAATAGTATGGGTTGAATCGTATGGTATGGCGGACATTGAAAATAACATACCCGTATCTGATAATACCGCTTTTTTAATGGCATCTGTATCAAAGTTGTTTACAGGAACAGCTATTATGCAACTGTATGAGAATGGCCAAATTGATTTGGACGAAGACATTAACAACTACCTCCCGTTCAACGTTTCTAACCCCAATTTTCCCGACAATATCATTACTTTTAGGATGCTCATGACGCATACATCATCGATAGCTGATAACTGGTCAGCTATGGACAACTATTATAGCATTGGTGATCCTACAATAACTCTGGCAGATTGTATGGAAAGATATTTTTCTACATCTGGAGTTGACTATGATCCTCAGAATAATTTCAATAACGATGTCCCTGGATCGGAATTCGATTATTCTAATATGGCTACAGACCTAGCAGGGTATTTAGTTGAGGTTGTCTCGCAGGAATTATTCAGTGAGTACAGCAACTCATATGTTTTTGATGCACTGTGTATGGAAAACACCTCATGGTATTTATCGGATTTCGACACTCTGAACGTGGCGCGTCCATATGATTGGCAAGGAGGGCAGTTCAATCCATTCGCCCACTACGGATTTGCGGATTATCCTAGCGGACTTCTGAGGTCGAACGTTCTTGATTTGGCAAACTTCATGATTGCTTATTTACAAAACGGATTATTCAATAGTAACCAGCTGTTAAGTGGTGCTTCCGTGGACGAAATGTTGACCTTTCAAATACCGAACATTGACAATACACAAGGACTCAACTGGTACACAGAAGAAATATATCTTTCAGGAGGTGGAGTTATAGATTTATGGGGACATAATGGAGGTGAAAGCGGAGCGACAACAGAGTTGTATATAAACCCAGACAATCAAATCGGAATAGTGGTTCTAAGTAATGGTGAAGGCGAACTCCTGTATGTCGTGGATGAACTTTATGATTACGCCTTATCACTCTCTACTTCAGGCGTCGGGAATCCAAGTTGTGATAATGTCTCAATAGACGATACAACCCTGAAAAGCCCTTCAATTAAGGTATATCCAAACCCCGCGACAAACACATTTACGATTGAATCAGAAAAGGGCGGTTTGGTTACTTTATACTCACTTTTAGGAAAACAAATACTTAAGCAAGAGGTGAGTTCGATGGAAGAAATAGATGTTTCGGAAATCGAAAGCGGTAACTATTTTCTTCAATTGGACAATTCTCGTATTAAACTGGTGCTACAATAACATGATGAGCTAGCGTATTCCGTTACTACTCCCTGTAATACTCAATCTTAACTATCCTAGGTAACATCGCGGGATAAGGATCGTTCAGGCCTTCACAACAGTATATATTAGACATCTCATACTCCCATGTAATTAGAAACTTTTTCCCTACTAAACTCTCGCCTTCATAGTGACTTGCCTCCTCGTCGTTGTCACCAAATGGAATGTCTCCTAGATTATTATTCCTATTTGCAAAATCGAAATAACGTCCCTGGTCGTCCTTAAAAGGAAAGTAGAAATAGTCGTGTAAACTAGACCCGAGATAAGTAACAATCATTGGATTGTCAGCTTTGC
>Ga0206679_10001934_pt1 | contig 16846 bp, 20 predicted proteins | sample M110012015metaG_FD_155464 | JGI IMG/M metagenome (GOLD analysis project Ga0206679, IMG submission 155464) | Ammonia-oxidizing marine archaeal communities from Monterey Bay, California, United States - M1 100m 12015 | ecosystem: Environmental > Aquatic > Marine > Intertidal zone | place: USA... | reverse complement strand
TGATTTCACCAAGTGCACCAGAAGGCATTACAATAATTTTTTGTCCTGCTTTCATGATACCAGTTTCAACTCTACCTACAGGTACAGTTCCTACACCAGTAATTGTATAAACGTCTTGAATTGGAGTACGTAATGGTTTACCAATTGGTTTTTCCTCTACTGTAAAGTCATCAAATGCTTCAAGTAGTGTCTTACCAGAGTACCATGGCATATTCTCAGTTTTCTTAACTAAGTTATCACCCTTCCATCCAGAAACTGGAATGAATGGTACTTGATCAATTTTATAACCAACAGAGCGAACTAATTTTTCACCCTTTTCTTTGGCTGCTTTAAAGGCGTCTTCTTTGTATTCAACAGCATCCATCTTGTTGATTGCAACAATAATTTGTTTTACACCTAATGTCTTAAGCAAAAATGCGTGTTCTCTTGCTTGTCCACCAGCTGCAGTTGCAGTGTCAGTTTCACCTTCTTTTGCTGAAAGTACTAAAATGGCTGCATCTGCTTCAGAAGCACCAGTAATCATGTTTTTAATGAAGTCCCTGTGTCCAGGTGCATCAATTAATGTAAAGAAGAACTTGTTAGATTCAAACTTTTGGAATGCTAAATCTATTGTAATTCCTCTTTCTCTTTCATCTTTAATATTATCCATAACCCATGCATACTTGAAAGTATCACCTTTTCCGGTCTTCTCGGATTCGGCTCCGTGTGCTGCAATGGTTCTTTCATCTACAACTCCTAAGTCCATTAAGAAATGACCCATAGTTGTGGATTTTCCATTATCAATATGACCTGTTACAATCATGTTTAAGTGTGGTTTATCTGCCATATCGTGTTCGTATCTGAGGGCATTTATAATTGTATAAATTTTTTTCACAAAAAAATATTTTTTTAAATTAATTTTTGATCCGATGACTTAACTAAAAGCACATAAATCAAAGAAGAAAAAAACAGATGTATGAAAATTACAGTTTCAGTTATCAAAGCAGACGTCGGCGGGATCGGCGGACATACAAAACCAAGTGACGGCCTAATCAAAGCAATTAGAGACACCGTTGAAAATTCAGGTGATTTACTAATTGATCATTACATAGGATATTGTGGAGATGACACACACATCGTTATGTCACATACACATGGAACCGACAATGAACAAGTCCACAAATTAGCATGGGATGCATTCATGGCAGGAACTGAAGTTGCCAAAAAAGAAGGGCTTTACGGAGCAGGACAAGATTTGCTCAAAGATTCTTTTTCAGGCAATGTTAAAGGAATGGGTCCAGGGGTTGCAGAAATGGAATTTGAAGAAAGGCCAAATGAGGCATTCACTGTTTTTGCAGCAGATAAAACAGAACCGGGAGCATTCAACTATCCAATTTACAGAATGTTTGTAGATACATTGAGCAACACTGCATTGATTGTAAACAAAAGTCTTGCAAGTGGAGTTAAAATGAACATCATGGATGTTGAAAAAGCACAAATTGCAGAATTACAATTGTGGGAAGACAAACCAACAATTGAAGCTGCACTAATGTATCCAGGAAGATATGTTGTAGATTCAGTATACACCAAAGATGGAGAACCAATTCTAGATGCATCAACTGACAGACTACACAACATTGCAGGAACTTATGTTGGAAAGGACGATCCAATTTGTTTAGTAAGAACACAAAAGAATTTTCCAGCAACAGAAGAAGTGGGAAGCATGTTTAACAATCCGCATTATGTTGCAGGCAACACCAGAGGAAGTCACAACATGCCATTAATGCCAGTGAAATTAAACTCAGCAGCATCAATCAACTTTTGCATTCCAATTGTGGAATCATTGGTCTTTAGTATGCACAATGGTAAATTCACAGGACCATTTGACGGGTTCTCAACACCAGATTGGGACTATATCAGAGAAATTGCAACAAAGAAAGCCATAGCAATTAGAAGTCAAGGATTTATTCATCCAGCAACATTAGTTCCATCAGAATTAGAATATGCTGAAGGATATAGAGCCAGAATGGACATTCTTGAAACAAAAATGAAGCCAATGGAAGACGAACCATCAAACAGTGATAGAAAAGAAAATTACGAAGATCCAGACTAGTGATCTCGTACAATTTTTGATTTTACGAAATAGTTAAATCAAAAAAAGGTCTAATCACTTCAAGGTATGATTACCTTACAAAAAATCTTTGATTGGAAAACGTATATGTTTACAATGTTAGCAGTAGTTTCGTTTTCTAGTTTTGTTGCAGTGTTATTTGGACAAACAATACCAGGGATTTTCATAACATTTTTCAAAATAGCTGGAGAATATGTGGTTATAGGCACAGTGTTTGTTTTTGCATTTACATGGTATCTTAGGGCAAAACCGCATAATCGTCCCAAGAATTACAGAGTTGTCCCATTAGACATATTTGGCAAGAAAAGCACCATCAACGGAATAAGAACAGAATTCAAAACACATGATGTAGCTTGGAGTTTTATGAAACAGTATAAGCAAACATACCCACTACACAATTTTGCACTAGTATCAGATCTTGAAAATTCAGACAAGCCAACAATATTCAGATACATCTAGATTCAGATTTTTATTCAAGAATAGACAAGAGTAGATTATGGAATATTCTATTTTAGCAGAATCTTTTAAAAAAATGGAATCAACTAGAAAAAGATTAGAGTTAACACAGTTTCTAGTGGAACTATTTGAAAAAACACCGCATGAGGTAATTTCAAAAATAGCATATCTTCTTCAAGGAAAATTGCGACCAGATTTTGAAGGCATAGAAATAGGAATTGCCGAGAAGTTAGCAATGAAAGCAATTTCAAAATCATCAGGAATTGCAATTAAAAAAATTGAGGAGGAGTATACAAAAGGGGGAGATTTAGGACATGCCGCAGCAATAATTTTAGAACAAAAAACACAGACAACATTCCTAATGGAAAGCATAACAGTCGAAAGAGTTTATGAAACACTATTCAAGATTGCAAAATTAGAGGGATCAGGATCTCAAGATATGAAAATCAAATACATATCGAGTTTACTAAACGATGCAAATCCATTAGAAGCAAGATATATTTTGAAAATTCTACTTGGCACCCTAAGACTAGGCATTGCAGAAAACACAGTGATGGATGCATTGGCAATTGCATATTCTGGGAATAAAGAAAACAGAAAAGGATTGGAAAATGCATATAATGTATCAAGCGATTTAGGAAAAGTTGCAGAAACAATTGCAACGAAAGGAATGGAAGGGATAGAGAAATTTAAAATAAATTTATTCAGTCCAATTCGCCCAATGCTTGCAGACAGAGTCAAGAGTGAAGAAGAAGCAATAGAGAAAATGGAAAAAGAGTTTGCAATCGAATACAAGTTAGATGGAGAGAGGGTGCAGATCCATATTGAAAATGGGAAAACAGAATTGTTTTCTAGAAGTTTAGAAAAAATTTCAAGCTATTATCCAGACATCATAGAGAAAATTCCAAAAATCATTCAAGCAGAAAATGCGATATTGGAAGCAGAGATAGTTGCAATTAATGAAAGCACAGGGGATTTTTTACCATTTCAAGAACTAATGCATAGAAGAAGAAAATATAAAATTGAGAAAGCAGTTACAGAATATCCAATAACGGTGAATTTTTTCGACATACTGTATTGTAATGGAAAAGACTGTACACAGTTGAACTACAATGAAAGAAGAAGTAAATTAGAAAACATAGTAAAAGAAAACGAGTTTGCAAAATACATCCCGATGATTAAAGCAAAGGATAAAAATGAAATTGCAGAATTTTTTGAAAACAGCATCAATGCAGGAAGTGAAGGACTAATGCTGAAAATGTTAGATAAACCATACCAAGCAGGTTCAAGAGGAAGTCATTGGTTGAAATTAAAAAGAGAATACAGAAACGAATTAGGGGACAGTTTAGACCTTGTTGTGATTGGAGGATTTTTTGGAAAAGGCAGAAGAACAGGAAGTTATGGGACATTATTACTTGCAACATATGATGAAAACACGGACACATTTCCTAGCATTTGTAAAGTTGGTACAGGTTTTTCAGATGAAAGTTTAGATCAATTATATCAAATTTTAAATCCAAAAATCACGATTAAAAAAAATCCACGCATAAATAGCGAAATGGAGCCAGAGATTTGGTTTGAACCAGAATTAGTCATAGAAATAGTAGCATCAGAAATTACTCTGAGTCCAATTCACAAAGCAGCACGAGATGAAATAAGAAAAGACACAGGGTTGGCTCTGAGGTTTCCAAAATTTACTGGAAAGATCAGAGTCGAAAAAATGGCCGAGGATGCATCAACGAATGAAGAGGTAATTTCATTATACAAAGGACAAAATAAATCAGCACATGACAAAAATTTGATGTAATTAGACCAGAAACATATCAAAAACCATAGAGGATTTAAATTACCACGAGAATCCCTATCTTTTGTTATGTATAGTGGAGAGCTTGAAGTTCAAGCAAAACGAAAGGCCATAGCAGTTTTACAAGATGAGATCAATAGAATTCTAAATGCTTCAAGAGAACTTGCAACATTAACAGAATCTTTGATGAAAAAAGACAAAAAAGGAATCAAAAACACATTGGAGCAAATCTCCACCATAGAAGAAGAAGTAGAAAATCTCAGAAGGAAGATTACACGAGAAGTTGCAGATGTTGGAGGATTAATCATGAATAGAGAAAACCTCCTAAACACAGCTTATACAATGGATGAGATTGCAGGTTACATCACGGGCATCGCATTCAAACTTTCTAACGTAAAGATAAGTACACTAAAGGATTCTAAACTTGACAAAGATATTTCAGAACTAATATCATTAGTAGTAGATGAAGTCTACAAACTAAATGAAATTATCAGAAGTCTAAATACAAATACAGCCAATGCAATTGAGTTGGCTCAAGAGACACAGACTATTGAAAGAGAAATAGATATCAAGTACAGAGATGCAACAATAAAACTTCTAGACCAAGTGAAAGATCCAAAAGAATTGTTGTTAATCAAAGATGTGATTGAAGGCATTGAGGAAATGTCAGATAAATGTCAAAGAGTTTCAGATTCATTCATACTGTTAGCATTAAGCCTATAATAAAAAAACACAATTTCTAATTTATTTTCAATACAAATGGCGGTGTAGATTACACTATAGAATTCATATACATAGAATATTTTATCAATGTATGAAAAGTGAACTAATAGAAAATAGAATAATAGTGTGGGATATTGAAAATTCACGAAAACTTTTCAGTCAAGGGTATTATGGAAAACCAATTGGAATACCAAAACCAAAAATTGAAGAAATAGACGCTCCGTTAATTTTAGATTTAATTGAAGGGTTGTATCTATTAGAAAATAAAAAAATAACAATTACAAAATTCAAACAAAAAATTACCATCGAACAATTAAGAGAAATATGCAAAAAAGAAGTCCATGAGTTTGATAAAAAATACATAGTTTACAAAAATTTTCGAGATAAAGGATACATAATCAATCCGGGGATAAAGTTTGGGTGCGATTTTGCAGTGTATGAAAAAGGTCCCGGAATTGATCATGCTCCATTTTTAATTCAAGTATACAACAGAAGCGAGTCCATTACATCAACTGGAATTGTTCTAGCAGGTCGACTTGCAACAACAGTAAGAAAACAATTCATCCTAGCAATTCCAAAAGGAAAGGATAAAGTGGATTTTCTTGCACTAGATTGGTGGAAAGCTTAAACAGCCTTTATGTGACCGGCAATTCGGTCATAGATTTCAAATAGTTCCTTAGTAATGCCAAATGAAATATGGTTATCCCATTTACTTCTAATTCTTACAGCAGTATCAGTGGGTTCAACATAGATGGTGGCATCCTTAACAGTTTGCTTAGCAATCATTTCATTTAGTTCATTGTCAGCGTTTAGTTTCAAAGATAGTTCACCAGGGCCATTCCACTGAACTTTTGTAACAACCTTTGAACCAAAATGGCCATTGGTTGTAAGCATAGTTTTTGCAACATTATCTGCAGCAGCCGAGCCAGAATTTTTTCTCACAATAAAATGTGCTTGAAATCTATCTAATGCGCCCCATGGAAGTGGATTTGGATCTTGCATGATTAACCCTTTTGAATAATTTGTACCACGTCAATGTTAGAATTTTTAATATCAAGACACCCCTTGTTGGTAACCATTCTAGGGGTTTGAGCAAAATACCTACTATAGTAATCATCATTTTCAACAACATCGGTTCCAATTTCTTTAGATTCAGAATCCACACCAATCTCATTTAACATATTACTGAATTTTTCAGGCCATGTTTGATAAATGAAAGTGTCAGATTCTGTATCATGCATAAAAAATCTCAGATCATACCCACAAATAAAGATATCAAGAAAAAGAATCCAGAGATCAATCCAAATAAATATGCAAAAGTTTTGTAATTTTTTAACTTGAAATTCCAAGGTAAAACTGCATTAATTACAGGTAGTGGGACAGGAATTGGCAAAGCCATAGCAACCAAATTTGTTGAAAATGGCGCAAGTGTGATCATTCTTGGAAGAAGAAGAGGGCCATTGGATGAAGCATCAAAAGATCTTGAACAAATAATTTCAGAGAAAAACAGTGGCGCATCAGTTAAAATTTTTGCAGGTGTGGATGTTGCAGATGAATCAGCAATGAATGCAATGTTTGACGCACTAAAAAATGACAATGTCAACGTAGACTACATAATCAACAATGCAGGAGTTTCAGGTCCTGTTACATGTTTTCCAAATTCACCATTAAAAGATTTCAAAAGCACAATAGCAATTCACCTTACAGGTACGTTTTGGGGTTCAGTTCAAGCACTAAAGGTAATGAAAGAAGGTGGAAAGATCATCACAATTTCAACATTCTTTACCGAAGAAAGACCACTAGAGCAAAGACCTTACAGATTTAGAAGTCCATATACTGCATCACAAGGCGCTAAAAACAGACTTGCAGAAGCAATGTCATGGGAATTAACTGACAAGGGCATAATATCCATTGCAACAAACCCTGGACCAGTGCATTCGGATAGAATTTACAAAACAGTGTATCCAAAAGCTGCAGCCGAATTCATGAGAGTCAGTGGATTTGAAGACTTGAGCCCAGTAGAAGTTGAGGAAGCAAAAGACGACTTGTTAGAATGCATTCTTGCAGATGGAATCGATAAAGAGGGGATTGCAAAAACTGCAGAAAAGTTGGCAAATGGAAAAGATGTTGCAAAACTAACAGAGACATTTACAAATCTACTTACTAAAATTCAAACAATAGCTGAAAAAGTTCAAAACAATACGTCACACATGATTGCAAACAGGGAATTTTTAGCTCAAAAACAAGTATCAGAATCAGTTCTTAACTTGTGTGATGATGAAATTGCAAAAATCCTTAACGGCAAAGTGATTCCAGGAGACAGAGTATTTTATCCAGTAAAACCACATATCGGAACAACAACCCCAGGAGTTCATCAACCAGATTTCTCAGGTAAATCGGTGGTATTCACAGTTGACGGTACCGATAAAACAGATGCTGAAAGAGTAGAATTTTTAGCACAACATGTTGAGAAAAACGGGGGAAAAGTAGCATGTTTCATTTCACAGTCAACCCCAACAGAAGTTCAAGAACATATTAGCAGTAAATTCCATTCACATGTTGTAGATATCACAAATCCCGAAGAAGTTCAAAGATGGCTAAATACGGCTAAAACAAATCTAGGAGAAATTTTAGGGGTTGTTCACGTAACTGGAAAACTTCCAGAAATAGGAAAATTGACAGAGTTGAGCAGAGCAGGATGGGAAGAATTAGTTGCAAAATTCATTTCAACACCAGCAACTGTTGCACAAAGAACACTTGAACACTTTGTTCCAGGAGGGGACAAAGATCCAAGACTATACAAAGATACCAAGGGTGCAATCATGATCATAGGTCCAGATTTACCAATTGGACGTAAAGTTACAGGAACCCAAAGAGCACAAGTCGAGGTTTTCAGAGGAGCACTAAGACCATTCACTACAACAGTCAATCAAGAACTAAGCGATGTTTTAAAATCAAAAATCAGAATGTTTACAGTTTTCCCAGGTTCAGTCACGGGTTCAGAACCAGATAACCAAAAAATTGCCGATGCATTTAATTTCCTAGTAACAGAAAATGCAGCTTCATCTGCAGAAGTGACATTCTGTGTCGATGAAACAAGATAGGATGAAAAAGTTTTCAGAATTTATTGTCGGTGAATCATTTCATTCAACATGCAGCATTTCAGATGAGGAATTAGGAGAATATCTTAAATTTTCAAAAATTAGAAATGTGCTTTTAGAAGACAAAATAAAAGATAGTCAAAAACTAGTGTCAGGGAGAGCAATATTATCAAGAATGGAAGGCGAATTCACAAGATTAAGTCAAATCTATGGAAATCACATTATTTTTCTTGGAACAGACGGGGATCCAAGTTGGAAGAATAGAAACACCAGATTTCTAAAACCGCTCCATACAAATCAAACTCTAAAATTAAAATTCACCATATCAGAAAAACACGACATTGATAGTGAATTTGGGAAAATAGTAATCGATTATGAAGGAAGTACACAAGAAAACGAATTAATCATAATTTCAAAAAAAAATATCTACAGGATAAAAAAAGAACCAGTCCAGTAATATATTAAAAATAAAATTTACGAATGGACTAGCACGTATTAATTTAGATGGTTTATTTCAACCTCATTTGAGTACGAATCTCCTTTCATACGATATAATTACTAGACATTATCAGTATAACTCATGACAGACTCCTTAACTACATATGATAAATTGAATGAAGATATTCAATTTACTGAAGAAGAAACAAAAGAACTTTTGAAACTAAATGAAAAAGAGATACTGGTTTTGATTCTTTCTGAATTAAAAAAAATAACTAAAGATAAAACAGATTGACTAAATGAAGATTTATGACCAATTTAGCAATTAACGGCATAGCAGGTTTCATGCTATCAGGCATCACAGTATTGATTGTCTATTTTTTGTATTCATGGTTTTGGGAAATTGATCTCGATTATCTTTTACCCATTGGCAGCATCTTGATAATAATTGGACTTGTTACAATAGGACAGCTAAAGATTGCCAACAGAATATAGAAAAAAGAATCAACATGCACATGACGTTGCCAATATAATAAAAACAGAGGAGCCAACTAATCTCCTCAGCCATCAGATCAAGAGACCCAACGAACACCTTCTATCAAAAAATTAGTATAAAAAGATAGTAAAAAATTTGAGGCTAAAATCCAAAGGAAAGTAAATTATTTGTCAAAGAATCAAAAAAGAGTTTTCCGGCAGCTATCAAAATTACAACAGAAACAAGAATTTTTAAATTTCGTTCTTTGATGCTTAAAGATAGTTTTGCACCAACTAACCCACCAAAAAAAGAACCAATTGCTAAAAAGCCAGCTTGAAGAAAATCAGGGTGTCCCAAAATACTATGAACTATCACCCCAGACAATGATGCAAAGAATAAAATTAATTGGGATGTAGGTGCAGCCTTTTTCATAGACATTCCCATTCCAACCACCATTAATGGCACAAAAATAATTCCGCCACCAATCCCAAAGAAAGAAGATATTATCCCTGCAAAAAAACTAGAGCCAATTGCAAAAAGGATCATTTGTTTAGAAATTACTTTTTCTCTAGATTCAATTTGTTTTCTCAAAAAAATGTAAATTGCAGACGCAACCAACACAAACCCAAATAAAATTTTAAAAATATCTGGAGCTATATCAGTAGAGATGATTGCACCCAAAATCGTTCCAGGTATTGCAAGCAACCCGAGTTTTAATCCTAAAAAATATTCGATTCTTTTTTGTCGAGAATACGAAATTGTGGATGCAATAGAATTACTTAGAGCTGCAAAAAGACTGTTACTTGCAGCAACAGTGGGCGGAAAACCCAAAAATGTTAAAACGGGAACAACAACTATCCCGCCTCCAAGACCAATCATGGAACCCAATATTCCAGCGGCAAAGCCCAAAGGAATTAACCACACTTGATCAATCATCGCAATCTCCAATCAGGTAATTTATCATATATAATTAGACTATTTTAGAACAATTAAAGTCCACAAATAAGAGTCGTTTTTAGCAGTAATTTCAAGAATTAGTGTTTCATCACCCAGTCCAGTAATTGTCGATTTCAGAGGAACTGTTTGAGAAGATTCAGCATATTTTGTTTTTGCAGCGTCTAGCCAGGCATGAACAGATTCAAATCCTCCAGGTTGTTTTTCGTTCCAACAATCACACACCAAAGTTTCAATCATAACTTCAAAGACAATTTCAATTTCGCTAGATTTTGTGTCTAAAAACGGAGATGATTCAACTAGCGCAATTGCCATTATAGGGTTATCAGGGCTTCCACCCATGCTGATATTTCCAAGAGATCTTCCATCAGGGCCCTGAATTGCAGTGGTGGTACAGTAATTGATGGAAGACAAAACATCATCACGAATTGCACAGTAATTTTCAATAGTATGATCTGTGATCGGAGTAGGAGTGGACATGAAAATATTTTGTTCGGACAAAGATGCTTTTATTTTTTCAACATCATAAAAAGTAAAACCATACTGATAGAGATTTTCTGAAGAAGGCATAGAAGTGTCTTCAGGAATCAAAAAAATAGCAATAGCGGATATCATTATTACAATAATTGGAAGAAGGATTTTGTTATTCACAACTCATTTAAAAAAAGATTACAAGATAAGGTTTTGCAATATCAGATGGATATTATTTCTAAAACAGAATCTGTCGTAATGTTATTTTGTTCAACAAAACCAGATGTAACTTCAAGAATGTAAGTCGCCTCACCAGTAGGTACAAAACTTGGGCATCCAGCAGCGATTTCCACGGGTATCACACATGGAGGAACATTTGTTTTAATGTGTACGACTTTGCCATCACCATCAAACCATATCATGTCTAATTCAAACTGCATGTTAAGCATCCATAAAGAATACAAACCTTGTTCAGGAAACACAAAAAGCATCCCTTTATCTAAAGGCAAAGCATCCTGAAACATCAAACCACGAACACGACTTGGTTCAGTATCAGCAATTTGTACTTCAAGAGGCACATTGTCAACTTTGATCATACCTACAGGGAATTTTACTTGTTCTAATTTTATTTCACTTGGTAAAGTGAGTAATCCAATTGAGCCAATAATTACAGCGGCAATGAAAATAGGAATTATTGCCTGAGCTCTTGTCGTCATAAATTAGTTTAAGACAGTCCTTTTAAAAACTGAATGTGTCAAGTTACAGAATTTCTAAAATCACTAATTGTAGAAATGGTGTGTTTGGTTTGATGTCCAACATCATGCAACGTACTTCCATTGTATTTTTTATCCAAATACCTGCCTGCAACTATCATAGGCCCCCCTATGGCACAGGTTACACCCGTAGGTTCAGGTATCCATAACATCAAAAATCCAATTTTTTGTAATTTTTTACCTGGCGCAGGTGCCTTTTGTAGAGCGCCCAAAGATCTAGCAGTGTGAGAGTCATCCATTTTTGCTATATCAGAATACAAGTTAGCTCTACGTTTAGCAGAATCTGAAAATTTTTGCAATTTTGCCAGTCGTGCCTTTAACGGATCATTCATTTCAACATCATTCTACAAAAAAATAGTTAAGATTCAAAGATAAACAATGGTTACCCTCAAGTCAACAAAGAATAGCTAAGAAGAACCTAACAGACACCCAATTATAGTGGATTTTCATTAGTTACAAAGAACAATGAAAACAAAAAATTCCAAAAGGCTAGAATCAATTAAAGCTGCGCATAAACTAGAAAAAACAAGGTCCAGTTCCAGAATGGAAGACTATTTAGAAATAATATCAGAACTAGTCGAATTGAAGGGGTACGCAACCACCCTGGATATTTCAAGATACATGAATGTGAGCGCCCCAAGCGTGACAAAGATGCTTCAAAGATTGGATGAAGGGGGGTTTTTGGAATATGAGAAATATCACGGAATCAATCTTACAAAAAAAGGAACACAGATTGCAGAAGGGATTCGCCAAAATCACGGCATTCTGTTAGAATTTTTTGAGATTTTAGGAGTTAATTACGACACCGCAAATCAAGATACAGAAGGGATTGAACATCACCTAAATCCAAAAACAATAAAACAGCTAAGAAAGTTCATTACTTTTCTAAAATCAAATCCAAGGATTATTGAAAATTTTAAAAATTTCTAATTCAGGCACACAAGCATAACAAACACAACAGAAAAAGTTCAGAGTCTTAAAAATGATTATCGGTATTCGTCAATCAAAGATTATCAAAATAATTAGCGAAATAAAAGATACCTATTTGAAAATAATTAACAAATTAATTTTATACTAGTAAGACTAATTGAATTTGTGACAACTAAAGAAATTTACGAGTTAGCAGAACATGTTTTTCAAATTCATTCAGGAATAGAGCATTTAGGATTAATTGATTTAGAAGGACATGTGGTTTTGGATAAATCTTCAAAAGCTAAAGTTGCAAATGATCCAGATCGTGACAGAATATTATTTTATTATCAAGTAAGTTCAAGGAGAAACAGACGAGAGCATTTTGATGAGGTTTATGGAAAAACAACATACATTCACATCATGCGAGAAAAAATGCAGCAGCTAATGGTGTACATTCCAATGTTTACAGTATATCTTACACTCGACCATGCAGTTAACCAAGATGAGGTTGCAATCATCGCACAAAGTTTACACAATACAGATAGTGAAATTATCAATAGAGCTGCAAAAAGCCTATTTTACAAATAAAATAAAAAAATCACCCTAATTTTTTGTAGGAGTGAATGTGCTTATCCAGGATTGGATAATATTTTTGTTCAAATCAGTAAATGCATTAACATTGTCATTGAATGCTTTTACATTTTGAGTAGTAGCATCCATTACAGTTTTTGCAATTTGGTTTTGAATAGAGCTTGCTTGAATAATTTGTTTGTTGGAATCAACAATTACAGATTTTGCAGCATCAGGAATATTTGCTGATAGTCCAGATTTTTGTGCAAATTCTTGTTGCATTGTGATTGCAGCATCAAATGATTTTTGAGCAGCTTTCATACATTCTTCTTGAAAATGTGTTGTTGCTTGGAAATACTGTGGAGTATTTTTTGAGATACTTTCAAAGTATTTTTGTACATTTTGCTGATAGATTGAATATACGCTGTTTGACTGATTTGTTTTTTCAGTTTGTGTACTCATATTTGCCCTCATTTTTATCATTATATATATGATTGGTATTCAGCGGTAATGAATGGTAATTATAGGTTAAAAAAGACACATATAAAAAATAAATCAGAACAATATGGTAAATACTTAATTTGAAATCAAGTGGATGCAAATCTCAAAAATGAAATAGATAGAGAAATTGGATCAACAATATCAATTAAAAATAATTCTAAAGAAAATTAATTTTCTCAGTCAGAATAAACGAGTTAGAAATCTTTAAGAAATAATTGGATATCGTTTTGCGATGCAGTAGAATTCATAAGATTTCTTGCAACATCAGATCGTTTTGGAATTTTTATTTGTCCTTTTTTTCCAATTCTAACGGAATCAAGATATCGTTCATTTGTATAGATATCAGCATGCATAGATGCGTATTCCCTATTGACATTTAGCAATAAAGCAGTTTTTGACTCTGAAAAACTAAAACGTATTTCATTTGACGTTAAATGTAATGATTCAGAATCCTTAGCAACAACATCAATGTGAACTTTAAGAGATTTTTCAATTTCATTTATGTTTGAACCACCCCTACCAATTATGGATGCAATGCAATCTTCATGGACAGTTACTTTCACACGATTCTCAGACAAAATTTCAACTTGTGAATCAGAATCATATCTTTTAAAATATTCTTTAATTTTTTCCTCAGCTAATTTTTCAATCCCGACTTTTTCCCCACGTTTCCTAACAGGTACGATTACATTTTCTTCTCCAAAAGTGTAGATTTCATATTCCAAAACGTTGTCATCAAAATTTCTTATCTCAATAACAGGTCTAGCTAAATCAGATTCAGTCATGCCAGTAGGAACTTTAACTTTTAATTCTAAATCATACACTTTTTCAATTTTTCCATTATTCACAAACACCACAGTGTCCAAAACATTAGGTATTATTCCAAGTTCAATTTTTCCAATAAATCGTTGAATTGCATCTAGAGGGGAATTAGCATGGATTACACCAACCATTCCCACACCAGTTAATCGTAAATCAGAAAAAGTTGTAAAATCTTCTCGTCGCCTTACTTCATCAAAAATAGTATAGTCAGGACGAACTAACAGTAAAATATCAGCAGTATTGTCAAAACTTCCATCCAATTTACTGTATTGGGTGATGCCCGGATCAACTTGTAAATCACGAGGAGATTCAAATGTTTTAACGATTTTACCCTGACTGTGATAGAAATTTGCCAGTCCAGAAGCCAATGTGCTTTTTCCAGAACCAGGAGAACCAGAGATTACAATGCCTTCAGCTCTATCAGTTAAACGATTCATCAATGCTTCAGAAATATCATAATCTTCAAGAGATAGTTTTACAGTAGGATGAACAATTGTAATTTCATAAGATTCAGAGAAGGGAGGATAAGTAATGGCAATACGATAATCATCGTGTTGAATAACAGTTGCTCCAGTTTTTGAAATTTCAACAGCACTGGAATCAGAAATATTAACAGAAGACAGAATTTGTGAAGAGATCATTTTTAAATATTCTTTAGAAAGAATCTCACCACTTAATCTAGTAAGTAAAAATTCTCCAGGTTTTCCTTTTTTTCCAAGCGGATATTGATTTTCTTTAAGATGTACACTCATAGTATCATTATCAAAGAATTTTAAAAATTCAAGTGTCTCAAATTTGTTGACAGGTTTTAGAAAGACAGTTTGTATGTCTTCAGCTTGTGCAACTAGATATTGTACTTTATCAGAAGTGTAAAGAATAGCATCATTTTGTTTTGCAATATCAATAATCAATGCATCAATTCTTCCACTAGCAGCAAATTTGATATCATCGATAGCAGGATGGGATCCTTTTAAAATGATTTTTAATCCACAACTGACAGATAATTTGTTAAGTTTTTGAATTTGTTCTAATCCAATAAACCCCTGTTGTTTGCTATTAGAAGCCTGGGATTGTAATTCATCAAACACAGCTTGAGGAATGATGATGTCAGAGTTTTTAACAGAACCAGATTCAATTTGATCAGCAAGATACCCATTTATGATAACACTGGTATCAGCAACGATTGCACAACTCATAAAATTTAGTCAACGTGTTAGTATAAAAAATATCCAACAAAATCTAGCTAAAGAAAACAAACATTCTGAACTAAAATCACTCACTCACCATAAAAAATTGAAACATGTGAAGACTAAACATGCATCAGGAACCAGTAAAAAATACGGAGTTTTATCAAAATTGTACACAATATTTTGAATTTTTAAGGAAGAAAAGTATAGTCGATTATGATTTTGAGGACGAATATTATTTCACCATGCCTGCAATATCAAATCACCAATAGTACAAGATTTAGAACTCGCCAAAATATGTAAAATATGGATCAAGATTTACGGGATTTTGCGGATAAAATAATAAAATATACGGATAAAGCAGGAGGGCAATATTGCGATGTCAGAGCAGAACAACAAGACAAAAAATCGGTATTGATTGAAAATGGTGAAATTGAACATGTTAGAAATAGCGAAGATAGAGGAATAGGAATTAGGTTAATAAAAAATGGAGCATGGAGTTTTTGTTCGATAACAAATCCAAAATCGTTTAATGAAATTAAAGAGATTTTAGATACCGCAATAGAAAATTCAAATTATAAAAATTTGGATAGAAGAAATAGAATTAATTTACATGAAAGTCCAATTAACAAAAAAGAAATTAATTTTCCAGTTATAAAAAAGCCAGAAATTGAAGAACTGATGAAAATAGGGTTAGAGTGTAATAAAATTATTAAAAATATACCAAAAATAATCAAATCAATTACCAATCCAGAGTACACAGTTAGTTCAAAATATTTTACAAATAGTGAAGGTTCAGAAATATTACAAAATTTTACAGATGTCACAATAGAGATGATTGCTACCGCGCATGAATCAGATCAAACACAGTCAGTAAACATTACAGAAGGAGGAAGAGGAGGATTAGAATTAATTGTAGATAAAGCTCAACAAAGTGCAACAGACATTGCAAGAAAAGCATCAGAATTAATTTTTGCAAATCCAGTAAAAGAAGAAAAATCCACAGTAGTAATGAATCCAGATTTTGTATCATTACTCACACACGAAATACTAGGACATCCTTCTGAAGCAGATAGAGTGTTAGGAAAAGAGATGGCATGGGCAGGAGGTGCATGGTGGAAAGGGCAGATAGGACAAAAAATAGGCTCTGAAAAATTAAATGTGTTTGACGATCCAACAATCAAAGAAAGTTTAGGATGGTATGAGTTTGATGATGAAGGGGTAAAAACCAAAAAAACCAACCTAATCGAAAAAGGGGTTTTAAAAAATCACATGCAAAATAAAGAGACATCAGAAATATTCAACACTGTGCCAACTGGGAATATGAGAGCAACAAGTTATCGATTCATGCCATTGATTCGTATGGCATGTACATGTATTGGGAATGGAGATCAGGATGTTGATGAGATAATCAAAGAGGTAAAAAATGGATATTTTATCTCGAATATGAAAATTCCATCGATTGACATGAAGCGGTATAATTGGAGTATCTCATGTCAATATGCACAAAAAATTGAAAACGGGGAGATAACAGATTTGCTTAGAGACG
>Ga0206679_10001930_pt1 | contig 16870 bp, 14 predicted proteins | sample M110012015metaG_FD_155464 | JGI IMG/M metagenome (GOLD analysis project Ga0206679, IMG submission 155464) | Ammonia-oxidizing marine archaeal communities from Monterey Bay, California, United States - M1 100m 12015 | ecosystem: Environmental > Aquatic > Marine > Intertidal zone | place: USA... | reverse complement strand
CGCCTTTCGTAGGCGGGTGACCTCGGTCTTACCCCCGGGCAAGCTCTTGAGTTTGGGCCACTGCTTGAGGTGGTTGTCCTTTTTGGCGGGAACTTCAGGCGCGGGCTTTTCAACGGGCTCTTGGGGGGATCCTGGAAGATCCAGAGGGCCGAGGCCTGCAAGGGCCAGCAGTAAATAAAGGTTCAAGGTCATGGGGTTTCGTCGGTCACCAGGTGGTCGTAAAACACGGGCAAAATATCGCGCCATTCTTGATCAATGACGAGGATCGGGAGTTTTTCGAGGGCACCCTCAATTTCGCGTTTCATGGTCGCTGGATCCAAGTAATAGAAAGTCACATGGTCAATGGTTACATCTGAATTAGGCATCCACTTTTTCGGGGTCGAGGGGGCGCGCATGACCGTCCAGCCGCCGAGGGTCTCCAGCAGTTGCCATTCGCCCGGGTTTTCACGCCGCGCCGCACCCCAGCGATCCAGGCCGATGTCCTGTTCGATGTCGTTCCAAACGCCCCGCACCTGGGTGACTTGGGGGCCTTCACCAGAGAGTTCATTTCCCCCGCGCAGATCCTCGAGGGCTCCCATGGCTTGCTGCCGGGCGCGCTCGCATTCAGCGGGCAGGATCTGGCGCGCAACCTTCTTGTGCAGAACCAAGTTGGTGAGTGCCTTGCGCAGATGATTTCGTCGGGAGAGGGAAGGCTCCACTAGCGCAACCGTATCCACCCAGGCTTCAATCTCCGAGGCGAGAATAGGTTCATTGCCAACGACGATCACGGTGCCCGCCGGCCAGTTTTGCGTGCTGGTTACCTGGGCCGGTTCTTCGCTAAGTTTGGGTAGCTGTGGTTCACATGCGGTGAGCAGGATTCCAAGGAAGCAAGCGCCCAGTAATGGGCTTAGCGATCGGTGAAGCGCAAACATCCTAGGCCTCCCGCGGTCGATCAAAGCGCGAGATGAAATCCAACACGGGCCCGGTGAGCTGGGCATAGGACTCGTGAATCCGTTGCTCGATGTCCTCCAGTCCGCGCTCGACCACTAGGGGACCAAAGGTCGTTTGGGTTTCAAGAAAAAGTGAACGGGTGTCGGCGTTGTAGGACTCGACGCGCACGGCCATGGCGGGATTCCCCGGGCTGGCGGTGGGGAATGCCATGCGCAAACCGAGGGTGGCGGGGGGTTGGGTGAAGGCATCGAGGCCGGTGCTGATGCCCAGCAAATTTTTCGATAGGAATTCCCGGGTGTCCCGCCGGTTTTTTGGATTGACCAGGGACCTCAAGGTCACCACTTGGGCGAGGAAAACGCCGATCTTGCGCTCTGCGGACATACGCTCGCAGACCTTGCGTACCCGCTCGGCAAATTGATCGGTTAGGAGGCCGCCCATCTCTTCGCGGAAGAGGATCCGGTCCTGGAGGAAGGACACCGAGGAGACCGCTCCTGGTCGCGAGGCGGGATTGGAGAGGGTTGGCCCCGCGTCGCTCACGTGAAATGAGGAGTAGCTAGGGTCGTTCTCTTGAAAAAACTCGTTGTGCAGCCGCTGGACCGACCGGGGATCGGGGGCCAGGGGGGGGTGCATCACCTCGGCGAGGTAGGCAATTGTGCGCGGTTGGTAGGTCATCTGGGGTGGGGTGAGGCCATGCAGGATAGCGGAAAGGCGGCCCCTGGGGGCTCTCAGGGGCCCCGAGGCCGGAGTAGCCCCCTTAAATGAGGCGATCTTTGAGGCCTCTTCTGTGGGTTGCCCGGGGCGGGGTCGAAAACCGAAAAAGCGGTCCCTGAAGCCCTAGAGCGTGGATTAAACCCCTAACCCACGCCCGAAAGAACCGGCGCTTCTCGAAAGCCCCGTCGCAGGTTCCCATTCATAGTCAAGGCCTGAAGGTGATTCATCCGATCGAAAACCTCTCACACCACCGCTTGGATCCGTACTATCTCGGCCCTGCCGAGGATCGGTCTCTTCAGCCCTGCGGCACTCTTGCATTCATGAACTACTCCAGCCATGCGCTTTCCAGCGCCTTCTTCCTCCTCTTCACTCCAATTCTTGCCAGCCAGGATGTGGTTCCCGAGGTCATTCCCGCCGGTTCTCCGGGGTCATTCCAAGCATCGATCACCGTCGAGGATGATGGCAGCCCGTCGATCTTCGGCGAGCCCCTGATCGTGAATGGTAAGCGGATCCCTGACCTCGAGATCATGCGCTACCTCTGCTACGGCAAGGGTCGTGGTGGCTTGGAGTCGCGCAAGATGGAAGTCCTCTTGTCCCAGGAAATGGAACTGCGCGCCTTCATGCGCACCGAAGAGATCCTCGACGAGAATTACGACAGTAAGGACCTTTCCGAACTCAGTGAAGAAGAACGGGCCACCTTGAATGGCCTTGTGGATGAGGCCTTGGCGATGTTCCGCTACAATCCCAAGGAACTCGAAGAGCGCCTCATTCGTGAAGAGAAGCAATTCTACGAGCGCTACCCCAGTTTGGACCTGCGCACGGAAATCGAGCGTTCCTATCAGGACTGGGCGTGGTACATCGATCAGGTCGGGCAAACCATTCGCTTCGACACGATTTTCTTTCCCGGCAGCACCGAGAATTGGCCCGATATCACCATTGAAGCGGTGCACGCGGGTTCTCCCGCATTCGACTTGGTCGAGGACTACCAAGAGGCCTACGACATGCGCAAGGCCATCTGGGAAGACGCCAGAACAATGACCCAAAACCGTTTGCTCCAGGAGCAATACGACGGCCGCTTGCGCGATGCTCTCACGGATGATGAGCGCGCCGCAGTAGATACGTTGGTGAGCAAGGAGCACGGATCATTCATGCCGCGTGAGGACGAGATGATGATGTCTCTCTTGCGTGACTTTGTGATCGGGACCCTCAGCGACCCTAATGTGGTGACCATCCTGGGCAAGCTTGATGGCCTGCCCTCCGATACATTGATTACCGTTTCAGGCGGTGGACTCGAAACAACCATCAAAACCGCGGATGTGTTTGAGGAGTTCAAAGGCGCATTCAATGCCCAGGACATTCATGAGGCTAAGACGTTCCTAGCCCTCTATGTTGCGGTTACGGATGTGTTGGAGGAAAGCAACCAGCTTGTACCCTGGGATGACTTCTTGAACCTCCTGCTCGAGACGCGCGTCTCTTTGCAGGGCAGCATGTTCAACCTGGACTTCCTCGCCCTGCAGGGACACAACTTCCCTTCCATGGAGGTTTACAACGACTACCTATACCTTGTTGAGTCTTACCGCCGCTCGATTACCCACAAGACCCAGCTCGATGGCAACAGCAACCTGTCGAAGGAAATGCAAGCCTATATTCCCGTAGGTAACGGGATCATGGGGTTGGCCAAAGTGCAGGCGGAAGCTCTGATGGTTAGCGCTTTCGACTACCCAAACAATAAGTGGAAAGAAAACGGTTGGGAGGATGCTGAAGAGGAAGCCTTCCGTTTGCGTGCCTTGGCCGATGCTCACATCGACGAATTGGTTGCCGAGGAAGGACTCCGTCGCGCCGCTTTGGAAAAAGGCGTTGACTTCGAAGGCAAGGTGCAGCCCTTTGATGAGTGGTGGGCGCAGTTGCTCGACCTACACAGTGACTATTGGGATGCACCTATGCCCGCCACGGGTAAAATGCCCGCCATGGTGGGAATGCGGAACAAGGGACGTTTCAATGGTGAGGCCCAAACCCGTAACGATCTCAAGCGCGCACTCAACGAGAGCACCTGGTCCCACTACCTGTCTGGCGACAATGTTGTGGACCAAGTCTTCTTCGAGTTGGAACAAGGCCAAGTGGGCGGACCTTATCGCGGACCCAAGGGCTACTACTTGGTTTACAACGTGAAAAAGTTGCGCCCCGTGCAGCCTGTGAACTACCGGGACGAGCGTCAGCTCGGTCTCCTGCAAGAGGACTTCGTGCGCCGCGAGTTCGCTCGGTTCGCTCACGAAACCCTGGCCAACGCCGAAGTTTCCGGTCTCTAGGGGCCTGCAGATCAGCCTGCCGGCCGCCACCTTGGAGCAGCCGACCCCATGCGCGGGGCGCCCTTACGGGTGCCCCGCGCTCATTTATGGCTAGATCTTGCTCTTGCTCGTTGACGGAGCCCCGTTGCGCCCCCTATAGATCCCCCCGTGTTCAGCCGTCCCCGGGGTCTTTTTCGCCTTCTGGCGCCCTACGCCAAGCCCTTCGTCGGGGCTCTGGCTCTCGTGTTCGTGCTCAATGGACTAGGGGCGCTGCTCCAGCAGGGCACCTACTTGCTGCTACAGCCCACCTGGACTCTGCTCTTTGCAGATGACCCAGCCGACCAAGTGGACTTGGACCTGGCTCGGGAAGTCCTCACTGAGGCCCAAGCTCAGGACCCCGAGGATGCCCAGTTGGCCCAGGCCCTCGAAGCCTTGACCCTTCCTACGGCCCCGCCCGCTGAACCCGAAGATGCGTTGGATCAAGCCCGGGGCTGGCTCAATGATCAGCTACTCGGAGACCCTGGCGAGTTGACGCCGGAGCGCCGCCTGCAGCTCCTTGGCGTGGTGGCCATCGTGATCTCGATCATGGCAGTGATCGCGGCCCTCGCCCAATACTTGGCCGCGATTCTCAGCGCGCGGGTGGGGCACGGCATGATCGTCGCCCTGCGTCAGGACCTGGCCGGGCATTTGATGAAACTGTCCTTGGGATTCCACGGAAGGCGGCGTTTTGGAGACCTCTTGTCGCGCATCAGCGCCGACGTGGGCCAGACCCTGACCGTGGTCAACTTGTTCCTGCGCGACCTAGTGCAAGAGCCTCTGATGGCGATCACCGCCATGGGGTGGGCATTCTTCGTGGCGCCCGAGGCAACCCTCGTTGTGCTTCTCGGCACGCCGCTGTTGGTGATCCCAGTTGGTTTGATTCTGAAGAAGGTCAAAAAGCGTAGCACCAAGAGTTTGACCAAGCTCGGCGCCTCCATGCAGGTGCTGACCCAGATGCTGCAGGGCATACGCACAGTCAAGGCCTATCGCGCGGAAGACCGCGAGCTCGCCCGCTTCAAACAGGCCAACGATCAATACGTGCACGAGGCCGTGCGCCTCGCCAAGGTCACGGCGATCTCCAGTGCTTGGACGATTCTCTACACCCATGCGGGGCTTGGAATGATCGTCGTGCTGGTGGGTTGGTTGGCGGTGAGTGGGGGAATACAGCGGGATCCGGGCGAGATGCTGACCTTCTTCATGTTGATCAGTCGCAGCTATGCCTCGATCAAACGCACAACTCGGGCCCTTGGGCAAGTGGCCCAGGCGGAGGGCGCGGCGGATCGTCTGCGCGACTTGTTTGGCGAACCAATTGACATCATCGAGGAGGCTGGTGCCCAGACCGTTGATGGTCTCGGCGGTGGGCTCGTGCTGCGAGATGTGACTTTCACCTATCCGGGCAGCGACAAGCCGGCCCTCAAAAACTTCAACCTGACGATCCCCGCAGGTGAGACCCTGGCTTTAGTGGGGCCATCCGGCTGCGGCAAGAGCACCCTGGTGGACTTGGTCGCGCGCTTTCTGGATCCAGACGAGGGTTCTATCGAAGTGGGCGATGGCTTGGACCTGCGCAAGATCAGTTTGGATTCCTGGACCAAGCAGTACGCCATGGTGACCCAGGTGCCGTTTCTCTTCCACACCACTGTGGGCGCGAACATTCGCTATGGCCGCGAGGATGCCCCTCAGGCCGAGGTGGATGCGGCCGCCGACGCCGCAGGAATCGCGGACTTCGTCCGTGAACTACCCGAGGGTTTCGATACGAATGTGGAGGACGCGGGCGCGCGACTTTCAGGGGGCCAATGCCAGCGGATTACCATCGCTCGGGCTTTCCTGCGAGGGGCGCCCCTCTTGCTGCTCGATGAGGCCACCAGCGCCCTCGACAGCGAGAGCGAACGCCTTGTACAGCAGGCCTTGAACCGTTTGATGATGAATCACACAGTTTTGGTTGTGGCCCACCGACTTTCCACCGTGCGCCGCGCCGATCGCATCGCGGTCTTGGACGAGGGCGAGTTGAAGGAACTTGGCACCCACGAGGAGTTGCTGGCCAAGGGCGGGCTCTACAGTCGTCTCTGGAATCTTCAAGATGGCAGCCTGGGGTCCGGAGATTCGGATCAGAACCACGACACCTGAATCGGGACAGGTGGTTCAGACTTGCTTGCTGCGCTGCAGCAGCACCACGGCTTGCACCGCCACCGAATTCCCTTTGGCCAGAGCTACTAGGCCTTCCAGGGACTTGCCCTTCACGTTGACCGAATCCGGTTGGATGCCCAGGCATTTTGCGATCTGCTTGCGCATGGCATCCCGATAAGGGGCGATACGCGGGCCGTCGGTCGCGATCACTATGTCTAGATTGCCGACTTGCCAGCCCGTACTAAGCACCCGTTGGTACACATCTCGAAGGAGGGTGCTGGAGTCCGCGTCCTTCCAAGCATTGTCCGTGTCTGGGAACAGGGTGCCCAGGTCGTCCAGCCCCGCGGCCCCGAGCACTGCGTCCGCAACCGCGTGCAATACCGCATCCCCATCGGAATGTCCGGCGGGTCCGGTGGGGTGCTCAAGAAGAACTCCCCCTAGCATGCAGGGCCGCCCCGTAACCAACTGATGGGAGTCGAATCCCAGGCCCACTCGAGTGTGAATCATGTTGTTGGCTCCGTTTGGCGCGCTTGCAGGATGGCTTGGAAAAGGGCCAAGTCCGAGGCCCAGGTGAACTTTGGATTGGGGGCGCTAGAGCGCATGAGGGGGATCGGGCCCACGAACATCTCGTGCAGGGTGGCTTCGTCCGTGGGGGAGAGACCCTGTTCCTGCGCTCGGTCTAGCAGTCCCAGCAAAAGGTCCCGGTCCATGATCTGCGGAGTCTCGGCGGCCCAGAGGTTCTTGCGGGGAACCGCTTCCTGGGCCCGGTCGTCTTCAGCTCGATGCAGGCTATCCCGAACCGGACTGGCCAAGAGGGCGGAGCCTGAGGCGCGGGCGACTTCTACCAAGCGGTCGATATCCGAAGGCAGCACCAAGGGGCGGGCCGCGTCATGCACGAGCACCAAGCCCGCACCTTCTTCCAAGGCCAAAAGACCCTGGCGCACGGAATCCGCTCGCTCGTCTCCCCCCGTGGTGCAGGTCGCTGGCCCGAGACCCTGCTCTTGCACCAATGCTTGGATGGCCCCGTGGTCGGATTCTTGAGCGACCACCACGATGGTGCCCACGCTTTTCGCCCTGCGTAGTGCGCGCAGGGAGTGCAGGAGCACGGGCTCTCCCATGAGCTCGATCCACAGCTTGGGCAGGGGACCGCCCACCCTGCGGGAGCGCCCCGCCGCCACCAGGATTGCCGGGACGGAGGCATTTGTTGAGTTAGGGGGAGGGGTCATGGGATCGCTGGGTCCAGAAGAGTAGGGTGCGGGGGATGCCCCGTCCAAGCTCTAGGGTCCGAGACTTTCTTCCCCAACTGCCCGAGGGCCACGGTAAGGAAATCCTCGTGGGCATCGATCCAGGCACCCGGATGGTGGGCTATGGGGCCTTGGTGATCAGCAAATCCGGCCCCCGGCTCCTGGGGGCGGGCACCCTCAAGGCCCCCTCAACCCTCAGCCCAGCCGCTCGGTTGGCCTATTTGCGCCAGGAATTGGACGATGTGTTTGCTTGCCTGCGTCCGGTGGCGGTGGCTATTGAGAGTGGCTTCAGCGGAAAAAACCCTGCCACAGCCCTCAGGATCGGAGAGGGAAGGGGAGTGGCTCTGGCCTGCGCGGCGGCGGTGACCTCTGATGTGTTGGAGATCACACCGGCGGAGGTCAAAAAGACGCTGGTGGGAAATGGTCAGGCCACCAAGGAACAGGTGGGGGCGATGGTGGCCCAGGCCCTGGGGCTCGACGGGCCCCTGGAGTCTCTGGATGCCTCGGATGCCCTGGCGGTTGCCCTGACCCTGCACAACCGGCGGCGGTTCGCGGCCAGGACGCTAGGGCTCTAGGAGCTAGGTCCGTGGTTTTTATTTGTGTGCCGCTCCGCCGTGGTATTCACCGTCAGAATTGAATTGGCGAAATTGAGCCTCTAGGGTGGGTCATCCCCATGGAACCTTCCCTCCTTGATCAAGACCTTGAGCTACCTCAAGAACTGACATTTTGCCTCCAGAACGCGTTCCCTGACGCGCGCCTGGTGGACGAAGGGTTGCAGGCGGGCCCATTTGACGCAGACTACCTGTTGGTGGATGGGGATGGCCGTTTGCTCCTCGTGCTCGTGGAGCAAGAGTCGGGCGCGCCCATCGCCCTTCGGACTTTGGATCTGCTCGCAGCTCTCCCGCACTTGACTCAATGGTTGCCGCGGTTGCTTGATGACTCGGCCCTTGATTGGGAGCAAGCTCCGGAGGTGGTTGTGGTGGCCACCGGTGGTGATCCAGCCCTTGAAGAACGTCTGGAAGTGATGATCGGAGACTTGCGCCTGTTCATGTTGTGCGAAGCGGTCACGCGCAAAGCCAGTGGAGCTTGGCTGTCGGAGGTTTTCTTGAACGGAGACGCCTCCCGAGAATGCGGACCGCCGGTCGCTGCGGGGTTGGACTCCACCAGCGAAGAGCGCCTTGCGTTCTTGACCGATCGCTTGACCCGGATCGACGATGAAGTCCAAGTGGAAGAGCGTGGCGGGCAAATTCGCTGGCGCGTGCGCGGGGCTCTCTTGGCCCGGGCGCGATCCGATCAGGGCCGGCTGGTTGGCTGGGCCGGGAGCTCATCCGAGATTGACCTTTCAAGCACAGCAGGAGTGGAGGAATTCCTAGAAAGCTGTGTGGGCCGGGTGGTGGACTTGCTTGAGGAACACTCCGGCGACGAACCCGCTTTGCAGCAGTTTGAAATAGTACCCCGTGATCCGGGCATGACTCTGAGCCCGGAGGAACTCGACGCTTTTCGGGTCCCTTGACATGGAGCGAGGGGCGATGTTGGCCGTGACTGAAACTTGTCATGGGAAATTATTGTCAGCAAGCATTCAGTGACAAAACCCGGGGCTCCCTGCGGAGGCCAGTGCCCCCCTGCGCTCCTTTGCGCTGGCTTGCTGGGGAGCAAGCAGGATGGATAGGCCGCGTGAATTTCGGTTCGCGTAGGAGCTGCAATCCTTGGGGCAGCGAGGTGCAGGTTCGATGAACTGGGCCACCGCTCGACGGCTCCTGCACTTGCCGGCCAAACGGCCTGCGCCCATTGCGCGGCCCCTTGGGCTCCCTCCCTCTGACCCGCTGGCGGCTGTTCGTGCCCGTTCCATGTGCGTCGTCAGTGGCAAGGGCGGTACCGGGAAATCCACCTTGACAGCATCCCTTGCCGCGAGCCTTGAGCGCCATGGACGTGTGCTCTTGGTGGATGCGGACCTTGGGGTGGGAAATGCTCACCTGTTCTGCGACCTGCAACCCAAGCAAACCTTGGCGAATGTGGTCCGCGGAGAATGCAATGCTCGGGAAGCGGTGGTGCCCGTGCGCGGACAGTTGGATCTGCTCGCGGGAGGGTCGGGTTGCTTGGGTGTGGCGAGCCTCGATCGGAAGCAGCTCCAACTCCTGGGCAAGGGCTTGTATTCCCTGGAGGAACGTTATCGGTCGATCTTGATTGATGGGGCCGCCGGGCTCAGTACTCAAACTCTGCAACTCGCTGCTGCGGCGGACATTGTTTTGGTGGTGACCACTCCCGATGTGACCGCCATGACCGACGCCTATGCTCTGATTAAGGTTCTCTGTGCCGAGCGCCCTGGCCTCGTGCCGTACTTGGTAGTGAACCGGGTAGTTGATGCCAGCGAGGGTCATGCTGCGGCGGAACGCATGCGAGCCGTTGCTCGAAGGTTCCTTGATGTGGAAGTAAGGCTGCTGGGCTTGCTGCCCGAGGACCGCGGCGCATACCGCTGCACCCAACGCCGCCAGCCGGTTGTGTTGGGGGAGCCCGATGAACCCCTCGGGCTGGCCCTCGCGGATCTAGCTCAGCGATTGCAGAGGGAATTGGATCACCTGCATCCCCACGGGGTAGGGCGCGTGTTGTGTCATCGGCTGGGGCAAGATGGGCTGGCCGAGTCGGAATCCTGCGGGGCTTGAGCTTTCCCGTAGTCCCTATAGCCCGCTCAGTTTGCCGTGGTTTTCTTGAGGCGCGGCCCCCGGATAGGGTGCTTCTGCCCTGGTCCGTCGAGTTTTCTGACTGAAGAGAACTGACACCGGCGGCCCCTTGGCAACGTTCTTGTTCTGTGCAACAAGACCATCAGCCACGGGCCCCGGATCTGCTGGCCCTCGCCCTGTTTCTTTTGGGCTGGTCCTCGGCGACCTCCCTCTGGCCAGGGTTTGTGCCGCTTCCCGAGCTGCCCCTCGCTCTAGCACTGCCAGGAGGCCCTGGGGGCGGGCAGCCACCCCTGGGACCCCCGGGGGTAGGCAGTCTCCTGAGCCTGGAGCACCTTGGGATCTGGCGGGCGGAACGGGTGGCGGAGGCCCTTTGGGAGGGGCTCGATCCCCACTCGCCTAGGGCTCAGGGAGAACTCGAATCCCTGCCGGGTATTGGTCCGGTTTCCGCCGGGGCACTGCTTGCGGGTTATCCCAGGCTTGTTCGCCTCTTACACTGGCGCAGGCCCGGGCCTCTTGCTCCGACACCCTCCGGGATCCCATCCAATGCCGAATTTACCTCCCTCCCTTCTGCCCGCTCCCCGGCGCGGTCTCCCTGATGCTCTGCCCTCCGGTGCGGTGAGCGACTGGGTGAGAACTGCACTTGCGGAAGATCTGGGCCAGGGGGACCTGACTAGCTTGGGAGTGGTGGCAGCCGATGCCCGTGGGATCGCACGCTTGGTTGCCAAAGAGGAAGGAGTGCTGGCTGGGCAGGACGTGTTCGCCAGTGCCTTTCGCTTGCGAGATTCCGCCTTGGAGATCGAGTGGAACAAGAACGACGGGGACGAACTGTTCCCGGGAGATGAAATTGCGCGGCTTGAGGGTTCGGCGCGTGCCCTCTTGGAAGCTGAGCGCACGGCCCTGAATTTTCTCCAGCGCATGAGTGGCACGGCCAGCATGACCCGCGAATTCGTGCGAGCCGTCAAGGATTTTCCGGGGACGCGTATCTTGGATACGCGCAAGACCACACCTGGGTTGCGTTTGCTGGAGAAGTACGCAGTGCGCTGTGGCGGTGGAGAAAACCATCGCTTCGGCCTGTTTGACGAGGCAATGATTAAAGAGAATCACGTAGCTCTCGCTGGCAAGCCCTTGGCCCAAGCTCTGGCGGACTTGCGTTCTACCGTGGGGCCCGAAACCCGGATCACTTGTGAGGCCGAAACTGAGGACGAAGCGCTCGCGGCCATCGAAGGCGGAGCGGATGTGGTTTTGCTCGACAACTTCAAACCCGCTGACTTGGGCCCTGTCTGCCAGAGACTGCGCACCTCTGCACGGGAAGCGGGCCGCCGAGTGGAATTAGAGGCCTCTGGCGGCATCACTCTTCAGACTGCCGCGGCCTTTGCTGCCAGTGGGGTTGACCGCCTTTCGGTAGGTGCCTTGACCCATTCAGCTCCGGCTCTGGACTTGTCCCTCTTGTTGGAGTGCGCGCCTTGAACGGTCAGCCCTCCGATCCCGAAGGCCTCAAATTGGACCTGCCCGCCACCCACGCCGCTGGCCGCATGGCCCGCAGGGTGGCTCACGAATATGCCGCCACCCGCGGATTGGCGGGGGAGGGCCTCGATCGCTTGGTATTTGTCGTGGGCGAGTTGCTCGACAATGCGGTGGATCACGGTGGAGGCCAGGCCGCCTTGGACCAGTCGGAGCTTGAAGGGGACGTGCGTGTTCACTTAGAAATGAAAGTACACGGCGAGTCCTGCTGGGAAGTGCATGTGGAAGACGAGAGTGACCTTTCACCCGAGGCCCTGACCAAGCTGTTGGGCGCGGATGCGGAAATGCCCGACCTGGAAGATCCCCGCGGGCGCGGACTCCTGCTGTTGCGAGGGTTCGCCGATTCAGTCACCGCTAGCGCCAGTTCAACGGGCAAAGGTCTGAGGGTCAGCGTGCACCTGGGATCCTCACCCGATACTCCCACCCCATGAGTTCTCAGGAATCCAGTCCTCACCAACCGCACCGGACAGGAGCACTTCTGTCCAGCGAGATGCTGAGTGGAATTGGCACGCGCCTGATGGCCTTACCCCGCTTCTTGCGTTTGATGCTGCCCCCGCTTTGGGGCGCCGCCCTCTGGTGGCTTTCTTCTCAACCGGGTTCGCGAATCCGAGAGGACGAGGCGTTCTTCCAATCCTGGACCTATAACACGGGCCATGCTTTTCTCTACGGGATTTTGGCCCTCCTGTGCGTCGCGTGCTTGCCCCGCCGGGAGGGTGGGGTTGCCTTGAGCCGGGGACGAGTCTTTTGGATCTTGGGTCTTGTGATGGCCTATGGATGTATAGACGAACTACACCAGTCTTGGGTGCCGGATCGATCGGCCTCGGGCTTGGATCTCTTGACCGACTTGGTGGGGGCCTGCGCGACTCTTGCCGTGATTTTCCACCTGGAGGAGCGGAGTCCAGAAGACCCCGTGGCCCATGCCACACATTTGCGCCGCTTGCTCTGGATCGGCCTGATCCTCAGTTGGGCCGCTGGCTTGGCGGCGACGATTCTGGATATGTGACCGAGTGCCCGGCTATCGAGTTCGCAAGGGCACCCAGTGATAGAGCGCCAGGGGCCCTCTGCTCGGGAGCCCAGGGCCCTCGACAATGAAATTGCAAGAAGCCGGGGCAATAGGAGCCCGTGTTGGGGCCAGCGCCATCCCTCTGGGGCGCAGGGGCGGGTGGGCTCTGCCGCCCCCGGGCGCGGCGTAGTTTTTTGTCCCGGTCACCGCCTAGCCGATCGAAGTAGACTAGCCCCCGTTCATGAGCAATCCCCAGTCCTACACGAGCCCTCTCTCGACCCGCTACGCCAGCGCGGCCATGCAATATGTCTTCTCAGATGAGCGGAAATTCCTCACCTGGCGCAAGTTGTGGATCGCCCTCGCAGAGTCCGAGCAGGAACTTGGCTTGCCGATTAGTGATGAGCAGTTACAGGAGATGCGCGATCACTTTGAACCTCTCGATCTTGATCTGGCCGCTCGCTACGAGCGAGATTTGCGCCACGATGTGATGGCGCATGTGCATGCTTGGGGAGACTCGTGCACCAAGGCCCGCCCGATTCTGCACCTGGGCGCGACTTCTTGCTATGTGGGGGACAACACGGACCTGATCGTCATGCGTGATGGCTTGCGCCTGATCCGCGGCCAGCTGCTGGCTGTGGTGGAGAACCTTAAGACATTCGCCAGGGAACAGAAGGCCCTGCCCACCCTGGGTTTCACCCATTTCCAACCGGCCCAAGCCACCACCGTGGGCAAGCGCGCCTGCCTTTGGTTGCAAGATATTTTGCAAGATATAGAGGACCTGGAACACGCCGAAAAAGCGATACGCTTCCGCGGGGTCAAAGGCACAACTGGAACCCAGGCTTCCTTTCTCGATCTGTTCAATGGGGATCACGACAAGGTGCGCGAGCTCGACCGCAAGGTCACCAAGCGCATGGGGTTTGCAAGCACCTTTGGCGTCACCGGTCAAACTTATCCGCGGAAACTGGACTTCCGCGTGTCCCAGGTGCTTTCGTCCATCGCCCAATCGGCCCACAAGTTTGCCACGGACATTCGCCTCCTGGCCAACCGCCGAGAAATCGAAGAGCCCTTTGGCACGAAACAGGTTGGGTCCTCCGCCATGCCTTGGAAACGCAACCCCATGCGTTCTGAGCGGATTTGCGCCCTCTCGCGGTTCGTGATGGAAGCCCTTGGGAACATGGCTCACACCGCTGCCAACCAGTGGCTGGAACGCACCCTCGACGATTCAGCTAACCGCCGGTTGGCACTGGCCGAGTCCTTCCTGGCCACGGATGCGACGTTGAACCTCTACGTGAATGTCTCCTCCGGGCTCGTGGTTTATCCCGCCGTGATTAAGCGCAACCTCGATGCTGAACTGCCCTTCTTGGCTACCGAGTCCCTGATGATGGAAGCCGTCCGCGCCGGCGGCGATCGACAGGATCTCCACGAGCGGATTCGCATCCACTCCCACGCAGCCGCTGCTGAAATCAAGGCCGGAGGCGAATCCGACCTGCGCGAACGCATCAGCCAAGATCCTGCCTTCGTAGGCGTTGCCGGTCGCTTGGATGAACTACTGGACGGCTCACGCTTCATAGGCCGCGCCTCCGAGCAGGTGGATGAGTTCATCTCTGAAGAGGTCGATCCCGTCCTCGCCGCCTGGGCCGAGGTGCCCGTGGTTGAGGCCGAAGTGCGGGTCTAGGCGCAGAACGGCAAAAGACGGCTGTGCCCTGTTTTTCTTTTGCCTTTGGCGGAGAGTCCACTAGCTGCAAGAAGGCGATGCCGGAAATAGCAACTTCGTGACCTACTGATTCAAGCCCTGACGAGGAAGACTTCAAGACTCTTGGACATGGGAGGCTTCACCATCAGGCCAGAATCTTTTTTAGTACATTGCCGTGGACATCCGTTAAGCGCACGTCTCGACCAGCGTATCGGTAGGTGAGGCGCTTGTGGTCGAGCCCCAGTTGGTGAAGGACCGTGGCCCACAGGTCGTAGACGTCGCAACGGTCTTCCACCACGTGGTAGCCGAACTCATCTGTCTGGCCATAGACCGTTCCCCCACGAACCCCTCCGCCAGCAAGGAAGACGCTGAAGCCATAGGGGTTGTGATCCCGTCCGTCCGAGCCTTGAGAGAAAGGCGTGCGACCGAATTCTCCGGCCCAGACGATCAATGTCTGCTCAAGCAGACCCCTGGAGCGCAGGTCCTTGATGAGTCCCGCGATCGGTTGGTCCACCTGGTAGGCCATTGCGCTGTGCCCAGCCTTGAGCGCTCCGTGCTGATCCCAGGGGTTGGGCGCTCCACCGGCGCCGATGTTCTTCGTGATACAGCTCAGTTCGATGAAGCGCACACCACGCTCCACTAGGCGGCGAGCCAGGAGACACTGGCGCGCATAGGCGGCCTTCGTCGGCTCCGCGTCATCTAACCCATAGAGCTTACGCGTCGCCGCGCTCTCCCCCGATACGTCACACGCCTCTGGCACCGCGGCCTGCATGCGATAGGCCGTTTCGTAGTTGCGAATGGCCGCATCAAGCTGTGGATCCGCCGTGTCCCGGGCAAAGCGGCGGTCGAGACGTCGGATCAAGTCCAAATGGCGCAACTGCTCGCTGTCCTCGAGCGCGGGCGCGATATTGCGCACCGCGGGAATGCGGTCCGCCCGAACGATCGAGGCCTGATGGTGGCCCGGTAGGAAGCCGCTGCTAAAAAGACCCACTCCCCCGTGGGGGGTGACTGAGCCACCAGACTGCAGCACGACAAAACCCGGCAGGTTCTCGTTCTCACTACCCAGCCCATAGTTCATCCATGCGCCAGCGCTTGGGTGCCCCATGAACGGGAATCCCGTGTGCATGAGGTAGTTGCCTTGTGCGTGCTCGTTGACGGAACTCGTCATTGAACGCACGACCGCGAGTTCATCGGCCACGCTCCCGATCTCGGGGAACATGGAACTGACCGGGAGCCCGCTCTGTCCGTAGCGGCGGAATGTGAAGGGCGAAGCCATCACGTTGCCGTTTTGATTGAACTGCGTGCGTTCGACCTTGACAGGCATGGGCTTGCCATGAAACCGCTCCAGTTCTGGCTTCGGGTCGAAAGAATCGACCTGTGACACGCCGCCAGACATGTAACAAAATATCACGTGTTTCGCCCGCGGAATGTGGTGGGCCAGGGGCCTGTCATCCACCTGGCCTGCGAAGCCGGTCTCTGCCATCAGGCCCTGCAAGGCCAAGAGCCCAAAGCCGTTGGAAGTCTGCCGCAGGAGCTCGCGTCGTGAGAAATTGGATCCGCTCATCATCCCCTCTACCTGAGGTAGAGGAACTCCTTCAGGTTGTAAAGTGCGTGGGCCACACGAGCCCAGGACTCGTCTTCGCGAATGGGTGGCCCCAACTTTTCTATGGCACGACGAGAGCCCGCGATGGCCCCCTCGATTTCTAAGACCGCGGCCCTATCCTCCGGACCCAATGCCGCGAGTACCTCGGTGCGCCCCACGAAGCCACTCCCCGAGGCGGAAGCCGCTACCTCTTCCGAGGACAGCGCCCTGAGGTGGAGTCGCGCCTCGAAGAGAAGGCCCTTCAGCAGTCGGCTCCCGGAGGGTGCGCCGTGGCGCAGGCCGAAGAGGACCTGACTCTCTCCCGGCTTGAATGTCGCTCGCCCACCCTTCCTGTACGGGGTTCCGTAGAGGGCGCCATTGCGGTAGCACCGAATGAGGCCGTCCGCATCATAGGCGATGACGAGGTGGACGAGATCGGGAGCCGTGCTGGCCTCCACCTCGGCACCAAAGTTCTGAGTGCGCTGGAACACATTTGAGCCGGCTATCCACTGGCCAGCTGTCTGCTCACCGTAGACGATCGAGTCGAAGACATCTCCCCCAAGATCCTGCACAGTAAGCGCACCGCCACCGCGCTGCTTGAGATCCGAAAGTTGCAGCCAGACCTCCAGGGTCTTCTCTCCGACTGCGGTTGGAATAGCAGGGGTCGAAACGTGGCCTCCACCGTCGAGGCGTAATCCGCCACCCTCCAAGCGCGCTGTCCCATGGAGCTGACCGTGAAGGCCGCCAACCGTGTCCACCAATCCCTGGCGGAAGTCCCAGCGCGCAAATGGGGTGGATTCACCCGTGGCTGCCCCCAATTCAAGATCTTCCAGCAGACGGCGATACACCGGGGCATAGATGGAATCCAACGCAGCCAGGTTGCTCGCGAGCCCCGCTTCGAGCCCCCGACGGCGCTCCCGGTCTATCCGGATGGCGGAACGGCATTCGTCCGCGTACGCACAAAGAGCCGCGAGCTCATCGGCTCCTGGCTCCCGTCCAGTGGCGGCCTCGAACATGAGGGCAAAGCTCTCGCCCTCATGCTTACCCTTGCCACTGGAAC